>Ga0208900_1001190_pt1 | contig 14463 bp, 10 predicted proteins | sample AntAceMetag02UKK_FD_184763 | JGI IMG/M metagenome (GOLD analysis project Ga0208900, IMG submission 184763) | Saline lake microbial communities from Ace Lake, Antarctica - Antarctic Ace Lake Metagenome 02UKK (SPAdes) (version 2) | ecosystem: Environmental > Aquatic > Non-marine Saline and... | reverse complement strand
CGTTCAATGGTTCGTTTTTGGATCACAGGCATCATCCCCATGCCGGGTTTGTCCTCCAGCCGATTCAGCCGATTTTCCAAAAGTGCAGATTCAGCCTGCCTTTTTTTCTCTTCCTGGCCCTTCTCTTCCTGGCCCTTCTCTTCCTGGTTTTTGTCCTTGGCGTTGTCAGCTAAAGCCCCTTGGGCGTCATCCCTATTCGAATCAAGGGTTTTTTCATCCTTTGAAGAAGATCCCTGATCCATTTGATTCTCCTGATTCGGATTTTTCTTCCCCTGGTCCTGATTTTCCTGGTCCTGATTTTTATCGGAAGGCGGATCTTTCTGATCGGAACTTTTCTGACCCGCTTTGTTCTTCTGGTCTTTCTGATCCTTTTGGGAGTCCTGGTCCTTTTGAGAATCCTGATCCTTTTGGGACTCGTTCTTCTTTTTCTCCTGCTCTTTCTTTTCCGCTTGCTTTTGTTTCACAAATTCAAGATTTTCCCGGGTTTGCCTGTCATCGGGAAAGGAGGCCAAAACCGCCTCATAATCCTTGATAGCCTGGGGAAGTTTCCCCAGCCGGTATCGTGTGTTGGCAAGGTTGTACATGGCTTTGTGGCGCAGATCCAGATTAGGGGAATCAGCGGCCTGGGCAAAGTTTCGTTCCGCCTGGTCATATTCTTCGTTCATATAGGCAGCCGCCCCGATGTTATAATAGAGTCTGAGATCATCGGGGCTTTCAAGCTGGGCATCAATAAAATGGGTTTTGGCCTGGTCAAAGGAGCTATCCTCATAGGCGGCAAGTCCCTCTTTTACATGGGAAGAAAAAATCTTGGCCGAGGCAGGCCGGATTTGGCTGCCTGTACCCAGCGCCAAAACCAATATTACCAGCCCAACCCGGGCAACTTTTTTTCTCAAAGGCAACATCATTTCCAGGAGCAAGAGCAGGACACAGGGGAATAAAAACCATTGGAACCGCTGTTCCCACACCTTTTTTTTACCCTGGGTCAATGTTTTACGTTCCATGGTGTTTAAAATATCATGGGTATAAACGAGCTCCAGGTCCATATTGCCTGCCACGGACCTGACATACCGGCCGCTGGTCAGACCGGCAATTTTTTCAAGTCCTTTGTCATCCACCCGGGACAGGATAATATTGCCGTCACCATCCTTTTTAAATCCCCCGGAGGAATCGGGTGAATCGGGTATGGGTGCTCCGGCAGGGTCCCCTACCCCAATGGTAAAAATCTTTATCCCTTCGGTTGCCATCTTCCTGGCAATTTCTTCCACTTCTTGAGCCGTATTTTTCCCCATCGTATTTTCACCGTCGGTAATCAAAACAATGGCTTTATCCGTATCGGATCCTTTTTCAAAACCTGAATAGCAGGTTTCAATGGCGGCGGTCAAATTGGTACCGCCCACCGGCAAATAATCCGGGGTCAATACCCGCAAAAAGATATTAAAGGTGTCATGGTCCAGGGTCAGGGGACATTGGAGGATGGCCTGACCGGCAAAGGCCACAAGCCCTGCCCTGTCCGATTTCATCAATCGGATCAGATCGATGATCTCTCTTTTGGCCCGCTCCAGGCGGTTGGGCTTGATGTCTTGTGCCAGCATGCTCTTTGAGCAATCAAGGGCGATCATGATGTCCACCCCTCGCTGGTGGGTCTTTTCCCATCTGAAGCCTGCCCTAGGACCTGCCAGGGCAAAAACAGCCAGGATCAGTGCCACCAGAATCAGGAGGGATTTTATCCATCTGATGTTAGGCCCAAACCCCGGCAGGATATAAGGGTATACCCCTGGATCTGCAAACAGACCCAGGATAATTTTGCGCTGCCGGATCCCATACCCCATGAGACCCGCAACGGGAAGAATTGCCCAGAGCAGATACAATATGTTGGGATCCATAAATTTCATTCTATTTATATCCAATTTTCATATAATTACGCCCTAGGGAATCCTCATAAACCGGGTATGGTTCAATACCAGATATGCTAAAAACATCATCAATCCTGCCGCCAGAAGAGTTGAATATAATTCTTTGTACTCCACCCATTTTTCAACTTCAACCTTTGTTCGTTCAAGTCCATCGATCATCTTATAAATTTTTTCAAGGGACGCTATATCCGTGGCCTGGAAAAAGCTGCCGGAGGTTTTTTCGGCAATGGTTTTCAAAGCATCCCAATCCATATCCACCCGCTGGTAAACATATCGCTGCCCAAAAACACCATCCACCAGGAAGGGAACCTCTCCCGTCGTCCCCACCCCGATGGTATAAATTTTCACCTTCCGTTGGGCGGCAATTTCAACGGCATCCTGCCAGGAAAGCTGACCTGCGTTACTTTTACCGTCGGTGAGCAGAATAATGATATTAGAGGCACTCTCCACATCTTTAAGCCGTTTTAAGGAGATGCCAATGGCATCCCCAATGGCGGTTCTGGGCCCGGCCGCACCGATTTTTAAGCGATCCAGCATAAAGGCAATGGTATTATAATCCCGGGTCAGGGGCAGCTGGGTAAAGGCATTGGATCCAAACACCACCAGGCCGATACGATCCCCCTGGCGCTCCATGATAAAATCAGCCACAACCCCTTTCACCGCTTCCAAGCGGGTAATTATTTCATTGTCCCTTTTAAAATCAAGGGCGCGCATGGATCCGGACAAATCCAGGGCCAGGATAATATTCACCCCTTCGGTCATGACATTTATTTTTTCATCCCCGGACTGGGGCCGGGCCAAGGCCAGGATCATGCAGCTTACCGCCAGCACCTTTAACAAGGGCATAAAACGAGAAATCCTTGCCCCAAGGCTGGTCGGAACCGTTGAAAGAGATTCCAGGCTGGAAACATGGATGGTATTTGTCTTTTCCTTTTTCAGGGTGTAGATCAAAAATCCCCAAACGGGAATCAGCAGCAAAAAAAACCAGGGAGTGGCAAACCGGAACATCAGGAGCCCTCCTCTTCCAGCCTTTTGGACAGAACTGATTTGGATAAAACTGATTTGGATAAAGCCCGCTTGGCTTCAAGGTCCGCTTCCATCCCGGTGATCAATTGCCGGACAGAGGCCAGATCCTTTTTCACCTGATCCAACCCGGGCACCACCGGCCCATACCGAAAGGGGTCAGAAACGATTAAAAATTGGGAAACCGCCTGGGTGAGGGCCTTGTCCATTCCGGTAAACCGAATCTGCTTCACCAGCTCCTGGGTGGTCATTTCAAGGGCATTCATGGCGTATGAACTGCCGATATACCGTTTGATGAGACCGCCCAAATCAAAATAAAAAGCCTTGGGATCGATCACAGGCTTTTGGCAAAGAAGATCCAATTCCCTCAGTGCAAGGGTATAGGGCAGTATGACGGAGATCTGGGCCATTTCAGTCTTGCCGGATCTGGCTTTCCAGAACCGCCAAATCAAAAAAGCCACCAGGACCAACAGGGCCAGGCCCCCTGCAATGAGCAGGATCATTTTGATAAGGCCCGGGTCCAGGCCGACCATGACCGGTGCTTTTATGGGATTGATATCCTGCATTTATCGGAGCCGCCTCTCCCTGAGCCGAAAGTATTGGGTCAGGGTATCGGATATGGAATCGCTGGTTTTCAAATCGATTAAATCTGTCTTTGCCTTTGAAAATATCGCCTGGGTCTCCTGGTGGCCCCTGCGTTTTGCCCACAAAAAACCATCCCTTGTTCGAGGGCTCGAGGCGTCAAAGAGAAGCGTCTTCCCTGTTTCAAAATCGGAAAACCGTACAATTCCTTTCAACGGAAGGTGAAAGGCCCCCTCATCATAAATCCGGATACCAATGGGCTCATGCTTTTGGCGGGCAATTTTCAATGCGGTTTCATATCCTTTTCCTAAGAAATCAGACAAGATAAAAACGAAGGCGCGTTTTTTGGATATCCGGGAATAAAACTCCAGGGCAGAACCGATATCGGTTCCCTTCCCTTCGGGAACAAAGGTGAATATCTCCTTGACCACCCGCCAGACATGGGCAGACCCTTTTTTAGGCGGAATATATTTTTCCACCCGGTCCGAAAAAAAGATCACCCCCACCTTGTCATTGTTTTTAATGGCATTAAAGGCCAGCACCGAAGCCACTTCAGCCACTGTTTCCAGTTTCTGCCCTGAAAAGGTACCAAATTTTAAAGAAGAGCTCATGTCAACCAGCAGCATGAGAATGGATTCACGCTCTTCCCGGTAGCGTTTGATAAAGGGCTTACCCAGCCGGGCAGACACTTTCCAGTCGATGGACTTGACCTCATCTCCCGGGCAATACTCCCGAACCTCCTCAAACTCGATGCCAGATCCCCTAAAAACAGACCGATACTGACCAGCCATGAGATTGTTCACGGTTCTGCGGGATTTAATATGAACCCGTTTGATTTTCTTTATAATATCTGCGGGAATCATTTAGAATCAAGGCACCTCAACCGAATCAAAAAGGGTGGTGATAATCTGGTCGCAGGAGATATCTTCGGCCTCGGCCTCAAAGGAGAGCAAAATTCTGTGGCGAAGAACATCCGGCCCCATCACCTTGATGTCCTGGGGCGTAACATAGGCCCGGCCCGCTAAAAAAGCATTGACCCTTGCCGCTTTGGCCAGAAAGATACTGGCCCGGGGAGAGGCCCCGTATTCAATGTATTGGCCCATATCCATGCCATATTCCTCTGGATTTCGGGTGGCAAAAACCAGGTCCACGATATATTCTTTCAGCTTTTCATCCACATAGATCTGATCCATGAGCCCTGACATGACAGCCAGTTGTTCACAATTGATCACCGGCTGGATCTCTTGTTTCTGCTGGAAACTGTTCTTTTTCAGGATTTCAAGCTCCTGGGCCTTGTCCGGATAATCCACCAGCACCTTGAGCATAAACCTGTCCACCTGGGCTTCGGGCAGAGGATAGGTCCCTTCCTGCTCAATGGGATTCTGGGTGGCCAGCACCAGAAAAGGAGAGGGCAGCAAATAGGTCGTGTCTCCGATGGTCACCTGGCGTTCCTCCATGGCTTCCAACAGAGCGGACTGGACCTTGGACGGGGCCCGGTTAATTTCATCGGCCAGGATAATATGATTGAACAAGGGGCCTTTCCGGGTAATAAAATCAGCTGTTTTGGGTCGGTAAATCTCGGTGCCCGTGAGATCTGCCGGCAGCAAATCCGGGGTAAACTGGATCCGTTTAAAATCTGCCTGGACCGCAGCGGCAAGGGCCTTTACAGCACTGGTCTTGGCAAGGCCCGGCACCCCTTCAATCAACACATGCCCCCCGGTCAAAAGCCCTGTTAAAAGGCTGTCCACCAACTTTTCCTGACCCACAAGCTGTTTGGATATTTCATTCCTGATCCGGCTGATCAACAGATGGCTTTGCTCAATGACTTCTTTGATTTCTTCCATACTTCCCCATTCAATAACGTTAACTTGCCCATAAAATTTTAGCACTAACCGCACAACAATTTTAAATATAATAATAAGATTTTTAAAAGTGTCAAGAACGAGACAATGGCGGGAAATTTTTCACGATTTCCTATTTACCCAGAAGTTGATTTGAATACAGGGAAGAAGTAATTTTAACAATCTTTAGAATATGGTCCCGTGCAGAATCCCTGTCTTTTAACGGATGATTTCTAAAGGTCATTAAAATACCGGTAATGGACGCCACAAATGAATGGGAATAAATCCGCGCCATCTCCGTGGCCAGGCCATGTCGTTCCAAAAGCGTTGTAAACAGATCAAAAAAGATTTTGGTGACAGAATCAAACTGCCCCATGACCGGATGGGTCAGGTTGTCCTTGAGCATCAAGTAGGTCATCATCTGAAAGGTGGATTCATTTTCAATAAGATGTTTCACAAATGTGATGGCAAAATCTTCAATTCCAACGGGCTCATCATTTTCAAGCATCTTCTCAAACGCTTTACTGGCAGAGGAAATATCCTGAATAAAGGCTTCGTTAAACAATTCTTCCTGGCTGGGAAAATACCGATATATGGTGGCAGGAGAGATACCGGTTTCATCGGCCACCTCCCTCATCCCCACCTCATAAAAGGGTTTTTTCGCAAACAATGCCAGGGCAGATTCGATCACAATCTGTTTTCTTGCCTGTTTTTCCTTTTCTTTGAGTTCTGCAAATCTTGATTCAGCCACAGATAATAACCCTTATTTTATTTTTTACTCTTTTTTGGGATTGAGCGCTTTGATTGGGCGCACTAGTGAATTCTTTTTTCACTTATCATTTGTCCGCAACTCTTACAAGGTAAAAGCCAAAATTTCATGGCTGAGTCTGATATGACTGAGAAAGTATGGCTGAATAGAATAAAAAACTTTTACCTTTTTGAGAACGCTTTAGCGAAGATGACTTTTTTGCAAAATAGTACATCTTGGCATACTCTTTTTTTTTAAAGGCTGACAACGCCTTATCCAGGCATTCTTCAGCCTGGTTCTCAATCTTCAACAGTGTATCCAGATCAGATTTGCACCGGTGACATCTCCCCCGGCCCAGGTATTTTGCATTGCATGCAGGACAATTTTCCATTTTTGTATTCTTTACTCTATATAAAAAAGGATGTCTTCAAGTTCTTGACTGAGTTCAAGTGCTTTGGCAAACTCTTTTTGAGCGTTCAATCCTTTTATATCTTCCATTAAATTGATGATTTCATCCTTATCCTCTTCTGGTGCAATGGAAAGTTTTTCCTGGGCAAGGGCCAATGTTTCCATTACAAATACAGGAGGCGCTTCTTTTTGAATGCCGTTGTCACAGGTCTTGTCATCTTGTCTTCCATCATTGAAAAGCGTATTGATTTTGTCCATGGACTCACGCATCTGTGCTTCGCTGGTATTGGAAAAAACATTTTCCAGCACGGCATTAATTTTCTTTCCCGTATCTTTTTCCACAGCTTCAAGCTTTAGAATGCCGTTTAAATCAAGATCATATCTCAGGGTGATAACACTTCCTGCAGGGGCTCTTGAAAGATCAAACGAATAGCTGTTGATAAAAATATTGTCCAGGGCATTTTTATTTTCCCCTTGGAACACTTTCAGCAATGCCGCTTCCTGATTGTCCATCATCGTCTGAAACGCTTCGGTTCTTGATGCCGGCAATTTTGTATTCTTTTTGATCAGGGGAACAAAGCAGTCATTCATATATTCACCATCAACCTCTCCCCATGCCGCTGTTCCGAATGTGTAAGGTGTGATGTCAATGAGCATACTTGCAATATCTTTTCCCATTTCACGTCCGGCCTGTATCCCCGCACCAAGGGCCACGCACAGATCCGGGTCAACCCCAAGACTTGGCTCTATTCCCAATTTTTCCTTAAGAAGCTCGGAAACCATGGGAATTCGGGTGGAGCCCCCCACAAGCAATATTTTATCGATATCCTCCGGTGTAAGCCTTGCATCGGCCAATGCAGTGGTGACGGACATGATGGTTTTTTCCAAATATTCTTTTATCATCTCCTCAAATTGGGTCCGGGACAATTCATAGGACAGATGAAGACCTTCGGCAAGATGATCCTCCTGGATATCGGCAAAGGGCAGGGTCGAAAGCTGTATTTTCGCTCGTTCAGCACTGTTTTTCAGGCGTGCCATTATTGTTTTCTCATTTGCAACATCCTTGCCAAAAATGTCTTTGATCTGCTGGACAAGAAATTGAACGATCAGACTGTCAAAATCATCTCCGCCGAGCCTGTTATCACCAGTACTTGCAAGAACTTCAACTATTTTATTTTCAATCTTTACGATGGAGACATCAAAGGTGCCGCCCCCCAGATCATACACCAGGATATTTTTCTGATCCGCGGAATTGAGCTCTTCATAGGCAAGTGCCGCAGCCGTGGGTTCATTGATGATCCTTAGAACATTAAGCCCTGCAATGGTACCGGCTTCCTTTGTGGCCTGGCGCTGGGCATCTGTAAAATAAGCAGGTACGGTTATAACTGCCTTGTTTACCTTTTGGCCGATTGCCTGCTCAGCCCGGGTCTTAAGCTCCTTTAAAATCAATGAAGAGATCTCCTGGGGTGAATACCCCTGGTTGCCAAGAATAAAATGAAGATTCTCCCCCATCTGCCGTTTAACCGCCAGAATCGTATTTTCAGGGAATGCCGCAGCCTGGTTCCTTGCCTTTTCCCCCACAATCACTCGGCCCTTATTGTCGATTCCCACACATGAGGGAAGAATCCCTTTATCAGTGTTTTCGATATCATTGCTTTCAATTATTTTTACGGCGTCATCAAAAACAAATGAAACCTCTGAATTTGTGGTACCAAGATCTATTCCTATTACAGGTTCTACCATGTCACCTCCTGTTTATCTATTTTGTTCATCTATTTGTTTACCGTTACCTGGGCAAGCCTGATCACCTTTTTTTTTCGGGTGAATCCGCCGCATATTTCATCTATTACCATCCCATTTTTGACACCGTGTCGGTGCTGAGTATCGACTGCCATCATGGTTCCAGGATTAAATTCCTTATTATGCGTATAAATGGGAAAGGTATCGAGCATGGCAAGGGACAGGTCGAATTTTCTTAAGGCCATCACATGGCCCTCTATCATATCTGCAATCTTTTTTCTGCCGAAAAGGAAAGATGCAGACCCTATTTTCCCCCCTGAATCAACCCCTCTCACCAGGGTATCCCGAACATCCAGAAATGCTTTTACTGCTGTTTCCAGGGCATCTTCTCGTATCTTTTCTTCCAGGGAATTTAATCGATCCATTTTTTTTTCCAGCAAAGAGAGTATGGCATGACCCTGTTGGGCGAATTCATTAAAATCCTTAAGGCATTTTATATTTTTGGATTGCTCCCTGTTTTGGAGCTGGATCTGCTTTTTCAGGGATAGGAATTCAGCAAGCAAGGTGAATAAATCACATTCGTCCATGGGGTCACCCCCTTGCGGATCAGAACGATTCTCCACCTGGGAAATCCAGACTTTAAAATCGGCAATGGTTTGTTCCCTCCAGTCGTCAATATCCTTGTTAACCTCTCTTTTATGAATCTGCTGCCCTGAAAAATTATAGATTTTTTTTAAAATCCAAAGCAAAATTTTACGATCAAAATAGAGGTAGCCCTGTTTTATCAGGCGGGTTAATTTATTCATTTTTATCCACCGCTAGGATATCCCCCAGGCCTGGTGATTTTCTTTCCAGGTCAATTGTCTTGACAAGATCCGTTAAAGCCTCTGTCCAGAACTGATAATCTTTAAGGCCCGTAATTTTTGATTTTATCCTTGATCTTTTGTCCTTAATTGCTTCATAGGCTTTTGTTATTCTAATAAAGCTTTCCGGATGCTGTTCAGGGGTAAATTTTCGTACCAGCTCCAGGTATCGGTTTCTAATCTCCTGATCTTTGGCATTTTCATTTAAGCCCAATATTTGGTGATATATAAACATGTTCTTCCTTTCTGGTTCAAATTTTGTTTCAAATCCCGGTTCTCATGCCCATGATAAAGTGCTGTGCTTCCGAAGAAGACAAATCCGTCATCGCTATTTTGCACATGTCAAGAGCCTGGATAATGATGTTGGCCGACTCACACTCTGTTGCAAATTTTTTACCGATTTGCCTGAATTCACATAGGGATTCGATACCTGTCTTTTTTATCAGAGAAATCAATTGGGAAAAATCAGCGATAAATTCTGCTGAGATTTCTCGTCTCTCTGACCTTTGGACACTCACCAGCAAATCAGCCGACTCCTCAAGGTCAAACACCACATCATTAAATGATCTTTCATCACAGTTTTTCCCAAACACATTTTTCGGCTTAAAATTTGACTGGAATATTTCAGGCATCGTTTGTCCGGCTGTTTTGAAAAATTCATCAATTACGTCACCAAGTAAACCTTCAAGCAGTTTTTTATCCGGCAGGGTAAAATCTTCATCAAAGTCATCTTCATCAAAGCCGTCTTCACTCAAACCGGGAAAAAAATTATAGGGATCAAGCCTCTGAAAATCAAAGCTCTCAAAGGCACCCTTCATAAAAACGGGTGCTATTTTTGATAGGGTTCTTGATATTCTTCTCAGGCGTTCTTTTAGCGGATCATCTGCCCGATTGATAATTTCTTCAAATTGTGAAAAATCATTCATACCGCCCTGGAAATGGCAAAGAGCTGCATAATAAAAGTCAAAGATAACCGACAATTCCGCCCGGGCAGTTTTCCTTCTTTTTCCCAACTCTTTGATCACCATTTTCATATAATCATTTTGAACAAGCGCCACAATCAGGTTTGTAAAATCATCGTTGCTGAGCCTGGATAAAATCTTTCCTTTTTCTCCTATCAAGGGACCGGCAAAAAAAGGCTTCCAAAAAAGCGGTCCAAAGAGTTCTTTCATCGGCTTTAAAAGTGAATACACCTCATGGGAAGACAAGGCCGCCACCCTTTTTTTAAAAGAATTAAAAACTGTCGCAAAACCTCTGGTCTTGACGGATCTAATATGGTCCGGGTCTTCCATATCAAGGGAGAGCAAAAGAAGGACATTCATGGTTTCACACAGACTGAACCCGCAGGTGACCGTTTCAAACATATTTCTGGAAAATTTATGGGTTTCAAGCGTATGCGAAAACAGTTGTTTTTCTGCAAGCAATATTTTCAAGGAGTTGATCTTAAATTTTTCGGCTTTTTTAAGGTCCCTGGCTACCAGTGCCCATTTTTTGTGTTTAAGATTTCTTACACCGGAAATGATAAAGGACACTGCATATTTTTCTTGAACCTGAAGATCATGGGGGGCTCTTGTATACGCCAGCAAAAGGATATCTTCCGCTTTTCTGACCGCATTTTTCATATAATAAAGTTCTGCAAGCTTCAGGCAGGCAAGATGGCCTTTATCAAAAATCTCAACCCGTTTCAGCAAAATCTGTTCCATGGATTTTCTCATGGCAGGAGATTCTAAAGGAAGGTCCATAATAATGTCGTAGGCATCTGAGTTTTCCGGATCAAGGTCAATGGCTTTTTTTGTAATTTGAAAAATAATCTGCCCCTCATCCTCATCCAAAACATCATCGGGTATATCAAAAAAATCAAATATCTCGTACAGTTCCTCATCATACTCATAGGCAAATTCAGAATCATGGTTCAGGGCATTTATAATCTCTAAAAGTACAATGGATTTGGCAATCTGCCGCTCCTCTCGATCAGGGAAATCCTCTTCAATGATTTCTAAATATTTTACCGTATAAAAAGACAAAAAATTCACATTTGAACTCATCCCTTTTACAAACAGTCTGTTCCTTTGGGTTTCAGAAGAAAGATTGCTTTTCAGAAGCTTTTTAAAGGTATCATGATTCATTTGCACCTGGTTTATCCCTGAGCCGATGAGCTCCAAAATTGAAACCACTGCTGTTTCAGGTGTGTCAGGGCACAAAATTTCTGACAAAAATTTAATCCATTTATTGATGCTGCTTATATTTCCGGAATTAACTGCTCGTTCAAGATTGCTTTGATAGGTCTGCCCATGTATATTTCCGCCCATTAAAAGCGCGGCTGTTCCTGGATATTTGTCTGAAGATTCAAGCCTGCCATCGGCTGCATACTCTCTTAAAAGTATGGATACACTGGAAAAGGGAAAATCTTTTTTTAACATGCAAAGGGCTTTTCCCAAAGCGTTCCTGTCATCCTTCACATAAGAAACCATCGCCTTTGCAAAAACTTTCATCTCAAAATAGGGAGATTTTCGTGACACAGCCCTCATTTCATGGAGTGCATTTTCCCAGTCACCCGCTTCCATTTGGGCTTTTGCATTTTGAATCAAGCCAAGGTCGCTTTTAAGGCGGGACCCTTCATTCAACTCCTGTGCGAGAAAAAGGCTATCCTCTGCCACAAATCTATTGGCAAGAGATGTTTCAATTTCCGTTACGGACGGATTTGCTTTTATATAATTTTTATAGATCTCAAGACTCTTTTGGACAGGGAAAAATAAAATGCAGTCCTTTAACAGGGCAGACGTCAAAACAGGTATGCTGGAAAATATCTTAATGCCCATGTCTAAAACGACATCTGCTTCCTTAAACAATTTTTGATCTTTTAGCTGTTTATGCCTCAACGCATATGCATGAAACAGCTTTGGCATGACAATATCAAGGGATGCCTTGTTCATTTTTGCCTGTTTATAAGCCTCCAGGGCACCCCGAACATTTGAATTCTCCAGACAGGTATCTCCCTTGGCTATCAGTTGATCGCCAGACATATTTTTAAATTTCTGTTTTTCCTGTAATCTTTTTTTTCTGCTGGTGTTCTTTTTTTTTCCTTTTCCCATTTACCTTCCCGAACCTATTGTTTGTGGTTGCTTAAAAAAATCCAAAACCTAGGCGCCGTTTAAATCAGCCCAACTCTTTTTTATTTTATGTATCTCAACTTTGCAATAAAAAACTTGAATTCAGTACAACCCATTCTTTTTTGAAAACATTGATTGGATATTGACGATCCGCAGTAACGTATATATAATAATACTTTTAATAATTTAGATATGAATGCATATGGACAATTCAATAAAAAGAGATCTGTTTGATTTTGAGATTGGTTATTTAACCAAGAGCCCCTGTCTGAATTGCGAAAACAAAAAGGATCTGCCCAAGTGCCATGACCAATGCGTGATTCTTGATAAAATCCAGACAACCCTTGCCCGGGGAATATCCTCCCAGGCCTCCGCCTATAGAAACTAACATCTTAACCTGATGTCTTTGGCCTTTCCTAAATTTCATCCAGACGCCAGGTCCCTGGTAAATCAATATTTGACCCCGGCTGTATATGAACTATTAGCCCCCCTGAAAACCCAGACCGGCTTCACCCTGGCGTCTGCCATCCAGTCAGGTCTTAAAAATCCAGACAGCCATATTGGAATTTATGCAGGCGATGCCCCTTCCTATTCTCTTTTTGCACCTATATTCGATCCCATTATCCATGCCTACCATGCAGCGAAAGAACCCTTTGAACACAGCCCCGGCCTTGATCAAATCCGTCTTGCCCCCCTGGATCCGGACAAGGCCTTTATCCTGTCCACCAGAGTCCGGGTGGCCCGGAATCTATCAGGATTTTGTTTTCCCTGCCACATCAATTCACAGGACCGGACCCGGGTTGCATCCCTTGTTTCAGATGCCGCTGAAACGATGCCCCGGGAGCTTGGGGGAAGTTATCTCTCGTTCCAAAATCTGAGCCCTTCTCAGCTGGACGATCGTCTATCCCGAAAACAAGCATTTCCCAAGGGGGATAGATTCCAGGATGCTGCCGGCATAAACCGGGATTTCCCCGATGCCCGGGGAATTTTTGCAAGTCAGAATGAAAAATTTATGATCTGGGTCAATGAAGAGGATCATTTAAGAATTATCTCAATGGAAGCTTCTGCTGATATTTCTGGGGTGTTTAATCGTCTCTGCCGTGGCTTGGATTATTTGAGTACCCGGCTTGAATTTGCCTTTGACAAACGATACGGATTTTTGACCTCCTGCCCCACCAATATTGGAACCGCCATGCGGGCAGGGGTTCACATTCGGTTAAGAAAACTTGAAAAAAACCAGGCCCGCTTAAAAAAACTGGTAGACGAATACCAGCTCCAGATCCGGGGAACCGGTGGCGAAAAAACATCTGTGGAGAAGGGTGTTTTTGATATCTCCAACAAACAACGACTGGGAATCCCCGAATCCCGGATCATCCAGAACCTCCATTCAGGTCTTGCCGCCATTATTGAAGCAGAAAAAAATCTCTAACCCCCCATTCTTTTGATTCCCGCTTTTGCATCCGGCTTTTGCATCCGGCTTTTGCATCCGGCTTTTACATCCGGCTTTTACATCCCTTTTTTCGACCCGGTACTTGCCAAGCCTTCTTTAATGCATAAAATAAAGTTAGGTTTAACTTATAATTACGGAGTGAACCATGAAATTATTAATCCAATTTTTAATGACATTGGCCATTATTATACCGGCAGGGGTTCTGCTATCTGCCGGCAACCAAACCAATATCGAGCCAAGGGAGGACGGTGTGAAAAAAACCAATCAAACGGAAACAGCGACCTTTGCAGGCGGATGTTTTTGGTGTGTGGAATCAACATTTGAAGGACGAGACGGCATATTGGATGTGATCTCAGGCTATACAGGGGGACCTGAAAAAAATCCTATCTATGAGCAGGTATCATCCGGCACCACAGGCCATTTAGAAGCCATCCAGATCACCTATGACCCGGGTATCATTTCCTATAAATCCCTGCTGGAGATTTTTTTCCAGCAGATCGATCCCACGGATGGTCAGGGATCCTTTGTGGATAGGGGAAACCATTACAGATCTGCTGTCTTTTTCCACACAGAGGCTCAAAAATCCCAAGCCAAAAAAACCATCCGGCTCATTGACACCTCAAAAATATTTGACAGCCCTGTTGCCACACAGGTACTTTCGGCAAGCGTCTTTTACGCGGCCGAGGCCTACCATCAAGATTATCATCAAAAAAACCCCATCCGGTATAAATTTTACCGGGCCGGATCCGGCAGGGACAGTTTCATTAAAAACTTCTGGACGAACA
>Ga0208900_1001189_pt1 | contig 14477 bp, 9 predicted proteins | sample AntAceMetag02UKK_FD_184763 | JGI IMG/M metagenome (GOLD analysis project Ga0208900, IMG submission 184763) | Saline lake microbial communities from Ace Lake, Antarctica - Antarctic Ace Lake Metagenome 02UKK (SPAdes) (version 2) | ecosystem: Environmental > Aquatic > Non-marine Saline and Alkaline... | reverse complement strand
CTCGATTTACCTGGTTACACTGATGTCGAATGTTTTGAGGAAAAATTCGGCCAACGACCATTTTGCTTTGGCAACACAAATTGATAAGGTGATACGGAAGAAATAAAAAAACTGGTCTAATAATCCTAACAACGGGACAAGTTCTTCCTGTGAAAATTGGATTTCAAAGATGTGGTGTTTTGCTTAATCTGCAGGATATGCCAGGCTAAGTGAGCTGATTTCCTATAGTTAATTCAGCTTGCTTAATTTTTTTTCAATCAGATAAACACCGACCATGCAATATTGGTTAAGTTTTCCATTTGTCAGGGTCAATAACTTTTCTTTTTCAGTCCTTAAAAAACGTTTCTGAATATCCTTGCCTATTCTCTTTTTCCCTTCAAGGATTATTCTTGTTTGTATCTCTTTGTAATATATCGCACGAATATCACTTAAATCTTTAGTATTGAGATTCAAGACATTATTTAATTCATTATCAATTGTCTCGTCATCCGAAAAAATTTCACCATTCGAACGATATCTTATAAAGGTTTCGATACTTTGACTTGTATCAGCAGGGTTAAAAGACAAATCCTTTTCACCTTTATAAGTATCGCAAGTTTGCATTATTTTAGGCAAACCATGATTACCATTACAAGCTAATAATAAATTTTGGTAATTAAGCTCTTGGTCAGGATTAACAATTTGACACTTCACATGCTCAATTTTGCTACTTGGAAAATTCTTTTCATTTTCTTCGGAAGTAAGTTTTTGGGGAATCCGTTTCATGCAATAACAGCAAATATGCCCCTGTTCTAACAATATAGAGCTTCTTAATTCTTCTTTTGTAACTGTTGGCAAACTACCGTAAGTACCTTTTTGTGCTCTATGTTGGACTAATGAGCGGGGTTCTTGATTTTTAATTATCTGCTTCATCCTCTTTCAAATATTGAATTTGTAATTCAGCATTTTTAATATCAGGGTCAGTTTCTCCTAAAATATCAGTTAATCGTTTCAATTCTTCTTCTGCTTCTTCAAGTTCTTCATCCTCAATTTGCGTAAATAGATTGCTCAAATCTTTTCTAATTATTTCATTTCTTTCCTCCACACCCATAAGGTTGTATAATATGGAACTAATCTCCCTGCCATAATATTTGGGTGTGTTTTCAACGAGTGAACCATCTTCAATAATTTTTACGAAGTTTAAATCAGATTTTGCATTACTCAGCAATTGAGGCGAATGTGTTGCTATTACATAGGTATTCTCTGATTCAACGGCTGACTCAACCGTTTTTTCTATCTGTGAAATAAACTGACGTTGCCATTTTGGGTGCAAATACGTATCGGGTTCATCAAATAAAAACAAAGTATTCTTACCTGAAAGCAATTCAGTTAGTCCTTTAATTGCAATTATTTGCTGTTCACCTTCGCTCAAAATGCTAAAGTTTTGGTAGTTACCATTTTCTTCCTTGATAAGTGAAAAGGAAATATCTTCTAATAAGCCATCGGCTAACATTATATTCAAAAGCTCAAATAGCTTTCTTTCTTCAACTAAATGTTCTCTAATCTCATAAAGTCTTTTTAAACCTAATATTGTAATTATAATTGATTCATCCTGCCATACTTCAATAATTATATTCCCATTTTTATTTGATTTTTCCGGATTCTGCAATTCTACCAGTGAAGCCGAGTTTTCGTTTAGGTAATCTAATAATTTTCGCACTTCACCTTTTGCACCCCAAAAATTTTCAATTTTATCGTTTGCCCAAACAGGTTTTTTTAAACGGATTTGAACACTTTGCATCCTTGCTATTTTAGCTTTGCCTCTCAAAAAATCAGGAATATCGCCATATTCGTAAGATAAAAGACTGAGTAAAATTATTCCGAAATGCTCTGGAGTATAATAGAAAAAATCTCTATTGATATTTGCATTCCCTTTTCGGTATGATTTTGATAATTTTTCTTCATGGGGATTACAAAGTTCCTTCATTATTTCACTTAGCCCTGAATAATAGATTACTATTCTATCCGGTAAGAAATCAGATTTGGAGGCTATTTTTGTAGGAGGGACAATGTCAAAATCCATATCCCTAATTACGATCCTCATTTTAGGCAAACTCCCTTTAGCTGCACTTAATCTAATTAAAAAGGGTGGTGGGATCAACCCCTTATAATTTTCAGGAAACTTGTGGAAGTTTTGGATATATTGATACTCTAGTAAGAACTTGAATTTTGCTTTTTGTTTTAGAATAGTGCAGCTAAAAATTTCTGCAATTACTTCCAGAATTGTAGATTTACCTGAACCATTTGCACCTATAAATACAGAAATATATTTCTTGAAGTCGTAGGGAAAATCTATTGTGAAATCCTTTAAGATTTTATAGTCTTTTATGTACAATCGTTTTAATTGCATGGCTTAAATATTTCGTTTTCAAATTCTTTGATGGCAGATTGTTTTGTTAGTATAGATTTGGAACGTAGTTCATCAATTTCGATTAACATTTTTGAAATTGAATTGCAAATTTTTTCTTGAATTTCTAATGGAGGCAAAACAAAAGGAATTTCCAGAAACTCATCTGTATTTATACTTTCAACAGTAACTCCAAATTTTTGAGCTCTTTCAAGAATAAACTTTTGAAATGTATTAAGGAAAAATAAAAAGTATTCCTTTATTACCATCGTTTCATTAACACCAATAGCTTTTAAATCTTGATTTATTGTTGTTTCTATTTTTGTTAAAGTAACTGGGAAGGAGTGCCTTAGAATACCACTTCTAAAAACACCCAAAATGGTTCCGACCGGATACACTTTCAATTTTCCTTCGGAAACACCTTTTTCTGTTATTTTGTCTTGAACGTTTTCAAGAAACAACTCTTTCATATCTTTTGCTGAAGTCCAATAAATATCACCACCCCAAAAATCTTTCCTTGAAGTTGAAGGAGTTTTCCCACCCTCAAAAAATGTGATTATGGTTTTCAAAGGAACAATTGAATATTTAACATTCTCCATTGAAAATCTTTGTTCTTTAAACAAATAGCTTAAAGCCCAACGATTTATTTCTTTATAGGCTATAGTTTGTAATCCATTTTTTTTTCTTTTTCTTTTCTCTTGTTCTATTCCTAGTTCACTGGTAAGGTAAACTTCTATTTCAGTTTCTAAATCATCTGATTTTTGATGTTGTTTTTCTCCCGCTTGGACTCTCTCATAGTAAGTCTCAATAATCCTGTTTTGCTCTGAAATTTCAGGTAATGGAATTTGAATACTTAAAAATTCGTCTACCTTAACTCTTGCTTTTGAAATACCTGACGTTTTGGTGTTTAACAATTTCTTAAACTCATCACTTCTCAGTACCATTTTTAGAAACTCACCATTTACTTTCATTCTATCAAAAGTAAATGTTGGGTATTCTGAACTAACTCCAAAAGGTTGTTCTCCTTTTTTATTATAATAAACACAACCGTGTCTAACATTAATTTTAGAATAGATAATACTATCCTCAGGAACGAGATATAGATTTCCTTTGTATGATTCAAGTTCGTTACTATCTCTTAAAAATAGCTCACCGTGAAAATTTATTTTTGAAATAATCGTCCAGCCATTTTTAACTAGTTTATTTTTTGTAATGCTTTGCTTATATGGTAATAGAATATCTTTTAATAATACAGCATTATCGAAAACAACCACTGAGTGATTAGTGTAGCGTTTTACATCCCACAAATGGAATTTCGAATATTGGATATTTTGCAAAAATGTAGCTCTCATCCTATCCGTAAATTTCTTGGGGTTCACCTACAGTTGGAATCCGGAACATTTTGCCATCTTCCAAAACTTCATATTTAATTGCATCAAATTTATTATCCCACAAATGATTTTGCCTTCTGTATTCCGTAAATTCTTTGCCAAGTGGAATTAATTCGTTTTCAATTTCTGCTCCTGTTGTACTTATGCCAGCCTTTTCAACTTCCGCAATTGGTATTTCATAGTCAAACTCTTTTTTGATTTGTGCTTTTATTTCTTGGTCGATTTTCCCTTGTAGTTCCTTGAATTGTTTTCTTAGCCCTTTCTTTTCCTCTGCTGATGGGGCTTCTTTACCGCGTAAAGACAATTTTTCTTCAATCGGTTTTTGTTGGGATTCATATTTTTTATTAATGTTTTCTTTTGCCTTTTTTTCAATTTTCTTCCACTGTTTAGCTTCTTGTTCGGTGAATTTTTTGAAAAATAAAAGGCTCGGCTTTACAGTTGCACCAGAGGCAATAAATACATCTTGTGGAATGGAGGTGATTAAAAGTATTTTTGCTTTGCTTTCCACAAAATTACGTACACGATGCAAATTTGTAGTGTTTAAAACTCCTTCAGGCAATACAATTCCCATTCTTCCTCCTGGTTTCAATAAATTAAGACAACGTTCAATGAATAAAACTTCTGTCAAAGTACTGTATTTTCCAGTTTTAAACAAATCAATTATTGCTTTCCCTTTTGGTTTTTTATTTCCATTATCCTGTTCTGCCCAGGTTTTTAACGGATTAATTACTTTTTCTTCATAATCCTTTCCGTACTTATCCAACCATTCAATTACTTTGTCATTCGAGGGTACATCTTCGGAAGTTACCCTGACAGATTTGTCAACTCTTGCCCCAAATGGAGGATTTGTAAGTATCAGGTCAAATCGTTCATCAAAGATTCCATTAACATTCAAAAGACCATCATTATGATGAACACCTCCATGCCCATCCCCATGCATTATCATGTTCATTTTGGCAGTTCTGGCCATCCGTGGATTAGCATCTGTACCAAAAATACAATTATGGGAAAGATGATATAATCTGCCTTTGGAATTTTTTAAATCAAATTCAGAATCAAGTTTTTGAAATGTATCAACTAATTCAACTCCAATTATCTTCTTTCTTAGTCTCTCCTTTTCAATTTGAATTTCTTTTTCAATTTTATTTCTGATATATTCAAAAGTTTTAATTAAAAATCCCCCACTTCCACAACAAGGATCGCAAACCAATTCACCTTCTTGCGGGTCAAGGGTATCTGTCATAAAGTCAACAATAGTTCTAGGTGTAAAAAATTGCCCAAGCTCACCTCTAAATGTCTTACCTAAAAATTGTTCAAAAGCAATTCCTTTAATATCATCAGATATGTCAGATAGATTATATTGTTCCAGTTCTTTTACAATTTGAAAAAAACTTGTTTCTCTAATTTTAAGTTTCTCATTTAAATCAAATAATGACTCTTCTTTGAAAAACTCCTTTGTTTGGTCGAATAATATCTGATATAAAAGTCTTTGGGGATTAATTTGTTTAAAAGTTTCACCTTTCTCAATTAAATTTGATTCCGAAAAAATAAGCCTTTCTTTTCTATTGTCCCGCTCAAAACGAATTTTCATGAATAAAACCTTACTAATCTCATCAAATGCTGCTTCAGGTGAAAGTTTATCATTATTCCTGATGATATTATGACACTTGAATAAAAGCTTACTAAAATCATCCCTATTATAAATTTGAAATGATTCTAAAAAGTTTGATAATTTCTTTTTATCACTTATAACATCAGCATTTGGGAATGATTTTAATTCTTTTAGTTTATTAAATGCAGTTTTTTCGATATAAAAAATTTTTGTTTCCTTTTTATTTGCTGCTATAAATATTTTAGCATTATTCGCAGATGCAAAATTGTACCCTTCTTTAAAACTATTAGTATCTATGGAGATATAATCAGTCTTGCATTCAATGACAATAATAATACTCGGGTCAATTTTATTTTTCTTATCAATATTGTTATTATAGATTAGGATATCGATATAATTACTCGCATTGACTTTTTCTATTTTCTGCCCAATTTGGCCAACCTTATATCCGTGATTGTTAATCAAATTACACACAAATTCTTGCCTAATTTCTTCTTCAGGAGACAAGGGTAGCATTTTATCCAGAACTGGAGAATATATTTTATCGCCTTTTATTTTTATTTGTAGTTTCATTTTCTAACCCTCTAATTCTTTTTGTACTTCTTTTATTGCCTCAAGAGCGAATTCTTCATTGGTCAAATCGTTAAGCAATTTTTCTTTCAGAAACATCACTTGCAAAACCTTGTACTCTATTGCGAATACTTTAGCAAGCTTCGGTATCATATCCGATGTAAACTGTCGCTCACCCCGTTCAATCTTGCTCAAAGTCGATTGGTCAATATCAAGAAACGAAGCTAACTTACGTAAAGGTAAATTAACATTCTCTCTCAATGTCCTGATATAAAATCCGAATTTTTCCATTTATTTATAGAATTATTTTTCTTGACAAACTTGTCAAAAGTACAAGATATTTTCACTCACAGGATGATGTGATGAAAAAAATAAATCATTTGAAAATTTTAATGATGGGATGCCTTATGCATTTTGCAAATGTGCTAACAGGAGGTTTTATCATTAAAGGGATAAATCAATCACCCTTTCGCCAGCTCTGTTAGTGCCTGCATGGCAAAGGTTCTGATTTTGGGGTTGGGGTTTTCGGTGTATGGTTTAAGGAGTGGGATGTACTTTTTATCGTTCAATTGGGCAATTAAATAAAGTGCTGCCAGGTTTAGTTTCAAATCCTTGCCGGCGAGCAACATCGAAAGACACTGGAATTCGCTGGGAACTTTCAGGTTGAGGTTTTTGATGGTAACTTCTGAAATATTATCAAGCAAAGCTGTTTCGACAATGGGAACCAAAACCCTTTTCAAATTCGATTCGAGCAAATTATCCAAAAACTCAACGGCATTTAATCGCATATCTGGTTTTTTACTTTGTATGCCCTGGTAAATTGTTAAAATATCGTTGGGTGGATATTTCAATCCAAGCAACCTGAAAATCCTTTCGAGGTTTCCATCAAGGCGGCGCTCCAAAAGCACGATCAGGCTCATCCTGGCATCGGCCTGTTTTGTAAAGACTTCTTTGTGCTGATTATCTTCCGCAACTTTTACTGTAGTTTGTAAATAAAGCGCCCTTAAAGTTTCCAGGTACAGGCGTGCTTCATCCAGAATACGCCTAATCACTTCTTTGTGATGAAACCTCAGGTTGGCATGGTTGATTTTTAAAATATTCAACGAGCGCAGGGCTTCCATGCGCAAGCCTATGTCGCTGTGATCGAGCAGCGAAAACAGCAACTCTACCGATGGCTGTGTTCCAATTTTTTCGGCAATCGAAGGAATGTGAACCAATAATTCCGTAGCCCAAAGCTTTCCAGCAATTATTTCGCGAAAGCTGTCGATGATGGCGGGGCCATAATTTGTTAAAGCCGTTTTTGCAGCTTCCTTAAAATGTTCCTGATTAAGGAAAATCGAAATTTTGTTTATAAAATCAGGGCTCATGGTATTACCGGCGGCTACAATGGCTTGTGTTACCACCTCATTATCTTCATCACGCAGAAAACGGTCGATGGTCGAATAATAAGAAACCAGGCCTGATTGACTGATGCTTTTCAGGATCGTAATTTTTCTGAAATTAATTTCCTGCAAATCCTTCAATCCCGCAAGGCTGGAAATTTTTTTACCAATTCTTTCGTCCAGGTTAAACCTCGCTTTTAAATCGGGGTTGTTGCGGGTTTCGCTGGCAAGGCTTACCAGCGCGGCCCCGCGCACCTTATAATCCCTATCCTTAAGGAATTTTGTAAATAAATCCACCCTGTTTTCAGGGTTGTGTGCAATGAGGTATTCAAAAGCCGCCGATTTTACCTGTTGATCCGGGTGTTTAATCATGGGCAAAATACTATTGTTAAGGTTGCGATTGCTATAGAAATTTAAACATTGGAGGGCTTCAGCCTGCACAAGTGGGGTCGGGTGGTGGAGCAATTCAACAACATTGTCAAATAAATACTCGTTGGGTATTTCCTTGATTTTTTGAAGGATAAACACCACTTGTTTTTCGGTTCCTTTTTGTAATACCTTTCTTAACCCTCCCAGCACCGAATGGCTGGAGAAATCGATGGATGCTTTTTGCTCCCTGGCTCCCTTTACCTGTTCTATTTTTGATTTGAATGAATTGATGTATTCACGACGTAGTTTCCTGGCAAAATAAACCCACACAAAAAATAGTGCAAGGATTATCAGGCTGATAAAGCGGGTTGATAAATCGAGCCCGGTGACCAAAAAAATCAGGATTAATCCACTTATCCCTGTTGCAGCGCTATCCACAAAAACATCGATGAAACTCTTGGTTTGGTTTTTAATTTCGAGTGGGATGGGCAAGGTCATAAGCTCGGTGGCTGATTTGTTTACCGACTGTTTAAAACTCCCATCAATAAGCTTTAAAAAAATTACTGCCCAAAGTTCCGGAAAGATCAACACTAAAAAAGCACCCAACATTATCCCGAAAGGGAGAATAAACAAAGATGTTCCCACCCCAAATACTCCAACTACTTTGCGGGTAATAAAAAGTTGAATTACAAGAGAAATTACATTAAACGTTGAAAACCAGAAACCAAAAAAGGCCGTGAGATCGTCAGGGTTGAGGATATTGGCCGAGGCTATCGCGCTAAACTGGTAATCGACAAGTTTAGCAACGATTACACTAATGCCAATAATAAGGGCAAGGAAGGTTAAATGTTTGGAGGCTTTGATAAGTGCAAACGGATTGTTGTCGAAACCACGGTTCCGTTTCTTACGTTGAAATTTGGTTTGTGTTGCCAAGATGTCCTTTTTCCATACGGTGTGTGTGATGGGTATGCAAAAAACAAGTAAAAATGCCGCAACAAACGGAAGGTTTTCGCTGCCGATGAGTTCGGCAATAGCTGAGGTAAGGTAACCACCAAAAATGCCACCGGCAATAGCACCGGCTCCAATGAAGCCGAAAAGCCGCTTTGCTTCCCTGGGGTTGAAAACAATATTGGCCAGAATCCAGAATTGCGAGGCAGTAAGTACAGCAAATATGGCTACCCAGATATAAAAAAGGTAGAGTACCCACCCTTCCAAAAAATTAAACTTAAGCAGAATGCCCAACACGATAAGCGAAATTACCGACCAGAGCAATGTTCGTGTAATGATTAGATTTAGTGGCTTTCGGGATAAAACCCTTGAATAAAACAGTGAAATTAATCCGGCGAATACCGCAACAAGTATAAAAGCAACAGGCAGTTTATCGGCGCCAAGTTTTGCAAGAAACAAGCCATTTACCGCAGGCTTAACGATGAGCAAAGTAGAAATGATTAAAAAGATATTCAATTGCATCAACACTGCCTTGCGATATTCACCCTCGCGGATATCAAAGGCGTTCCTTAACGATTGTTCGAAATATTTTTTAATGGTTTCCATCAGTGGATTTCAGTAATATTTTCAGATTTGCTCAATGGCTCTTATTTCTGATGTTCTTGTTTTTCACGAGCAATAATATTTCAAAATATTATTTACTGCTTCCTGAATCATACTATTTTCAATCAAAAACCTTCTCTACAACACCCACGAGGTCCCTGCAAATTTTTTCACCTTCCGGGTCTTCGATGAGGGCAACGAGAATAAACTTCCGTTCGGGACCCCAAACCAAAACCGAATCGGTATGGAAATTTTTCCAGGTTCCCGATTTCCTGAAAAGTTTTGCCTTGGGGGCTACCTTTTCGAGCGAATTAACAAATTTGTGGTGCAACTCGGGGTTGACCATCATATCGAGCATTATTTTGGAACGTTCAAAACTTACAAGCTTCCCGTAAGCCAAGAGGTAATAATACCTGCAAACCTGCGATACTGTGGCTGCATGGCTCAAGCCTTTTAATGGCTCAGGATGCCTTGCTCCCGTTTTGGCATATCTTTTCCCAACCCATAAACCTCCGCCATAATCTTCGTCGTAAAGCTCGTAGATTGGGTCTTTAAGTACACTTTCAATTTTATCATAGCCAAGCCTGTCAATCATGCGTGTTGACGCTGCATTATCAGATTTACTAATCATTAATCGCAAATCTTGCTGAATTTCTTCCGAATCCTGAAGTTCTCCTTTTTCGAGGGCATCCTCGGCGGCCAACAAAATTCCAATTTTTGGGAGGCTGGCGGCATACATCATCACATTTCCATTAACCCGGGCATATTTTACGTTTTCCGGGTCGCGTAAATCCACAAGGCCAACGGCCATCTTTTTTTGCTCAATCAGGCGTTTCCACTTTTTATTTTTATTTAGCCCTGCAATCAACTTATCCTGAAAAGAATTATCTATCAAGCCCCTGAGGGGTTTAACATCTTCGATAGGAAGAGGCAGCTGACTATAATCAGGCTTGGGAACATCTACGGTGTCTTGTGTACAGGCTGTGGTTGTTACAAAAATAACAAGCATTAGCAAAAGCAAACTTTTCTTTATCATATTTGTAAAGGTATTATGTTTTGATTAAAAATTGCCAATAAACGGAAAGGATATACCTTTTAGTTTAAATAATTCGTGTTTCAGGCAAGTATATTTTTTAGCACAGTTTTCCGCAGCCAGGTCATTCATGGCCGGGCTAAATGAATCGCAACCATTGCTATTTAAGGCCGTTAACGGCCTTGTGTAGTTCCAGGCCTTGTTTCGCAAATTCCCGGGGCTAAAGCCCCGGGTTACGAAATCCGCCTTAACCTGACGGTTATGCACACGTGCGGGACTCCACTCCTACTAATGACAAGTTTTTGTAAACGCTTGTATTTCAGGAGATTTCTCCCGTTGGTCGAAATGACCCCATCGGAGCGAGAAGAGGGGTAGGTGAATCGGGCGCTTCGCGCCCGATTCACCTACCCCCAAATCAAAATGCGATCACGGTCATTTCGACCAAAAAACGCAGCGAAGCGGAGTTTTGCCGGGAGAAATCTACTCCTTTGTCATCACACTTTGAGGCCACTTTTTCGGGGGCTTGGTTCTCGAAAAGACAAGGCTCCTCCAGCTGACGGAAACCTTAAAGTGAAATGACAGTAAAGGTTAAGCAGTTCAAATCGCTAAACAAAAAATGAAGGAAATGGATGTAGTTATATTTAGGCAGCAAACTATGATTAATGATCCAGGGCATCAAAAAAACCATCTTTGTATTTTGAAGATAATGGGGCCGAGCAATCGTTTTTTTAATATATAGTCCCCCGTCCTCCACACTATATCTTAGCAGATGTTTAATATTGATAATGTACGACCTTGAAACCTGGATAAAATCGTGCTCAGGTAAACGGGAAGAATAATAATTTAGATTTTTTGAAGAAGTCATCGTTTCATCATTAAGGCGAAAAAAAAGGCATAAATTCAGGTTGGAGCGCAACATGATTATTTCTTCGCATGGAATAAACTGAAATCCATTTTTCACGGGAATCCTCAACCTGGCATTGGTTTCGGAGGTATGAAATTCGTGTATCAAATTTTTAATTTCATTAATTTCACTTGAAACAATACTTGATGCTATTTCATTTTTAACCAGGTCAACGGCCTCCTGTACTTCATCAATATCCAGGGGTTTGAGCAAATATTTTTTTGCACCAAACTTATTAATAATCTGGATGCCCGATTTTAAAGATAAAAATATAATTGGCGCAATGGCCTACATTAAAGTTACAGGCGGCAGCCGCACCATGGCCATCAACAAAGGGCTTTTTGCCATTCGGGCCACCGGCAACAGTGCCTCCATTGTAAATGATGCGGCATTTGAACCCCGCAGGTTTTAGATTGAAGTTGAAGGCATTTTATCAATTAATACATTATGTTTTAAGCCAAAACCCCCATCACTTATAAAGGCAACTCCGGTTGCCCACCATCTTTTTGCTGTTTTTCATCTTCCAACTTTTTCTTGAATTGCATGATTTGTTCTTCCTGCTCTCGAGCAAATTCGGGGTACCTTAATTTCATTTCCTTTAAATTTTCCAATTCTTTATCAATGTATAACGCAGTCCTCTCATCTTCCGTCAGCTTGAGGGTATCTTGCAATCCACACAAATCATAAATATTAACCCATTCATCATCAAGCCAAACCGACATATCGGGATTGAGTGAATAAACCCCCCTTCCGATTCTTAAAAAAAGTGCATTGTTGTATTGGTTTCTGCTTTCGATTTCATTTTTTGCAAGCATCGCCGAGATGTAGGGCCTCTTTTTGCGGAATTCGGGCAATAGCGATTCGGGGTATGACGCAACGATGCTTTCGATGTTTTTGGCCATTAGCCCCTTATCAATCCAATAATCTATCGCTTTGTTTTCAACTGTATCCTGCAAAGTCATAAAAATATTCAACAGCAAATATTCCATTTTTTGCTTTGGAATTTTTACCATACGCTCATCTATTTTCAATCGTATGTTATCGGTGAGGATGTGTGCTATACTGTCGTCAAGCTTGGTGATGACCTGTGGGGAAAAATAGAATTTATTCAGGGCAATCCTCAGGGGATTCCTCCCATTGTTATCCACAACATCGGTGTTGGCATTTTGATTCAACAGGTATTTTAAGATGTTTGTGCTCCCGTTTTCGATGGCAGCAAGCAAGGGAGTCAGGTTAAACAGGTCGCGATAATCCACGCCATATTTCCTGATTTTCTGTTCTACTCCTTTCACATTATCCGTATTGTATTCGGTATAATATTTCCGGTTTACCGAGTTGCGCTCGTAGTCGGGATGTTCGGCCCGTTTATATTTTAATTCCGCCAGTTTGTTAATACTTTCCTGGTCGTTGTACAACAAGGCATACATAAACACCATGTCTTTGGCCTTTTTGTTATAATTGTCCGGGTCGAAGGCATTCTTTTGTAGTTCTGCTATTTTTTGGCGGGTAAGGGGTTCCCAATCAGGTTTTTGCAGTGCGAGTATCGACTTTTTAATTTCATCGGCTTGTTCGTTCTTCCCCTGCATCTCAAGTTTCCGGGCTTCCTCCTTCCAGTCATCGAGCGACGAAACTTCGGCTTTGATGCGGAGGCTGTCCTTACTTTCAACCAAATCGAGCAGGCTCAATAACTCGTGTTTTTGTGATGTTTCGAGAATGTACAGGTTTTTTATAGCCCGCGTAATGCCCACGTAAAGCGAGTTGATATAAAACTTGAAAGCATCCAGCGATTTATCCGCTTTGTCTTTACCACGCGAAAAACCGATGCTCTCGTTTTTGATGTCGGCGGGCTTTATACCCTGGGCAATCTGCATAAACTCGCGGCTGTTGTTGCTGATAAAATTTACCAGGATAATATTTTCGTATTCCAGCCCTTTGGCTTCGTGGATTGAAAACAGGAGGGGTGTTTTAAATATTTTGCGGGCTGCCGCTTTTTCTTCCTGCGTCATCACCAGCAGGGCGTACTTTGTCGATCGTCCGGTGCTATCGTTAAGTTGTTTGCGGATGGCCGATGAATCGAGGTAAAAATTTACTTCGCCTTTGTTTTCCTCCAGCGATTCCACCAAAAAAGTGCTCTCTTTATCGATGGAGCCAAAACGTGCATTTTTTACCATCAGCAGCTTATTGGCCAAAGTAGTAATGTTGATGGAATTGCGGTAATTGGTGCGCAGCACATTAATGTTGCTGCCGGTAATATCATGTTTATAAAACATGGTTTTTACATTAGTCCACGAAAAAAAGTTAGGGTGGACAATCTGGTTCGAATCGCCGCAAAGGATGAAATTCCCCGCTGTTTTTAGCGATTGCAGCACCAGGTACAACTGGATATTTGTAAAATCCTGGGCTTCGTCAATTACTATAAAATCATATTTCGCCCTGCTGTATTGCAGCCATTTGTACGAAATGATGTTGAGGTCGTGGTAATTGTTTTCGTCCAAAAATTCAAGGTATTTCCTAAAGGCCTCATATACTTTTTCACGTTCCTCGCTGAGGTAAATCGACTGTTTGATGCCGAGGTTCAGGTAATCCTCCTTGCTCAAAAATGCTTTGGTAATTTCAAGCCCGGTAATCACGCCTTTAAATTCCTCGAACAGTTTGTAACTGTCTTTTATCCCAAAAGCTTGTTTGCGGGGTTGCAGCCAAAGGTTGAAATTTTTAAAATCGACTTCCTTTCCGGGAATCACCTTCAGCGTTTCTAAGTATTCTTTAAAACTCAAAAAATCGACATCCTGCTTTTCGTTTTCATAATTATCGGCATAATACAGCTTGGTGGAATTGTCCACCAAAAATGGCGACAGGGTAACGTACAATATATTCCCCTTGAGCAGTTTTATTTTTTCGAGGGTAAGCACCGTTTTGCCGCTACCCGCCGACCCAACAATCACCACGGGCGGCTTGAGCGCGAAAATGCTTTGCTGCACATCGTCGAAGGAGATAACCTTGTTGAGCAAATAAAACTTGTTGGTGTTGTGGTTTATATAGTTAACCTCAAGCACGGCTTCATCGGGAACCTGCTTTTCGTTTTTAAGCGGCACCAGTTTGCTTTCATCGATTTTGGCACCCCTCAGGAAGCGCGATTTTTCGTACTCGTGGTTGTAAATAACCTCGAGCAGCAGGATGTAAGTTTGCTGCTGGTATCGGGCAAATTTAAAAAGTAGCCGGTTTTCGTAATCAAGCTTTGCCCTGTAATACCCGTGGTTGGTGAGTTTTTTGATTTCAGCC
>Ga0208900_1001188_pt1 | contig 14493 bp, 9 predicted proteins | sample AntAceMetag02UKK_FD_184763 | JGI IMG/M metagenome (GOLD analysis project Ga0208900, IMG submission 184763) | Saline lake microbial communities from Ace Lake, Antarctica - Antarctic Ace Lake Metagenome 02UKK (SPAdes) (version 2) | ecosystem: Environmental > Aquatic > Non-marine Saline and Alkaline... | reverse complement strand
TGGTGGGAACATCTTCGGCCACGAGAATTAATTTATCTTTCCAGTTGTGATCCATATTTGTGCTTTTTTGATATTCGGTGTGTAAAAGTACACTTTCGTCAGACTTTAGCGGTAAATTGAAATAAAAAATTGAGCCCTGCCCCGGCTCTGACTCCACCCAAATGTCGCCATTAAACTGATTAATGATTGCTTTTGAAATGGTTAGCCCCAACCCTACCCCATCTTCGTTGGGCGAAACCATTGTAGCCACCTGCATAAATCGTTGAAAAACGTACTCGGTTTGTTCTTTATTCATCCCCACACCGGTATCTTTAACATAAAAAACAATATCGCTTTCCTGCCGATGATAACCAATTTCAACATAACCTTCGTTTGTGAATTTGCAAGCATTTTTAGTTAGATTAACCAACACCTGCTTTAATCTTGTTTTATCGATTTCGATCGTGGAATTTTCATCGGATAAACCGGGTTTGAGTATAATTTTAAGACCTTTGGATGTTACCAGGCTGTCCTTGTCAAAAAATACTTTTATATCATCCAATAAATTATTGAGCAGAAATTTTTCGGGGTTTAACATCATAACGCCTGCCTCAATCTTTGAAACATCAACAATATCGCTGATCAAGCCCAAAAGATGATTGCTGTTTTTAAGGATTATATCAACATTTTCATAGATGTCGTCGAGGTCATCGTTATCTTTAATAAGCTCGGCAAAACCAAGGATGCCATTCATTGGGGTTCTTATTTCGTGGCTCATGTTGGCAAGGAAAGCCGATTTGAGTTTGTCTGATTTTTCGGCCTGCTCTTTAGCAATAATCAGTTCCTGGTTTCTTTCCTGGAGTTCTTTGGTACGTTCCAAAACTTTTTGCTCCAGATTGCGATTGGCTTCGATTACATTTTTTCGCTCATTTTGCAACTCAACTTTCTGAAAGTAATCGCGGCGGGCATAAAACTCTATGTAGTAGGCCGCCACCATGCCGATAATATTGGCTGAAACATAAAAGAAATTATTCATAATCAGGGTATCGAAAATTAACCCGTTTATATAAATAAAACCTAAGTTGAAGGCAAGTAGCGTAATCCATCCGGCAAGTGTTGCAAGCCAAAAACGTAACTTTATAAAAAAGTATCCAGCCGAAAATATCAACATCAATCCGGCATAATAGGCATAATTATTTGGCACCATAGCCGTCATTGCTGCAATACCCCCACCGGCTATCAAAAACGAGACAAAAAGCAAAGTTTGCCATATCTTTTTGAAGAATCTTGTAAAGGATAACGCGAAAACAATGGATAGCACAGGAATAACAACGGCAAAACGGATTAATTTGAAATACCTGCCCATATCTCCTACAGCATTGTCATCGATGAATGCAAATAAGCCGTACATCAGGGTTACCAGGATAAAGGAAACACGGAATTGAAAAAGCGAATCTTTGAGGTATTTTTTGAGGAATTCCGGCTCCTTTTCAGGCCTAAAGGAAAGGGTAACAGGATTCAATCCCATTTTTTTTATTGTTGCCCTGTTACCATCAGAATTCATAACTTCACGATTATTTTAAAAAAAAGCTTCATGCAAATATAAAATAAATATGATGCAAATGCCCACCTGAAAGTTTAAAGTAAATATTTTAGCATTTTTAAAAAAAATAAATTCTTGTTCAGTAATGAACAATGCATAATTAAAAATCGAACACTTTCGTTGATAAACTTAGGTTTAACCGCTGTAAGGGCTTGGTTTTATGTTGTTTTAATTCTTTGGCATAGTTAATGAATATTCCGATCCAAATTATTAATAAAGTTAAAAACCGCATGTATTATCTAATATGAACAAACTAATACATCTGCCAAACATAAGTCGGGAACTTGAAGACAAATTAATCAATACCGGAATATCGACACCCGAAATTTTGCGGGAAAAAGGCTGTAGAAATGTTTTTGTTAAGATTAAATCGAACGATTCGAGTGCAGATTTTAAAATGTTGTTGGCTCTTGAAGGTGCAATTCAGGGTATTCTATCCGAAGAAATAAAGGAGAGCGATGTAATTGAGTTAAAAATGTTCATGGAAATTTTCAACAGATAACAATCCAAAGTATGCAAATTAGCGAAAAAACGTCAAAACATTATAAATTATATAAAACAGAGTACTAATGATTAAGACTGTAGATTTAAGCAAGATTTTTAGAACAGACGAGGTAGAAACCACGGCGTTAAACCAGGTTTCGTTCGAGGTAAAAGATGGTGAATTTGTTGCGGTAATGGGGCCTTCGGGCTGTGGGAAATCCACCTTGCTCAATATTCTTGGTTTATTGGATAACCCAAGCTCGGGCGAGTATTTTTTCCTTGGCAACGAAGTTTCAAACCACTCCGAAAAACAAAGAGCTTCATTACGCAAGCACAACATTGGTTTCGTATTTCAAAATTTTAACCTGATTGACGAGTTAAATGTTTTTGAAAATGTGGAACTGCCACTCATTTATCTTGGATACAAATCGAACGAAAGAAAAGAAAAGGTTGAAGCCGCCTTGCAGCAAATGCAAATTATTCACCGTAAAAAACATTTCCCGCTTCAACTATCGGGAGGCCAGCAGCAAAGAGTAGCCGTGGCACGTGCCGTAGTTGCCAATCCAAAACTTATACTTGCCGATGAGCCAACAGGTAACCTTGATTCGGCGCATGGCGAGGAAGTGATGAACCTGCTTGAGCAACTCAACAAAAACGGCACTACTATTATAATGGTAACCCACTCGCAGCGCGATGCCGAATACAGCCACCGTATTGTACGACTTTTTGATGGCCAGGTTGTAACCGAAAACATAAAAGAACAATTTGCGCTTTAGTATCGACTGGAAAACCCATAATTAGTGTGTGTCTTTTTAGTCGTTTTTTGAGATTTGACTAGCCCTCCCGCAAAAGCGGGACAAGTTGTCCTTTAGGGCAGGGATTGAATTGAAAGGAGGGAAAACCCCCTCGATTTCGCCACGCCTGCAGCGTGGCGAAATCGAGGGGGAGGTATCTTCAAAACCATTATTCCCCGGGTTAACTCGCCTCGCTGCGAAGCGGGAACCCGGGGATAGTCAAAAGCATCGACTTTATAGACAGGCACTAATTAGGTACTTAAATCGTGATTCCTAATCCAGCCTTTTGGCATCTGGAAGAAAATGACATTTTTAGAATCTCCTTACAAATACAAATAAATCAGGCTTATGCTGTACAATAATCATAAACCAGAATTTTATTTTGCATCTCACAATTAAATTAATTATTCAATGCTGAGAAATTATCTTAAAACTGCCATCCGCGGAATTACAAAAAACAAGTTTCATGCTATTCTCAATATCCTTGGGCTTGCGCTCGGTTTCGCCGCATTCATTTTCATATTCATGTACGTGAGTAACGAGATTGCCTACGATACTTACCACGAAAAAGCCGACCGCATTTATCGCATCGAGTCCGACTTTAATATTTCGGGAAAGCACGACCAGTTTGCAATTGTGCCGATACCCATGGCCCCGGCTCTTGCCATCGAATTTCCCGAAGTTGAAAAGTTCTGCCGGTTCAATGATGTTGGAAATTCGTTGTTTAAATATGGCGAAAAAGAATTTTACGAGGAAAAATTCTACTTTGTTGATTCCACGGTATTTGATATTTTTTCATACCACCTGATTGCCGGGAATCCCACCACCTGCCTTGTCGAACCTTTTTCGATGGTAATTGGCGAGTCGATCAGGGATAAGTATTTTGGCGACAAAAATCCAATGGGTGAAATCGTCGAGTCGGGAAGCGGGAGAAAATATAAAGTTACAGGCGTAATGGAGGACGTTCCCGAAAACTCGCACCTCTGGTTCAACGCGATGTTGTCGAGCTCAACACTGGCTAACATCATGGGCGAAGATCGTTTTAATAACATGGAACCCGGAGCATTTTGGAATATCGGCGTTTATTCATTTTTATTGATAAAAGAAAATGCTGATATGCAAAGTATCCACGATAAGTTTGGCGGGTTTTACGAAAAATACATGAAACCTGTCGGGGATGCTTTCAATGCAAGCTTCAACTTGATGTCAACCCCGCTTACCGAAACCCACTTTGCAGGAAACCTTTCTGCTGATCTCCCAAAAGGCAACATGTCGTACATCTATATTTTCAGCGCCATTGCCATTTTTATCCTACTCATTGCCGCCATTAACTACATGAATATGGCCACCGCACGTTCGGCCAAACGATCGCGCGAAGTAGGCATTAGAAAAGTTGCCGGCGCACTGCGAAAGCAGCTAATTGGCCAGTTCCTCACCGAATCGATGCTACTTGCAATTGTCGGCTTATTTATATCCATCTTATTGGTGTATCTTTTATTGCCCGACTTTAATACACTTTCGGGCAAGGCCATGGATCTTAGCGTTTTTACAAACCCATACTTTTTGATTACAATCGTTGGTATAACCCTATTCATCGGATTGATATCGGGAAGCTATCCTGCCTTTTACCTTTCATCATTCAAACCGGTTACCGTAATTAAAGGAAGTACCACCGGAAAAGGAAAAACCGGGGGTTTGCTGCGCAGGGTGCTCGTTGTGTTTCAGTTTGCCATTGCCATAACAATGATTATTGCAACCGTAGTGGTTTCGAACCAGTTGAATTTTTTGAAAAATAAAGACCTGGGTTTTCAGAAGGAAAACATGATTGTACTGGAGTTGCAAGACTCAACTTTCAGGTCGAAAGCTGCAACGTTTAAAAAAGAGTTACTCAAAAATTCAAATATTCAGGCAGCGACAAGTTCAACAGGAATTCCCGGAGATAATGGCTGGATTCAGGTTGTGAGGATGGAGCAGGATACAGCTATGATTGACAAAACCATGATAATCACCGTGGTTGACCATGATTATTTTGATACCTATAAAATGGAAATTACCGAAGGCCGCAATTTTGATATTAATATGGGTACCGATGCCGAAGAAGCCGTAATAGTAAGCCAAACCACCGTTGACCAATATGGCTGGGGCGACAATCCGATTGGGAAAAAAATCCACTGGGGCTTTGATCTGGATGGCAGTGGTGGCAGGATGCTAAAAGTTATTGGTGTTGTAAAAGATTTCCATTTCAACTCGCTGCACAACAAGCTTGAACCCATCATGATGTTTTTAGCCGATTTCAACAAGAACTATCTCACATTGCGAATAAACCCCGAAAATTACGGGGAAACAATGCAGTATGTCGAAGATAAATGGAACGAAATGGGAGCCAAAAGACCCTTCGATTATCAGCTACTCGAAAATACCTGGGGCAAAAAATATGAAGCCGAACAAAAGCTCGGGCTCATTTTTACCATCGCCACCGTACTTACAATTTTTATTGCTTTGCTCGGCTTGTTGGGATTATCTTCTTTTGTTGCCGAACAAAAAACCAAAGAAATCGGCATAAGAAAAGTACTTGGTGCATCTGTAGGAAACATAATGGGTTTGCTTTACAAAGAATTTATTGTACTTATCCTTATTGCCTTCGTACTTGCCATACCCATAGCTTTATGGCAACTGAACGACTGGCTTAGTACAAGCTTTGTTTATCATACAAACATTTCAATTTTTTCGGTACTCATGGCCGGATTAATTGCATTGGTCATTAGCATACTTACCATAAGCTTTCATGCACTAAAAGCGGTGATGGGAAATCCTGTTGATGCCATTAAATACGAATAAGAAACCTATTAACTATACACATCAAATCAATGGCCGCACCTGTTTTTAAGGTGCGGCTTCTTTTATGCAAGTAAACTTTAATTACCATTTTTCGATAATTCGGCATACAACCAACTCCTATTAATGTTTATCTCTTTGTTAAAATTTTTTAAAGATTGAGGCTAACTTATGATAACACATACATTTGCGAAAAATGAGAATTGTACAACTTCTATCAAATAACAAATAAAAACAGATGAAAAAATACAGGATTTTCATTACTATTTTGGTGATAATTGGCGGAATTGGCGGAGCACTAATTTTACAAAAGTGGTTAGCCTCGATGAAACCGGAACCCCAAACCAATGAAGGGACACAAAGCACAAGACTTGTACAAACCAGGTTAGTTGATTACAGGGATATTACCTCATTTATGGAAATCCCCGGAAGGCTTAGTGCCGGGCGTACAGTTGAAATAATATCAGAAGTACAGGGTGAGATTTTACCGGGAGATGTTCCATTAAAAAAAGGCCAAAACTTTTCGAAAGGCCAATTACTTTGTACCATATACGACAAGGAACAAATACTTACCCTGAAGGCCGGCAAAAGCAGGTTTCTCAATAGTCTTGCCAACGCCCTGGCAGATATCAAATTCGATTACCCTGATAAATACAACAAGGTGCTCGACTTTTATAATAGTGTAGATATCAACAACAAAATTCCTGATTTACCCGAGATAAAAGATAACTCGCTAAACATTTTCCTGGCCAGCAGGGATATTCTAAACCAATATTACAACATAAAAATAGCTGAAGAACGCTTGCAAAAACACTACATCTCGGCACCTTTTAACGGCACCTTTATCGATGTAAGCCTTGAAGCCGGAGGAATAGCTAATCCCGGAACCCGAATTGCCAGGATCATTAAAACAGATATACTGGAGCTTGAAGTTCCGGTTGAGGTTAGCAACCTGCAATGGCTTAAAAAAGGAGATAAAGTTACCGTTCTCGACGAAACCCGAACAAACTCCTGGAAAGGACGGGTAACCCGTATTAGCGAGTTTGTTGACCCGAACACACAATCGGCAAGCGTTTTTGTAGAGATAAAAAACAGCCCTGAAAATCCGGTTTATGCAGGCATGTATCTCATCGCCACCTTTACCGGTAAAGACATTAAAAACGCTATGGAGATTCCGCGTCAGGCGGTATTTAACCAAAATCAGGTGTTTATTATTCAGGACAACACCCTTAGGAAAATGAATATTCAAATAAGGAAAATTAATACAAATACTTTAATTTTTAACGGATTGGAAGAAGGCGTTGAATTGGTGGTGGAGCCACTGATTAACGTGCGTGAAGGGACCGTTGTGGAAACCAGTCATCTATAAACATTACACGTTAAACATCGAATAGCTGGCAAAATGGGCTAATTAAACCACATAAGTTCACAATAGATCACATAAGAAATCAATGACAATAAATTACGCGAAGCATAAGACAGTGAAACCAAATGACCATCAATGACTATCAATGACCATCAATAACAAACATTTCAAAACACAATGAGGAAAATCGTCGCTCTATTTATACGCAACCCATTTTATGCCAACATGATTATTGCACTGTTGATCATCAGCGGTATTATGGCATTTTTTGGGGCAAGGCTGGAAGGTGTCATCGACCTGCCGCCATTAAAAAAGTCTTTCTTCCCTGAACGTTCCGAGCGCTTTATTAACATCAGCGTTTTTTACCCGGGAGCTTCCCCCAAAGAAATGGAAGAAGGCATAACTGCCCGCGTTGAAGAAGCCGTGCGCGGTTTGGTTGGCATAAAAAGAATCACCTCCACATCGTCCGAAAACTTTTCGAGGGTAAGCATCGAAACCACCGGGCAATTTGATATTGACGAAATTCTGGCCGATGTAAAAAATTCGGTGGATGGCATCAGCTCTTTCCCGGCAGATGCCGAGCGCCCGATTGTTGCCAAACAGCGATCGACTACCATGGCAACATTTATGGGCTTAACGGGAAATGTTGATCTTTTGACCCTAAAAAATTATGCCCAGGAAATTGAGGATGATCTTTTACGCTCGGGGATTATTTCACAAGTTCAAATTGGCGGTTTCCCCGAACTGGAGATTTCCGTGGAGATTTCGGAGGAGGATTTACTGCGTTACGATTTGACCCTTGATGATGTAGCAAGGCAGATATCTATCAATAACCGGGATATTTCTGCCGGGATGATCAGGTCGAAAACAGAAGAAATTCTCATCCGGTCCAGGCACAGAAGCACCGATCCGGCAACCATTGGCGAAATTGTGATCCGTGCAAACAACGATGGAAGTAAAATTTTGCTTCGTGATGTGGCCAATATAAAACAACAATTTTCTGAAACCCCCTCCGATTACCAAATGAACGGGCAACAATCCGTTTCGGTGAATGTATTGAAATTGCCCGAGGAAGATTTGGCCGCCATCTCGAAGTACCTCGAACAATATGTGGAATCCTTTAATAAAAGCCATGATAATGTTACGCTGGTAATTACTTACGATTTCCTTGAATTACTAAACTCCAGGTTGGTGCTGCTTTACAAAAATGGCGGAATCGGACTGCTGCTTGTGCTTATAGCCCTGGGCTTGTTTTTAAGTTTGCGGCTTTCGTTCTGGGTCGCCTTTGGTATTCCGGCTTCATTTTTTGGGATGTTTTTGCTTGGCTACCTTTCCGGCTTAACCATCAATATGATTTCACTCTTCGGCATGTTGCTGGTCATCGGTATCCTTGTTGACGACGGGATTGTGATTGCCGAAAATATCTATTCACATTTTGAAGAAGGCAAAAGCCCGATGAAGGCGGCCCTTGATGGGACAATGGAAGTATTACCCGCCGTAGCCACTTCCGTTACTACCACAATGATTGCTTTTGCGCCTTTGATGTTCCTTTCGGGGCGAATGGAATTTAGTTACGATGTTGGGTGGGTTGTTATCGTGAGCCTTGGGGTGTCGTTGGTAGAAGCATTTTTTGTACTTCCCGCCCACCTTTCAAGCAAACATGTACTCAAAGTTGAGAACCGAGAAGGTGGGGGTAATTTTTTACGCAGGGGGCTTGATAAGTTTATCAAATTTATGCGCGACCGCATTTATGGCCGTATTATGCGTACCGTTATCCGGTGGAAATGGGTTGCCATATCATCGCCAATCGTACTTATTATTATTACCGGCGGGCTATTTGGTGGCGAATTTATTAAAGCCACCTATTTCCCTTCCATCCCATTCGACCAATTTACCGTAAACCTTGCCTTTACCCCCGGAACCGGCGAAGCTAAAACCAAGCAATTCCTCGTTAATTTTGAAAAGGCAATATGGGAGGTAAATGCTGAACTTATGGATGAGTACAAGGATACCGCAAACTATATCGATTACACTTTTCTTGGGCTTGGCAACGCCTTTGATGGCCGCGAAGTTGGTGCCCATGCAGGAAACCTCTTTGTTTTGCTTCGCAATATGGAAGGGGCGCCAATTTCGAGTTTTGAAATTGTAAACCGTGTAAGGAATAAAATAGGTTCGGTAAACGAAGCCGACAAATTTGTTGTTGGGGGTAGGAACACTTTTGGCACCCCGGTGTCGGTAAGTTTGTTGGGTAAAGATTTTGAGCAGCTTCAAGAAGCCAAAGGATTTCTTATTGATAAAATGAAAGGATTTCCCGAACTCCGCGACATCATCGATAACAATGCCATTGGTAAACGCGAAATACAGTTAGACCTCAAGCCAAGAGCCTATTTTTTGGGTTTGAACAGATCCGAAATTGCCAACCAGGTAAGAAACGGATTTTTTGGCAGCCAGGCCCAGCGCTTACAGGTGGGTAAAGATGAGGTAAGGGTTTGGGTGAGGTATCCAAAGGAAGACAGGATCAGCATTGGCCAACTCGAAACCATGAAAATAAGAACCTTTGCAGGGGAGTTCCCATTGAGCGAACTTGCCAACTACGACATCAGGCGCGGGCCGGTAAACATAAACCGCTACAACGGCAAAAAAGAAATTAAAGTTGATGCAGAACTGGTAAATCCTTACGAGCCTGTTCCACCCATCCTTGAACGCGTAACCAAAGAAATTGTCCCCGAGCTCACAGTGCTGTATCCCGGCGTGGAAGTTGACTTCCAGGGACAAAGCCGCGACAGCACCGAATCGATGGCCGACCTGATGAGCGCCTTCGTGATAGCCTTCCTGCTGATTGTAGCCATCATTATGATTCACTTTAAATCGGTGGCGCAATCGTTTATTATTTTAATGATGATACCCATGGCCTGGATGGGGGCAACATGGGGACATGGCATCGAAGGCATTCCCGTGTCGATGCTCAGCGCTTGGGGCATGGTGGCGCTTTCAGGTGTTATCATCAACGATGCCATTGTATTTTTAGCCAAATATAATTCGCTACTCCAGGAAGGCTTTTCCGTAACCAATGCAGCCTACAAGGCAGGCCTTTCACGCTTCAGGCCCATCATGCTCACCACACTTACAACCGTTGTTGGCCTGTATCCAATTATCCTTGAAAGTAGCTTCCAGGCCCAGTTCCTAAGGCCAATGGCCGTTACAGTTGCTTACGGGGTAATGTTCGGAACAAGTTTTATTCTACTCTTTTTCCCTGTACTTATTATTGTGTCTAATGACATCCGCTATGGCATGGTTTGGCTGTGGAGAACCATTGCGAGGTATTACAAAGGTGATGAAGGCATGGGTAAACCAGTTATTTCAAGCCGCGAAGATTTAGAACCCGCCGTTAAACGACTTAAAAGAATTATCGAATAATAGAGAAATGATGCAAAAAGAAAATTCAAGAATATACCATATCCATGCTGCTTTACCACTGCTAAAAACAATAATTATCACCCTGTTTTTTGGCATTTCTTGTAATTACGTATCGGCCCAGGACACCTTAAAATTGTCGCTTTCCGAAGCCATAAGCATTGCACTGGAACAGAATTACCAAATAAGGATTAGTGATGAACAAATAAAAATTGCCCGCAACAATAATTCGCAGGCAGCAGCAGGCCGTTATCCCACGCTTGATTTTACGGCGGTTCAAAACAACTCCTTCGATAATTCGGAAAGCACTATGGTTCCGGATACCCGAAATAAACTATATGTAAATGGACTTACCCCTGCACTCTCCACAAGCTGGACTATTTTTGATGGTTTCAGGGTAAACATCACCAGGAAAAACCTGGAAGCACTCCAGGAATTTTCGGAAGGCAATGGTGCTTTGGTTGTTGAAAACACAGTTCAAAGCATCATACTGTCTTATTATAATGTGTTGCTGCAAGAGGAAAAACTTAAGGTTTTGGACGAAGTAAAAAGCCTGTCGCGCGATAGGTACAGGTACGAAGAAACCAGGAAAGAGTTTGGTACAGCGGTTACCTTTGATGTGCTACAAGCAAGCGATGCCTACCTTAGCGATTCGGTGAATTACCTGCAACAGGAACTCAATTTGCAAAACGCCACATTGCTGCTCAAGCTTTTGATGGCCCTGGACGAATCGACAGGCTTTAGCTTAATTGATAATTTTACGGTTGATCTCAACACTTATGATATCGACACCCTGAAAAGCCGGATGCTCAGCAACAACAGGGTTTTGATGAACCAATACATCAACCAGCGCATACTCGAAAACTCCACAGCTTTGGCAAAGAGCCAGGTTTATCCGGGCTTATATTTTGGCGCCGGTGCAGATTATTCCAACACCCGCTTAAAATACGAAGGGCAGTCGGCTTCCACGGGCTATTCGTTTGGGTACTATGCCAACTTTACGCTCAGCTTCAACATATACAACGGCGGGGCCACGAAGCGCGCCATTCAAAACGCCTTTATCAACGAAGACATTGGATTAATCACCATCTCGGAAGTACGCAAAACCTTAACAAATCAATTAACCACGCAATACGATTTATACCAAATCAGGAAAAATTTGTTGGCTGTTGCCGATGCATCCCGGGAAAGCACGGGGCTAAACCTAAAAATTGCCGAGGAAAAATTCAAATCAGGGGCTATCAATTCGTTTAACTTCAGGGATATCCAGCTTCGGTATATCAATGCATCCATCCGCCGGCTCGAAGCTATTTTTGATTTGATCGACACCGAAACCGAATTGCTGCGCCTAACCGGGGGCATTGTTTCGGAAGAATAGAGTTCATCGAATGAACTAAAGTTCATAGAGTTCATCGAGTGAGCTAAAGTTCATCGAGTTCATCGAGTGAGCTAAAGTTCATAGAGTTATTAGTAAATGAGCTTGTCTGCCCACTGGCGGATTGATGGTACATCACTTTAAAAAAAAACCATTATTTCAAGCGGAATAGGATAACAGGCTGAAGTTGATCAGTCACCCGGTGAATTAGCCCCAGGCACTTGTACAAAAGTTACAAATCCAGCATACTGTTAAACAGTTTTCACCGGGCGACTATATTTTCCACCTCCCCAAAAATTTATTTTCATTCCAAATAAATAATTCCTACATTTGGCGGCTCTAAAATTAAACAATCCACTAGATGGGAAATCCTGAAATAAAACTGGCTTTCGACACGCACCGCAACCAGGCGGTGGTGAGCCTGAGTTTTGAAAAGGACTACACCCTCATTGCAAAAGTCAAAAACCTTAAAGGGACAAGCTGGAGTCAAAGCCGGAAGTTTTGGTACATTCCCAAAGAGAATTTTAAGCTGGAAGAAGTTTTAGAAAAATTAAACGATGTAGCTATCATAGATTATTCGGCCATCGAAAATGAGAACCCCGCCACTGTGGGTGAAACGAAAATCAAAAAGGAAGATCAGGACAATTTATCCGAAAAAAATAATGAGCATAAGCACATCGAAGTATGCTGTAACGAAAAAGAAAAAACACTCTATTTGGCTTTACCCTTTGCTTTAAAAGAACAATTTAAAAAATTGGAAGGAGCCTGGTGGCACCCCAAACTAAAGCAGTGGTCGGCGTTGGATACCGATGAAAACCGTGAGCAGCTTAATGAAATATTGCTGAGTGTCGATCTACAGCCCATTTATAACATCGACACATCCCGCCCGAAGAAAAGGATACAAACCCCCAAACTTACAGATCCGGTGCTGCCTGATGAAAAACTATTCAGGCATTTCGCCATCGAAAATAAAGCACAAAACACCATCAAGCAATACACCTGGTACATAACGTGGTTTTTAACCCATTACAGGGATAAGGTTTTAACAAAAGAACCGGGTGAGCTTGTAAAGGAGTTTCTGTACAAGCAGTTGCTGGGGCGCGGGTATGGTAAAACGGCTCAAAATGCTGCACATTCAGCCCTGCAAAATTACTACCGGATTATTTTTAACATCGACCTGCATACTGAAAATATCCCGCGACCTAAACAAAAAAGGCCACTCCCAAAAGTATTATCGGTACAAGAATTCGCGCAGATTTACCAACAGTGCCACAACCCGAAACACAGGATCATTTTAAAGCTGATGTATGGTTGTGGGTTGAGGCGTGATGAGGTGTGTGGATTGAAGACGGCGGATGTGGATTTCGAGAGGGAAATTATTTTTGTTAAAGGAAAGGGAGGAAAATACAGACCATTGAACCCGGGAAGACGCTTGCAAGAGGATATGAAAAAATATGTGGAAGATTATAAACCGGGAGAGTTTTTTATTGAAGGCCAAAAAGGTGGGAAATATTCTGGTACCAGCATTGAGAAGATTGTAAAGCGTAACACTGAGAAAGCCGGCCTCAAGCGCAAAGTAACGCCACACATGTTCAGGCACACGTTTGCAACCCATCACATGGAACGGGGGACAGAGCTACGATTGATACAAGAAGCCCTGGGGCATGCCTCAAGTAAAACAACCGAAATTTATACCCGTGTAAGTAGAATAAATATTAAAAAGATGCCAAATCTTTTGGATGATTTGGATATTTGATTAAATTTGAACCCATGAAGAAAAAAGACAAGATGTTGGTTTACCGAGTGGTATTTGGGTCAGTAAACGGACAAAAGGTTTGTTTAAAAACAAGTTAAAAGTTCATGGCCGCATCTGGTAAATGAAACAAGTTCTTTGGCTTCGTGAAGGCTTCGAAAGTTGGGTGCTTTGTTTTTCGCCAACGCACGGGTTTGTCCGGGCTGAAACACGGCCACAGGCCAATGCCCCCACACAGGCGAACCCTGACCGAAACACGGCCCGAGGCCAAAACCAAAACACGGCCTGCCGCACGAAAAATGGCCTGCCGCACGGCCAAAGGCCAATGCCGAAACACAGCCACCCTAAGCCATCGCTAATTCCACAGGCCAAACCCCGCGCACGGCCAACCTTGCGCACGAGGCCAGCTACCAAAGCAAACCTTGCCCCACGCCAGGACAGACGGATAAGGGCCACGAACCTTAACAAGCGCCTCATGGCCCATGCCGCGGTGGGCGCATCGGCTTAAAGGGAAAATGTTTATTTTTACAAACAGAAATAATGCTGAACGGTTGGAGGTAATCGCGGCACAGGCCATAGCCGCAGACCGTTAAAAGTTCATGGCCGCAAAAGTGGTCGAAACAAGTTCTTTGGCTTCGTGAAGGCTTCGAAAGTTGGGTGCTTTGTTTTTCGCCAACGCACGTTTGTCCGGGCTGAAACACGGCCACAGGCCAATGCCCCCGCCCAAGCGAACCCTGACCGAAACACGGCCCAAGGCCAAAACCAAAACACGGCCTGCCGCACGAAAAATGGCCTGCCGCACGACCAAAGGCCAATGCCGAAACACAGCCACCCTAATCCATCGCAGATTCCACAGGCCAAATCCGGCGCACGGCCAACCTTGCGCACGAG
>Ga0208900_1001186_pt1 | contig 14516 bp, 12 predicted proteins | sample AntAceMetag02UKK_FD_184763 | JGI IMG/M metagenome (GOLD analysis project Ga0208900, IMG submission 184763) | Saline lake microbial communities from Ace Lake, Antarctica - Antarctic Ace Lake Metagenome 02UKK (SPAdes) (version 2) | ecosystem: Environmental > Aquatic > Non-marine Saline and... | reverse complement strand
AAAACAACCCCCGATCTTTTATTCTAAGGGGGGTCAACATCTGCCGGATTGTCATGCTTTTTTTACAAAAAACAGTCTCCGATTTTCTGCGTTTTTTATCCGATCCGTTGGGGGTCAGCTTAGTCCGATATATCCAGTCCGTATCGTTCTGATTGTTTTCTATTTATTTTTTCAAATCGGCAACGCCAACAATTGTGTGTTCGATGATTTCAATTGTACTTTTTAATACAAATTTTCACCCATCATATCCACACCCCAAAGCATAGATGTTTTTCTGTTTGACTCCAGAACGACATGGATAATTAATAAAAGTTCTATACCCAACTTCTTGCGAAGAAAGCGTATAAAATTCTGCTCTCATCCAAAAATATTAAAAGAAATATTTTTAAACATTCCCTTTAAAATCAAACCAATAAGTACAACAATTAAAAAAACTTTCAAAACTTTTGTCAGGAATTGCTCCCTTCTACGACTGTTTATATAGTTCAAATAAATCTATAAATATAAACTATTAAGATTATGAAAGCACTATTCACATTTCTACTCAGCTTTTTTCTAACAGGCATTGTAGCCCAATCTCAGCTTACAATTACCTCAACAAACCACTTCAACACCCGCGACCAAATGTTACTCGCCAATGAAATTAACGAAAGTGGTGAACCCTTTGCCGAGGCACTCGGGTACAACCTCGATGACCTTGACCCGATGGTTAAAAACCAGCCCGATTCGATTTCCTATACTTTGGGTATCGAAAATTATGAGTACTCACGATATCAGCTCGGAACAGTAATCTCTCGCTCAGGAATTGGGCTGCACATGATGTGGGCGCCAATGATCAAACAGATGGCGGCCATGGAAGGTGAAGATTTCGACGGAATGTACACCGGAGGAACCCCCAATGGATTTAAGGAAGACGATGAGCTGATGAAAAACATCATGCACTTCGCCATGCTTGCCAACGGAATGGCACCAATGAGCCCCTGGCCACAATTTGCAGAATTTCAAAGTGGAAACCCGCATTTGCCACAAGCTATTGAACCGGATTTCAGAATGAACTTTTCGTCCTTACGCTGGGACAGAAGTTTAATGGATAAAACCCTGAACCCCGGTGCTATGGGTCAAACGCTCATGAAACAATACCTTTGGGCCCAGGATATGCTTGGGTCATTTCATGATGAAAACGAAGATGAGGTTGTTCCCGATGGTACAAACTCTCCCGATTTTCCTGACAGTCCTGATTTCGACCCTGACAATAATATTTATTATGGTGGCGATAATACCGATGGTTTTATCGGGCAGGTACTTACTGCCGAAGCCATTAATAAAACACTATTTCTGATAAATTCGTTGGCTTATGATGGAACCGATCTTGGTATGGTTAATCCTGCAACTTACAATCCTGCCGAGGGGATTAAATATTTTCCACACGCTATTGCCGTAACCGAAAGTCCGGTTGCTCCCATGTTGCCACCCGAGGCTACTGCTCTACAGGTAACGGATGCATCCAGCGATCTTTTCGATCAGCTATCCTACTTATGGGGAACCTTAAGTTATAAAAACATGATGGATCCAAATAATAGTAGCGATGCGGCTCACCTGGCTTTTCACGAAGTTTTTGATGGCAATCCTTTCCCTGCACCCATGGCACAAACCGGCATGCCCGGCCCATTCGACCTGATGATGGGAACAAGCAAAGTGATATTTATGAACCTGATGGCCATGCACTACGACATGGTTAATGGAACTTTTGTAAATACTTCCGGCCTTGAAGGCGGAATGCCCCAGCCCGGCGACGAGATTAGTACACTGAATGCCGGATATATTACCATGGTGCTTGCTTTAATGAAAGAAGAATTTGCAGGAACTCCCCTCGAACAAATGGCTTTGGATGCACTGAATATGCAGAGTTCATTTATTGTTAATTCCTTAAAAGATCCAAGTGGCGGATTCTATAATGGATTTACCTTAAATGTAGGTGCAGACAATTCGACCAAAACTGCCGTTGCACAAGCTGCTGCCGCCCGCGGATTATACGCCGCTTACGCACTTACCAATAACACCGACTTTTTAAATGCTGCCGATGAAGCTTATGCTTTCCTGATCGATAAGTTTTATGTAGCCGGCCAAATGGCTTTTAAAACCGGGCAGGATAATAACCAGGCTGTTTTTACTCCGTTCAATTTTGCAGTAATTGCCGGAGGATTGCGTGAAGCTTCTCTCGTTGGCGGGCACAGCGATGCCGCTGCAATTTATACCCGCTTCTTTAAAATGGTGGCCAACTCAATGCAACTTGCCGAATTTGACATGACCGGAGAAACTGGCAACGATTCAGATGGTGATGGTGTACCTTATATTCTTGACAACACCGATCCTTTGGCTCCTGTTTTTGCAACAGAAGCAACCATGGATTTAACCACTTATCAACAGCAGCTTAGCCTCCAGCCAGGTTGGACAATTATTTCCAGCTTTGTGCAGCCATATTCTCCTGCCCTCGAAAATGTGTATGGCGAAAATAGTAGCGCAGTTACATTTATGTTTGCAAACAATGGTATTTATTGGCCATCGCAAAACATAAATACCATTGGCAACTGGGATGTTTACACCGGATATAAAATAAAATCGAATGAAAATGCAGCAATTAACTTCGAAGGGTTCAAAGCTGGTAACTCGGTAAACTTGCCTGCAGGTATAAACTTTTTGCCTGTTTTAAGTGAAAACGCTGTGGATAATAGTGTATTATTTGAACTGGGTAACGCACTTAATTATGCCTTCGATTTGCAGACCGGAAATGTATTTTGGCCGGAGGGAGGCCTTTATACGCTTACAACCCTTGAGCCGGGAAAAGGTTATCTGTTAAACTTAAACAATGCAGCTACAGTTGTTTTCCCGGAAAACACAAAAAATTCAGTAGAAGGACAGCAAGCTTCTTTGTTTGTGAATAATACCCCTTGGAATGATGTGAATAAAACTGGCGAAATACATATTATTTCCATCGATAAAAATGCACTCGCAAATCTTCAGCCAGGAGATGTAATTGGGGCTTTCAATGCCAATGGTTTAAATGTTGGGATGACTGAATATAGCGAGGCTTCAGCAAACCTTTCGTTGGTGGTTTATGGCGATGATAATACTACCGGGGCAATTGATGGCTTTTTGGAGAATGAAAACATAGCCTTAAAACTTTATCGGTCTTCCAATAAATTCACAGAAAACCTTGTAGCTACTTATGACTTTGATTTCAACAACGGCACTTATGTTGCTAATGGTACTTCAAAAATTAACGACCTAAAAACCGGAACTACAGGAATTAACACCATCAACGAAAGTACAATCAGCGTTTATCCCAACCCGGCCCACGGCATGTTGAATATTTCAAACTTCAGCGATAAAAATATCAATCAGATTAATATCCTAAACTCACAAGGTCAAAATGTTTATTCATCAGGTAAGAACAGTAATGCATCCACTGCCATCGACGTTTCCGGATTAAGGAAGGGTTTGTATTTTGTGAACCTGTTGACCGACAGTAACGTGATTGTTAAAAAGATTCTGATAAACTAATTCACAGCATTTGTGATGATAAAACGTGTAAGAGGATTTGCTAAAACAAGCAAGCTTTATACATCACGATGATATCCAAAAAGAGGGAACTGTGTTTCCCTCTTTTTTTTATTTCTCATAAAAAAGTCAGCAATATGCATGTGTGGCCTTTCGGAATTATTCAATACTTTTGAAGGATATAACTTTATACCAGTTTCAACCAGCTTAATAACATCGTTTAATCAACAATAAAAGCAAATTTATATGAACGCCAACAAAGTGATTTTTAAAAACAGCGAGGGGGAAAACTTATCTGCTCGTCTGGATTTGCCAGCTGATAGAAAGCCCGCAAGTTTTGCCATATTTGCCCATTGTTTTACCTGCAATAAAAATCTGCCTGCAATACGTAACATAAGCAGAAGCCTAACATCAGGCGGATTTGGCGTGTTGCGCTTCGATTTTACAGGATTGGGCGAAAGTGAAGGGGATTTTGCTGATACAAATTTTTCGGGCAATATCCAGGATTTGATAGCAGCAGCAAAATTTTTAACAGAAAATTATAGCGCACCGTCTTTGCTTATCGGGCACTCGTTGGGAGGGGCAGCGGTAATTTATGCCGGTTCCCAACTTCAATCAGTTAAGGCAATTGCTACGATAGGCGCTCCCGGTGATCCCCGGCATGTAAAAAACCTGATCACCTCTAAACTGGATGACATTAAAACGAAGGGTTTTGCAGATGTATCGATTGGTGGACGGCCTTTTACCATTAAGAAAGCGTTTATCGACGACCTCGAAGCCACAGATATGGGCTCAGTGTTACAAAAAATGAAAAAAGCAATACTGGTTGCTCATTCACCCCAAGATAGAATTGTCGGGATCGATAATGCTTCCCAAATATTCATGGCTGCAAAGCATCCAAAAAGTTTTGTTTCGCTTGATGGGGCTGACCATTTGCTTTCAAATCCGGAAGACTCAACATATATTGGAAATGTAATCGCCCAATGGGCCAAAAGATATATCAGCTTCCCCGAAATTAAAAAGCCGGATACAAAACTTCAGGTAGTGGCAAGCTTAACAAATGAGGAAAAATTTACTACTCAGCTTAAAGCAGGGAAACATTATTTGATTGCCGATGAACCCGAAAATGTGGGTGGAAATGATTACGGACCCTCGCCATACGACTTTGTGTCATCAGGTTTGGCGGCTTGCACAGCCATGACCATCAGGATGTATGCAGATCGTAAAAAATGGAATGTTGAAGAAGTAAATGTTCATGTGGAACACAGCAAAATTCACGCAGAAGATTGCGAATCATGTGAAACAACAAGTACTGCTAAAATTGATAATTTTTTAAGGGTAATCGAATTAAAAGGTGACCTGGATGAGGCGCAGAAAAAGCGACTTTTGGAAATTGCCAATAAATGTCCGGTGCATAAAACCCTGCTTTCCGAAATAAAAATTGAAAGCTCATTAAAAGATTGATTGTATCTTTGGGCTGCTGAATAATTCGTAACACTTTGACATTACAACCATTATAAAAATAATATTGTTTTTTGCTGCAAGGTTTATTGCGCGAATACTCAAAAAACCTTGCATTTAATATTACGGTGCGTTGCACCTTGCTTTTCTGCCGAGGAATAAATTTGATACAAAGATTACCGGTGCTCTGCACCTTTTTCAAGCTACAGCGTAGCGATAATATTTGTAGAAACATAAATAAAATATAGCAATATGAAAAAAATTAAAATTTGTACTTTTTTTCAATTAAAAGGCCGTGAACCTTTACACGCCCTGGTTGAAAATGTTGACCTCGTAATCGTTCGTTACGATGACAAGATATCCGTTCTTTATGGCCGTTGCCTGCATCGTGGCGCTTTAATGGCTGATGGACATGTTGATGGCGACAATCTTATTTGTGGGGTACATGGCTGGGATTACCGAATTGATACCGGGGTTTCGGAATACAATAACAAAGAAGTTCTTGAAAAATTCACAGCCTATATCGAAGATGATGCTGTATTTGTGGATGCAGACGAAATTCGGGCTTTTGCCACAAAACACCCCCAACCTTTCAACAGGGAAGAATACCTCGGTCAATATGCTGATACCCATCCTGAGGCAACGGAGCCCTTACGGGATATATTACTGAACTTGCAAAAAACGGCCTAAAAAACTTCGGGCATCATGGTCCTTCCGCTTCGATGGGAGTGGATAGAAATACCTTGCCCAAATGGGAAGATATTCAATTTTAACGACCTCAGCACCTTAAACTACGAAATGCACAAGCTAACGGGAATTGATTATGCGGGAATAAAATAATGTAATTGCTAGTCATCCCGAAAAGTAGAAAATTTTCTCCAAAGGAGTCCATCGGATAATTTTCGTTACTTTTCGAGGATGCTCGAAAAAATATGAAATCAAAGATTTCTGTTTTTTCGGCATTGATGGTCATTTGTTGTCATTGGTGCTTTCCAAATAAATGATTGAAAAGTTAATCAGTTTTTTAAACTGCCAAAGGAGCAAACCAAAGGAAAAACTCCAGAAGGGTTATGCCCTAATTGTTGGGGTGAACAAGAATACGATAATGTAATCAGGGAAATGTATGAGGATCGACAAATAGATGTGAATAACAACAGTGCTAATCAAGGAATTTATGCATGCATTTTTCTTATTGGGGGCTCAACAAAAACAAATCAAGTTGGATTATACTGCGCCTCTGTCAAAGCATGAAGCAATTGTAATTCTGGATAGTGAAAAAACTTATGCGACACTTACTAATTTAGTCAAGAATGCAATTAAATACAGCGACAAGGGGAACATAGAGATCGGTTATACAAAAAAAGATGACAAGCTGATTTTCTATGTAAAAGATACAGGTATTGGCATACCTAACGACAGACAAGATGCAATCTTTGAGAGATTTATACAGGCTGATATTGAAGATAAGCATGCATACCAGGGTGCTGGCTTAGGTCTGGCTATTTCAAAAGCTTATGTTGAAATGATGAATGGAAAAATATGGGTTGAAAGTGAAGTTGGTAAAGGCTCAACATTCTATTTTACAATTCCATATATAGTAAAGGCCAAAGTAAAACAAGATGATAAAATAAGCATAACTGATATTAAGGCTGATGACATCAATAAAAACCTTAAAGTATTGCTGGTGGAAGATGACGAAGTTTCCATGAATTTTCTTGAAATTATAATGGCGGAAAGCCATACAATATATACAGCGAGTAATGGAGCCGAAGCTGTTAAACTGTGCAAAGATAATCCTGACATTGATTTAATTCTGATGGACATAAAGATGCCAATTATGGATGGATTTGGAGCGACCAAAGAGATTCGCCTTTTCAATAAGGATGTTGTTATTATCGCACAAACTGCTTATGGGCTAACTGGTGATAGAAAAAAAGCAATTGAGTCTGGATGCAATAACTATGTTTCGAAACCTATTGTCAAAAAAATACTTTTATTTAAGATTAGTGAACAGTTTGCGAATTAAACCAGGGCTTTCAATAATACAATAGCAACCATGGAACTAACATTCGAATTCTGGTATCTTTTACCTATTTCAATTCTTATCGCAACCATTGCCATGTAGAGTGGTATTGGCCGCGCCGTATTTTTTTCGCCCTCGAGGTGACATCGTTGTGTTTGTAGGAGGAGAAATCTATTTCTTTCTTGTCGAATTGCAGTGAAACATTCTTTAAAAATATTTCATATCTTTGTTTAAAAATGCATTATGAAAAATTCCATCCTTTTAAGTATCCTTTTCGTCTTCTTTTTACACACATCTTTTGCCCAGGGTCCACAATCCATCAGCTACCAATCTGTAATCCGTGATAATGGTGGGGCTTTACTGGTAAACCAGGAAATTGGCCTGAGATTAAACATTCACAACTTAACAGCATCCGGCGCTGTTATATACCAGGAGACACAAAATGCCACAACTAACCAGTTTGGACTTATTCAAATAGCCATCGGGCAGGGTAGTGCTGCAATAGGTAGCTTTAGTGAAATAAACTGGGGTGTGGGAGCAAAATTCATCGAAATACAGGTTGATCCTAATGGAGGAAATAACTACAGCTCAATGGGTACTTCGCAACTGCTGAATGTACCCTACAGCCTCCACGCCAATGAAGCCGCCGGACTGGTAACGATGACTAACGACCAACGCGATGCCGTGGAAAATCCCTACATGGGCATGCAAATTTTCAATACCGAAAGCCGAAAAATAAACTACTACGATGGTTATGGCTGGCTCGAGATAACCGGAGTGAGGCAAGCCGACTTTGATTGCAGAAACCCCATGCTGGATGCCCGCGACGGAAATTACTACAACACTGTTGAATTGGATGGCAAATGCTGGATGGCCGAAAACCTAAATTTTGGCAGCATGATAAACGGCATTGAAGATCAATCCGACAATGGCATTGTGGAAAAGTATTGTTACCAGAACAACACATATTTGTGCGACAACTCCTACGGTGCATTGTACCAATGGCAAGAAATGATGCAATACACCGAAACCGAAGGAACCCGCGGTATTTGCCCCGAAAACTGGCACATCCCTTCAGATGCAGATTGGAATGTATTGATTAATGCATGCGGCGGCGTGAACAATGCCGGCGAAAACCTTATTGAAGGAGGCGATTCAGGATTTGAAGCACTCTGGGGCGGACAACGCAACCTGTTCACCTCCTACCCTTTTGGTAATGTTGGGCAGGGCGCTTTTTTCTGGTCCTCCAGCGAAGTAAATGGCAGCCTTGCGCTTGATCGCTCCATTATTAAAAACGATTCGGAAGTTTACAGTACACAGCGCGATAAAAATTATGGCTTCTCGGTGAGGTGTGTTCTGGATTGATGATTTCAATAATTATGGAAAATGGAAGTAATGAAGAATATTTTTTGGATATTAAGGAATCCTATCAATTTGACTGAAAGTTGGATTCTATGAATAATGGAAAATCACCCATCACGTTGCACACTAAACAGCCCAATGAAAGAAATACTTTCCATAAAATACCCCATCATTGATTTTCCGAAAGAAAAGGCACTTGAGAATAAAAATGGAAACAAATGAGTCAAAAACCTGAGAATGCAAAAAGACTATATCTCGAAGGAATTCGGGATGGGAATGCTCGTGAAACCATCGAATATTGCGGAGAATTTGAACTAAAAGACGTGTGGCAATAACCAGGGCTTTTGCAGCCGGCAAGGACAGGTAATCCCGAAAATCCCCATTGCTATCAAGTGAGCCGGTTGAACATTTCTCCTGTCTGTCCAAAAACATCCTGGTATGGAGTTTTCTCCGTTTAATCGCTATTTTTTTTCACCCAACACTTGTATCTAAAATCACCCTCGGCCTCACCCATTTGTGTAGATTATTTTTTATTTTTGGCCTGATAAAAAAACAATCTCAAGGAATGAGCAACAAAATCAGACAGTCAAAATATCCGATTTTAAGTACTTGTGAATAAATAGTGAACAACTAATAAATAAGGTAAATAAAATGTTGGTTAGTAAGTTTGACAAGTATTTTGGCGGGACTAATAAAAAATTTGTTGTTTTCAAAAAAAACTATATTTGCCGCCTATTATGATAAAATTTGCTGCAACATATTATTGGTTTTACTTTTATTTCTTTAGCAGGAAATAGCGGGGACTGATATGTTTGCATAAAAAATAAAATGTTTAACACAAGGAAGCCTCGCGGAAAGCGGGGCTTTTTTTATGCCGAAAATTATGAAAATAGCCATACAGGGAACCATCGGATCATTTCACGAAATTGCCACCCGCAATTATTTTCATCAGGATATTGATCTGCTGCCCTGCGACACTTTCGAAGAACTTACCGAGAGCCTGGCACTGCACAAATCAGATTATGGATGCCTTGCCATCGAAAACTCTTTGGTAGGAAGTATTCTGCGCAACTATACCTTGCTCCGCAAAAACCCTGTAAAGATCATCGGGGAGGAATACCTGCGGATAAAGCAAAATCTCCTGGTACTGTCCGGGCAAACCATCAACGATATCCACGAAGTACATTCACACCCCATGGCCATCGAGCAGTGCAAGGAATTTTTCAAAAGCCATCCGCACATCAAACTCATCAATTCCATCGACACGGCGCTGAGTGCCAAAGAAATTGCCGATGATAAAATTGAAGGGCGGGGAGCTATCGGCAGTGAGCTTGCAGCCTCGATTTATGGTTTGGAAAATATTGCCGCCAGCATCGAAACCAACAAGGAAAATTATACGCGCTTTTTAATCTTGTCGCACCAAAACAATGGAATAAAGCACCACGATTTATTTAATAAAGCCTCCATCTGTTTTGCCTTGCCACACCAAACGGGCAGCCTTTCGAAAGTTTTAAGCATCATCGCATTTTACGAAATTAACCTAAGTAAAATCGAAAGTTCGCCCATCATGGGTGAGTTGTGGCGCTATCATTTTTACGTGGATGTTATGTTCGACGATTACGAAAGATACAAGCAATGCCTATCGGCGATAGAACCCTTAACCGTTGATTTGGAAATACTGGGAGAATATAAATTCGGAGCTTCTTCGATGGAAGGACTTCATAAATTGTGAGGAAACAGCCTGCAGTCCACAGTGGGCAGTCTTCAGTTGGTAGTCCACAGTGCCGGGCTTCGCCCGTGCATCCTCGAAAAATTACGAAAATCGAAGATTTTCTATTTTTCGGGATTGGCAGTCTTCAGTAAAGAGTAAATAGTAATAATATTAATGACAATAAATTACGCCCGAAGGGCAAATGACAACAAATGACGCGAAGCAACTGACTTTTTTTCACTAATAACAATTAACGAACAACAATTAACGAATAACCTCAACCTTCATGATAATCGAAAAAGCCAACAGGCTCAACAGCACCGAGGAATACTATTTTGCCACCAAGCTACGCGAAATCGCAAAACGAAAGGCCGAAGGTGAGGACATCATCAACCTGGGCATTGGCAGCCCTGATTTGATGCCACCAGATGATGGTATTGATGAGTTGATGTTGCAGAGCAAAAACGCCCAATCCCACGGCTATCAAAGCTACACGGGTATTCCACAGCTCCGTCAGGCTTTCGCCGGATGGTATGAGGAGTACTTTGGTGTAGGGCTCAATCCCGAGTCAGAAATCCTTCCACTAATGGGCTCAAAAGAAGGTATTATGCATATTTCGCTGGCATTTCTCAATCCCGGCGATAAGGTGCTTGTTCCCGATCCGGGCTATCCTGCCTACAATGCTGTGGCCAATATTGTGGGGGCTGAAGTAATAAAATACAACCTTCGTGAAGAAAACAACTGGCTGCCGGATTTTGATGAACTGGAAATCCTGGCATCGGAAAAAGTTAAAATCCTGTGGCTAAACTATCCACACATGCCCACCGGAACAAAGGCTACCAAAGCAATGTTTGAGGAACTTATCAGTTTTGCAAGGAAACATAAAATTCTGGTGGTTAACGATAATCCATACAGCTTTATCCTGAACGAGTCCCCTTTGAGCATTTTATCCGTTCCCGGGGCAAAAGAAGTAGCAATCGAACTTAACTCATTGAGTAAATCCCACAATATGGCGGGGTGGCGCATTGGATGCGTGGCCGGAAATAGTGAATATCTAAAATGTATCCTTGCCATAAAAAGCAACATGGATTCGGGGATGTTTAAACCTATGCAGTTGGCGGCAGTTAAGGCATTGGCTAAAGACCGCAACTGGTACAAAACCATTAATGCCGAATATGCCCTGCGCCAGTTGATGGCCATGGAAATATTTGATACGCTAAAAGTGAAATACGATAAGGCACAATCGGGGATGTTTGTGTGGGGAAAAATACCACCAGAGTTTAAAGATTCTTATGCCTTTTCCGATCTCTACCTCAACAGCAAATCTGTGTTTATCACACCAGGAGCAATATTTGGGAAGAATGGTGAAAAGTATGTGAGAATATCACTTTGCAGCACGCAGGAAGTTTTTCGGGAAGTACTCAGGAGACTTGGGAAATAAGCTTGATTTCCAATAGAATCGTGTTTGAAAAAAATATAAGATTTAAGATTTAAGATGTTAGATTTAAGATGTTGGTGATAGTTAGAAGTGATAAAATTTTACTAATAGATTTCTTGCCGCATGGGCGGGACTGCACTTCTACTAATGACATGCCTTGGTTAGAAACAAATTATTAGGAGATTCCTCTCCGCCAGCCGGCGGATCGGAATGACATCGCCGGACAGGGTGGAGGGGTGAGAGATAGTGAGCGCTTCGCGCCCACTTTCACCCACCCCATTCACAGCCCGGGATTTGTCATTTCGAGAGTTCACCCAAAATTTTTGGGCATAATGAGGAGATGTTGAGCGAATCTGCCTGCCCCGACACTTCGGGGAAATCTCGCCAATGCGGGAACATTATGAAATAGATTTCTCCCGGCAACACACTGCTTCGCTGTGTGTCTTGGTCGAAATGACCCCGTCCAAGGGTTGACTTGGGGGGAGGGGAATGGGGCGCTTCGCGCCCCATTCCCCTCCCCCCACAACCACAACGCGATCGGTGTCACCTCGAAAGAGCGAAGCGATTGAGAGGTCTGTTTTTCAACACCTCAAAAATAGTTGTCATTAGTATGCCGCACGTGCGGCAAGAAATCTGTTTAAAGTCAACGTAATTGTTTAAATTAAAAATAATGACAAAAAATCATCGATTTAATAAAGAGGAGTTACTTTAATTATCTAAAGCATAATTGATTTTAAAACAAAACCAAAAATATGAACATTGCAATTATTGGGCTTGGATTGATGGGGGGTTCTGCCGCCATCGACCTTAAAAAACGCGGGTTTGCCGAAAAAATAATTGGCGTGGATAACAACAAGCTCCACGCTGAAACAGCTTTGCATGTTGGCATTGTGGATGAATTATCCACTTTGGATGAAGCCATCAACAAATCAGAAATAGTTATTGTTGCCGTGCCGGTTGACAGTGCGGTGAAATTAATTCCAAAAATCCTGGATCAGGTAAAAGGACAGATGGTTACCGACATGTGTTCGACCAAAGAACTGATCTGTCGGCTTGTGAAATATCACCCTAAACGCGAAAATTATGTAGCCGCGCACCCGATGGCCGGAACTGAGTTTTCGGGACCCTGGGCGGCAATGTCGGGTTTATTCGATGGTAAAGCTGTAATTTTTTGCGATGCCGAAGAATCCAATATCCGGGCTTTGGCGGCCATTCGCAGGATGTATGAAGTACTGAACATGCGGGTAACATTTATGGATTCTGCCAGCCACGACCGTCATGCTGCCTATGTATCGCATCTCTCACATATCAGCTCGTTTGCCCTTGCACTTACTGTGCTCGATCAGGAACGAACCCAGAAACATATTTTCGATTTGGCCAGTGGAGGTTTCGATTCAACCGTGCGGCTTGCAAAAAGTTCGGCCGAAATGTGGTCGCCAATATTTGAGCAAAATGCCGAAAACGTTGTTCAGGTATTAGAAACTTACATCAACAAGTTGGAAAACTTTAGAGATGCCATCAAGGATGGAAATAGAGAGAAGATTGACGAATTAATTAAAAAGTCGAATCATATTAAAAAAATCTTGAAATAATGGTAAAGACAATAAAAATACTCGAACAATGGGGTTTGGGGAATGGTGTGAGGCCATTGATTATCTCGGGGCCATGCAGCGCAGAAACATCACAGCAAGTTTTGACTACTGCCCATGAAATAAAGGATTTGGGCATTGGAATTTTTCGTGCCGGAATATGGAAACCCCGCACCAGGCCGGGATCGTTTGAAGGCGTTGGTTCTAAAGGTTTACGCTGGATGCAGCACGTTAAAAGCGAAACCGGCATGAAGGTTTCAACAGAAGTAGCCAATGTGAGGCATGTTGAGGCTGCCCTGAAAGCCGAAACAGATATTTTGTGGATTGGTGCCCGCACCTCGGCAAACCCTTTTGCAATGCAGGAAATTGCTGAAGCTCTGCGCGGTGTTGACATCCCCATTTTTGTAAAAAACCCCATAAACCCAGATGCAGAACTTTGGACGGGTGCCATAGAACGGCTTCAGAAAGTTGGGGTAGAAAAAATCGGTGCTATCCACCGCGGATTTTCAGCCTACGAACACAGCATTTATCGCAACCCGCCCATGTGGCAGGTTCCCATCGAACTCAAACGAAGAATGCCTGATTTGCCCTTGCTCTGCGATCCCAGTCATATTGCCGGAAACCGGGAACTGTTGCAAAGCATTTCCCAAAAGGCCATGGATCTGAACTACGATGGCCTGATGATAGAATCGCACTGCAAGCCCGATGAGGCATGGAGCGACAAACAACAGCAACTTATCCCCGCCGACCTTAAAACATTACTCGATAGTCTTGTCATCAGGCAGCTTGCCCCCGAAGGAGCCTCAGGGGAAACACTGGAAGAATTGCGAAGCCAGATCAGCTTTCTGGATGATGAAATGCTCGACATCATGCAAAAACGAATGGAAGTAGCCAAAGCCATTGGCCGTTTCAAAAAGGAAAACAATATGACCATTCTACAGCCCAAACGTTGGGAAGACATAATATTAGGTAGCCTCAAAAAAGGAGAGGAGCGCGACTTGAGCCACAGGTTTATCGACAAACTCCTAAAAGCCATCCACGAAGAATCCATCAGCAAACAAACCGATATTATGAATGAAGGTGGGGAAGCGTAGGTCGAATTAGTCTCCGTCTTTAAAGTAATATTTAGAAAAATATACGATTTAAGATTAACGATTTTAGATTTAAGATGTTGGTGATATTCAACACAATCCAAAATCTCCGATCGTTAATCTTAAATTAAAAAATATTCGACTTTATGGACAGGCTCTAACTAAGCACCCAGGTATTTGTAAAGGAAATAGCCTCCACCAATCAGTATTAAAGCTCCAATAACACTTAAAGCAATTTTCCAGGTACTCCATGGGCGTTCGCCCTGTATTTCGCCGGTACGGG
>Ga0208900_1001185_pt1 | contig 14531 bp, 10 predicted proteins | sample AntAceMetag02UKK_FD_184763 | JGI IMG/M metagenome (GOLD analysis project Ga0208900, IMG submission 184763) | Saline lake microbial communities from Ace Lake, Antarctica - Antarctic Ace Lake Metagenome 02UKK (SPAdes) (version 2) | ecosystem: Environmental > Aquatic > Non-marine Saline and... | reverse complement strand
AACCTGGTAAAATCGTCAACCGGCGACCAACTAAACATTGAATGGACAGCACACAAACTATATGATGAAAAAGGTGATTTAACAGGAGCTTATACCATTGGCGAAAATATTGTGGAGTTATGAAAAACAAAACTAAAAAATCTATCGACGCTGCATTTCTTCGTCAGAAAGCTGAAGATCTTTTGAAAGAAAAACCAGCTAAAAAATCAGTTCCGTTAACCGAAGTCGATACAATAAAACTTTTGCATGAACTTGAAGTTCACCAAATAGAATTGGAAATGCAGAACGAAGAACTGCAAATGTCAAAGGAAAAAGCCGAAACAAATTCCGAAAAATATACAAATCTTTACGATTTTGCCCCTTCGGGATTTTTTACCCTTGACAGCGAATTTAGAATTTGCGAATTAAATTTCAACGGAGCTCTTATGCTTGGCAAGGAACGTTCGAAATTGATAAATTGTAATTTCGAGCTATTTGTTTTACCGAAAACCCGTATCGTTTTCTCTAATTTTTTAGATAAAGTATCAGAAACCAAAATTAAACAAAGCTGTGAAGTACAACTTACAATAAATGAAACGCCCGCTATCTTTGTTCACATCGAAGGTGTTTTTGTAGAAACAGAGCAAAATTTTATTTTAACAGCTGTTGATATTAGCGAGCAAAAACAGGTAGAACAAGCATTAAAAGAAAGTGATGCGAAATTAAAAATTTCGCATGAACAACTAAATGCAACATTAAATGCATTACCAGATTTGCTATTCGAAATTGATAAAGAAACCATAATTTATGATTACAGAGCCTCCAATTCAGATTTGTTATTTCTTCCTCCATCAGAATTCTTAGGAAAAGCAATGAAAGATATACTTCCAAAAGAAGCATCAGAAAAAATATTATTTGCCATAGAAAAAGCAGCAGAATATGGAAATTATTCAGGAATAGAATATTCGTTGCAATTAAAAAATGGAATCAATTGGTTTGATATATCAATTGCAGAAAAAAAGCACTTAAATTATTATCGATATATTTTATTAGTCAAAAATATAACAGATAGGAAAAATGCTGAACAAGCATTAAAAGAAAGTGAAGCCCAACTAAGAGAACTCAATGCTGCCAAAGACAAACTATTTTCAATAATAGCACACGATTTACGAAGCCCATTTAACCATATATTAGGTTTTTCGGAACTGCTAATTGAAAACGTAAAAAATTATGAAGTTGCAAAATCTGAAAAGTATTTAGGAATAATAAATTCATCCGCACAAAACACACTTGTTTTACTCGACAATTTATTGAATTGGGCAAAGTCGCAAGCCGGACAAGTTAAGTTTAATCCAGAAAAAGTAGTTTTATCTTCTATTATTCAAGAAATATTTGAACTTTCAAATTCAAGTGCAAAAAATAAAAACATATCACTAAATCACATTCCATCAGAAGAAATTGTTGTTCTTGCTGACCCGAACATGATTAAAACGGTTTTAAGAAATCTTATTTCCAACGCTATAAAATTCACTAATTCGAATGGTAAAATAAATGTTACTGCATTACAGAACGACAATTTTATTGAAATTGCAGTTTCCGATGATGGAGTTGGAATGAAAGATGAAACGCTTAAAAATTTATTCGATATATCTACAAATATTACAACTAAAGGCACAGCAAACGAAAAAGGTTCAGGATTAGGCTTAATACTTTGCAAAGAATTTGTAGAAAAACATGGCGGTAAAATTTGGGTTGAAAGCGAAGAAGGGAAAGGTTCAATATTTTATTTTACCCTTCCGTATCACACCGAAACGGTAAAAGAAAACAGTGCAAAAAATGAAATTTTGCTTCCAGTTGAAGAGATCTCGATCAACAAGCTGAAAATATTAATTGCCGAAGACGATGAAACATCAGAAATGCTCATTTCGATTGCTGTTAAAAAATTCGGGAAAGAAATTATCAGGGCAAAAACCGGAACAGAAGCCGTGGAAGCGTGCCGCAAAAACCAGGACATTGATTTGGTGCTGATGGATATTCAGTTGCCCGAAATAAATGGCTACGAAGCCACCCGACAAATACGCAAGTTTAACAAAAACATAATTATAATTGCACAAACAGCCTATGGACTACATGGCGACAAGGAAAAAACAATTGCTGCCGGTTGCAACGATTATATTGCAAAACCGATTAACAAACACAAATTACTTGCATCAATACAAAAGTATTTTAAGAAGTAATAATATTGAATAAACGAATTGGCTACGTGTAAGTTTGAAAGTGAAGTGCTTCGATCCCGATAACCATCGGGGTCGGGGTTTCTTGTAACTTGACAGGGAAGTGCCACGCAGTCGGCTACATATTTTTATAGTAACTGTTGTAGCTTATGCTGAAAAGAATCATAAGAAACTCATTATGAATGAAAAGATAAAAAGTGATATTATTTCTGAGTTACAGGATTGTAACACTAAAATCTCTGCAATACATCTGGCAGGTCAAAAATTAGGAAGAATTACAGAACCTGATAAGCTGGCTTATGAAATTATCTTAATTCTTGAAAAACTAATATCGTACGAAAATTGCGCAGTCTTACTGTTGGAAAATAAAGATGATACATTATACCCTTTTGCAATTAGCTCACAAGGGAAAGGATTTGAATTTGTTGAAAAAGATAAATTATTTATAATGTCCCATTCTATTAAGGTTGGTAAAGGAATTGTTGGTTGGGTAGCTAAATATGGCGAAACCATTAGAAGCGGAGATGTTAATAAAGATAGTAGGTACTATTCATTAAGAGATGATATTAATTCAGAATTGTGTGTCCCTTTAATAATTGATAAATCAATTATTGGAGTAGTTAATATTGAAACATCCAAACCAAATGCATATTCAGAAGCTGATCAGTTACTACTTGAATCAATTTCTTCTCAGATTGCAATTTCAATAAAAAATGCAAAAATGTTTAAAGAAATTCAAGAGTATAGTATTGAGCTTTCAAATCAAATTATTAAACGCAAAGAAATTGAAAAAGAACTAGTTGATGCAAAAGAAAAAGCAGAAGAAAGCAACCGTCTGAAATCAGCATTTCTTGCAAACATGAGCCACGAAATTCGCACACCGATGAATGGAATACTAGGTTTTGCCGGATTATTAAAAGAACCTGGCCTTACTGGCGAAGAGCAGCAAAAGTATATCGGCATCATCGAAAAAGGCGGAGCACGAATGCTTAATATCATCAATGATATCGTTAGTATTTCGAAAATTGAATCAGGCTTGATGGAAGTTAATATGCAGGAATCGAATATTAATGACCAAGTCGAATATGTATATACCTTCTTCAAACCCGAGGTTGAAAGAAAAGGTATGCAGTTCTCGTTCAAAAATTCGTTGCCTTTAAAAGAAGCCATCATAAAAACCGACCGCGAGAAAGTATTTGCTATACTTACCAACCTTGTAAAAAACGCCATCAAATACACAGAAAAAGGCTCGATAGAATTTGGCTATTTACAGACAGACGGCCTTGGGCATGTACAGACAGACGGCCTTGGGCATGTACAGACAGACGGCCTTGGGCATGTACAGACAGACGGCCTTGGGCATGTACAGACAGACGGCCTTGGGCATGTACAGACAGACGGCCGTCTGTCTCTACATGCCATACAATTTTATGTGAAAGATACAGGAATTGGCATCCCAAAAGACAGGCAGGAAGCCATCTTTGAGCGTTTTATCCAAGCCGATATTGCCGATAAAATGGCTTATCAGGGAGCTGGTTTAGGCTTATCAATCAGCAAAGCTTATGTGGAAATGCTTGGCGGAACAATTTGGGTGGAATCCGAGGAGGGAAAAGGGAGTACATTTTATTTTACACTTCCGTACACGAGCAAAAAGATGGAAGAAAAAAATGCAAAAAATGAAGATTTGACTGCTTAACTTCCTGGAAAAATTCACCCGAAGGGAAAATCAGAAAACCTGATGTTTCAATTGCAAAAAATTACCTTAGCGAAGAGGAACTTAAACCATTAAACCGCATTATAACGATGTACTTAGATTATGCCGAAGACCAAGCAGAACGAGGTATTGCAATGACAATGAAAGATTGGGCGGAAAAATTAAATGCCTTTTTGCAATTTAACCAAAAAGAGATACTGCAAAATGCAGGGAAAGTCAGTGCGGAAATAGCAAAAGCATTTGCCGAAAAACAATATAACAGCTATAAAGCCATTCAAGATAGTTTATTTGAAAGTGATTTTGATAAAATGATTAAAAAGCAAATTGAAGGGAATAAGGATGAAGACAAATGAAAACCCGGGGCAACACCAAAATATTGACACTGAATAAAACATACGAGACATCAAAAACTTCCCCGTAATGGAATGGTTGCGGGCCATATTTGCGGAACATTAATGGAAAACATAAATAAATAGAGACACGATGAAAATTAAAACAATACCAAAAGAAGTAAAAGAAGAAATTTTAAAAATCGTAGATGAATTTAATAATGAAGAATTAGATTTAATTAATGATTTTTTTAGATATGTTGCTGATTTTAAAGGAAAATACGTTTACTTAAGAACTAAGAAATATGAAACGGTTTCCCCGGTAGCCAGGTTAACATATACAGGAAATATGAATGATTGGGAATTCGCAATTTACAAATACAGTTCTGAAAAATATGATTGTGAAGAATTCCTATTCCCCGGGGTTGAATGTCTTGATGGAACAATAAAAGGAGCATTATATGCTGGCAATACAGCCTACCCTCCAATGTAGTTGAAATACGAACGAAGTTTTAGCTAATAGAAAAATACTATAACTTTGACATTGTTTAAAATAAAGAAAAGATGATTAAAAAAATAACATTAGAGAATTTTTTCAGTTTTAGCGAAAAGACTGAAATTGAGCTTAATTCAGGTGTTAATATTTTGGTTGGTATTAATGGTAGTGGAAAATCAAATTTTATTAAAGCTATTTAAATGATATTTTAGTTTTTGAGAAAAATAAAAAAAACAGTAGTGTTGTTTCTCGGAAGAAAGAGGATGATTTCGAAGATTGAAATGATGAATTTTTAGTTGGACAAATGTGGTTGAGGGGGGAATTAGGGGGGAAACGATGGTAAATGTTTCCATTTTCATAGAGGGGGGGGGTGCCAAATGATAATATCGATGTGCAAACAATTGACAATAGTGAGAAACTTAGAGAAAGTTTTTATTCAATTCTACCACAAATAATATCACCAACAGAATTTAACATTACCATAAAACTTGGTAGTAGTAATAGATAAATATTATTATGGTAAATTTATTCGAAAGAAAAATGAACTGGTTTTGTCTGAGTATGTGAAAATAAAAAATATTCACCCTGAAGATATTGCTAAACCAAGTATTGTACTCAAAGAGATATTAGGTCAGTATTTTTAGACCCCCTTACCCATGAGCTTAAAATCAAGTACTTATAACAATATTATCGTAAATCTACATGTCGCAAAATTCATCCTGAGTTACTTTGTGTTTCTTGGTGTCTTAGAGTCTTTGTGGCTGTTCATCATTAATTTGCCACCAAGGCAGTAAGGCTCAAAGTATCACAAAGTGTATTAAATGCGACATAGCAATTACGATAAGTCAGGAGTTCTGATTTTAAGACCAAAGACAATAAAAAAAAAGAAATATGGGAAATTAAAAGATGGTGCTAATTTACTCTCAATATTAGATGCTAATATTATTGATAAAACCCAAAAACTCAATTACGAATAACGATTAATTCCGCAAATGCTGGGGTTTCCCCGAAAAAACGGGGCAGGTTGCTTCGCTCAACAATTAACGAATAACCATTAATGCCGGGCTTTGCCCGTGCATCCTCGAAAAACTATGAAATCAAATCCCGAAGGTTCGGGATGGTTTTTCGGGACAATTAACGAATAACAATTAACTAATAACTCTCCTTGCGTTGCTTTTTATGGTACAGGTCCAAAGCCAGGATCATGGCAAATAGTCCCCATACAGGCACGGAGGCTTTATCAGAATCGAGAAAGTTGTTGAGGAAACCGTGGATAAAATAAGTGATTAATGATAATACGGCAATCAGCGACATCATTTTCACCTGTTTATCCTTGGCTGTTTTGTTCACTTTTAGTCCGGTATAAATCCCGATTATCATAATGAGAATAATGCTTACGGCACCCAAAATGCCTTGCTCGGCCATTGGGCCAAGGTATTCGCTGTGTGCATTTCCCAGGTCGCCGGCATTGGTGCTGATAATCGTTTTTTCCTTACTTCGCTGAAATGGAGCATACAAAAATTGATAGGTTCCCGGTCCCCATCCAAGAAATGGCCTTTCGTTAAACATCCTGATTCCGGCTTGCCAGCGGTTTATGCGTTCAAGGTTAGATGCGTCTGATGAAATATTGTAAATAGATTGAACATGCTCAATAAAATCGGTGGACGAATCCTGTTCATTTCGTTCGAGGACTTCAATTATTTGATGTTGAAAAGTAAAGAATGAGATGAGAATAACAGCAACAGCAGAGGCTATCCAGGTGAATTTTATTCTGAAAGTAACAAAAAGGTACACACCAAAAGCGGCAATAATACTTATCCAGGCCGCGCGGCTATACGAAAAAATTACAGCAACCAGCAATATTAATAATACAAAAAGGCTGGTCATTCTCATCGAGAAGCTATAATGTTTGTCAAAAACAAAGGCCGTAATAAGCGGGATAAACATCGCGATGGCTGCGCCATAAGCTGTGTGATCGTTGTAGAAAGGTGTCATTACCCAATGGCCTGCCTCTTCGTCAAAGCCCCATTGTGCATGGTGTATCAGGGTGTAAATATTAACTATAACCAGGCCGATGGTATAAAGCCAGATAAACTTTCGGGTGTTGCTAAACTTCCTGAAAAGGATGGCAGCCACGAAATAGAAAGGCACAACAAACCAGAGCCGTGCAAGTAAATATTTTACCGAAACCCAGGGCAACTCGCTTGTAAAGGTTGTGATAGTAATCCAGATGAGGTTGAACAGCACTGCCAGGGTTAATGGATGGGTAAATATCTTTTTATCGTAGGCAAAGCCTCCAAATAGTTTAATGACAAAAATAATCAGTACACCAAACATCAGTGGTTCCGTGGGAAGCGAAACTCCCAGGTTTGTATCGAAACTTTGAATATTTACAGCCAGCGGGGTTAAAAAAGTGATGAATAACAGCAGCTTGTCGAGTGCGAAAATATACATCAAAATCACCACAGCCACCAAAGGAAATAGCAGCGACCAGTAAAACTCTTTCGATATCAATACAACATTCAACAATATGAAAATTGCACTGAGCCCATAAACCCAATATAGTTTTACTTTTTCAGTCAAGGCAGATCGAATGTTAAAAGTTACGTTTTATCGAATCGTAGTTTTCGATAAATAAAACCACGAGAAATGATAAAAACCACACACCAAGCGCCGTTAGTGCTACAATAACCCATCGTACCGGGTATGATTTTTTATCAGCCGCAAATGGTTCTGATAGAACGTTTGCATAAGTTATCTCACGCTCATAATTCATCAATGCTACATCATAAGCCGACTTCACACCACCGTATTCGGATATCAGGTCGAAATACCTATCGTTGTAATAGGTGTAAATGCCACCATACTGCTCAATATTTTCCTTAAGCTTAAGCACTTCTTTGGTATTGATGTTTTGTGCGGCGTTGTTACCATCAACCGTTCTTAAAAACCCGCGGGCTACTTCGCGCGATTGATTGGGGTAGTCGATGATATGGTATTTGGTGCGAATTTCGTAAAGTATCTTTTCAACCGAATCAATTTCCTGCTGTTTCATCATTAGACGTTTACTTGCGGCATCAACAACTTCCTTGTATTTTAACCTGTGCATTCCCAGCACTTTTTGATCGTAGGATTTTATAATGTCATTCACCATATTGCAGGCAACAACAGGGTCGGCATCCAAAACTTCAATTTTTACCGATTCGAATGGTGTTTTGCTGATGATTACATTTTTACTGTATTCGGCAATTATTGCAGTTTGGTAGTACTTGTACGAGGAATCAATTTTATACCTATTGCCCAGGTCGTACTTTTTTATAATTCGGTCGCTGATCTCCTTCGATTGAAGAACTTGTAGCATTTGTTCCGATTCGCTTTCTTCGGAGTAAGGTACGATGTTAGATGGATAAATTAGCGCGTATGATTTAAACTTTGGTGTAATAAACCAGGGGGAAGACAAAATCACAGCAAGAATAATACTCACCAATATAATTAAGCTAAGGTGAATTTTCCACTTGAGGAGCAGTTTTAAAATATTTGTATTTGTGAAGTATCTGGCCATTTGATTATCTTGAGTTTCTTGAGTTTCTAATATTGTTTGTCTGTCATTTGAGTACTGTTCTCTTCGTGTATTATTTGTTGTTTTGTTTTGATATTCGATTTTTCTTTTTCCTAAAGTTTCGTCCTGTTTATCTGTTTCATCTCTTTTGTCAGGTAAACGGGGCTTGACTTCCGGCCTGTCGTGAACCACTATTTGCGGTGGCTCACGCACAGGTATTGGCGGGTCTTTTCCGCTTGTATTGTTCGCATTATTATTTTCATCGGTTTCTCTAATTGTTGAAAAATTGAATGCCTGGGGGAAGTATGATTTAACGTTTTCGATGATGAGTAATAAAATTAGTGTAAATAGAAAAGCTGAAACAGTTGCCACCAAAACTATCAGCCACCGGATAGGATAGGATTTTCTTTCGGCTTTATAGGCGCTGTTAACAACAAATTTAGAGGGAAGTACTTCTTCGGCATCCGTTTTTGCCTCCTCAAATTTTGCCCGTAGCATACTCAGTTGTTTCTTTTCGTGCTCAAGGTCATCGCGTAGCGAAACATAAGGCCCGCCATATTTAGCAAGTATCTCAAGTTTACTTTCAAGTCTTCCAATTCCATCCTTATTACCTTTGGCCAGTTCAATAGCCAACTGCTGATTAATCATTTCGGCCTGCGATTCATAATCATGTACTCCAAAAGATCTGAGCACCGTTAGCGAATCTTCCATTACAGTTATTTCATCGCGTAGTTTGAAGTACTGATTTTTTACAATTTCGAAAGCACGTTCGGCACGCTGCTTTTGCATATCATTTTTTGTGGAATCAAGCAATTCGGTAATGTCGTTGGCAATGTCGGCAGCAATTTGAGGATCTGTATCCAAAACTGTAATTTTTACAGCCATGAACTCCGTTCTTTTAAAAGAAATATTGCTTTCGTACTCTTTGTACAGGTGAGTAACCTTATAGTCCGAACTGGTATCAATACCGTAATGTTCCATTAAGCGGTATTTTGTGATGATCTTGCTGCGTATGCGATTTGAGTGTAAAATCTGGAGCAATTGCTCAGTTTCTTCATCCTCGCCAAAATCAAGAATATCCTCTTTCATCCCGCTGTTTTCGGTAAGCAATGCTTTTGATATTGCATTGGTTGCCGCAGGGTATAGTATTACTGTCGACTCAAATTTGGGAGTGATAAAAAAGGGCGATGAAAATATCATTGCAGCAAGTATTGCTATCGCCGTTACAGTTAACAGGGGCTTTCTCCATTTATGGAGGAACAACAAAATATTTGTTGATTCAAAACTACTATTTTCGGTTTTCCAAAGTGTCATAACCTTCTACATCAGAATAAGGGCACAAAAGTATGCTTTTTATGTTTATTTTAGTTGTTTGATATTTCACAAAAAACACCATATTTCTTTTCCCGGTTTAATGGGTTCTTTATTTTTTTAAAATTTGAATAAAGCCTTTTATATTTAATAGCTTAAGTAGCATTGCCAAAGTAAGCGATGAAACGATCATGAAAACAAAATTAAACATCCAGTTTTCAAATATTTGCTTTGATAAATATGTAATCAGAATTACTCCTACAACAAAAACCAACAAAGAAAAAAGGTATTTATAATCGGGTTTAAACCTAAAAATCCGCAAAGCAATCACAGTTTGAATGATTGCAGTAATGAATTGTGTAATTAAACTGGCATAGGCCGAACCAACGGCCATCATTCGTGGCACAAGAATAAAATTAACCAGCAAATTAATACACATGCCACTTGCAGCTACAATATTCAAAATTTTTAAACTGCCGTTGGCGGTAAGCAGGGTTCCAAAAATGTATGTAGTAGAAATGGCCATAAACCCAGGCATGAGTATCCTGAATACTTCAGATGATTCATTTACATGTGATTTATACATTAAGTTCATCAGTTCATAGCTGTAAAAATGTGATCCAATAGAAACAATACCCGAAAGAATAATTAGCAGTGTAAAAGCCAGTTTAACAATTTGTGCTACCGATTCTTTTTCTTTTATCATTTTTGAAAAAAGAGGAAGCAGCAACACAGCAAATAAATAGGCTATCATGTTTCCGGCATCCAACAAACGATAGGCTGAAGCGTAAATCCCGGCTTCCGAATTGCCAACTCCATCAGGTAGCAATCGTTCAATCATTACAGGGTCGATGCGGTTATAAAAAGCCATAAGCATGGCCAATATGGCAAAAGGAAAGCTTTGCTTAATAATCATTACAAAAAAGGCATAATTCCAGTTGAGCTTACGAAAGGCTGCCTTTTTTATTACAATAAGCAGGGCAATAGCTGCAGTTAAAAAATAAGCTGCACTTTGCGCGTAAACAAACCATTCAATTCTAAAGGGAGTGGTAGTTACATGACCCCACAACAATACGCCGCAAATTATTATCATCAGCACCCGGTCGAGTATCGACAGCACGCTGTCGGTGCGGAAAAGTAGCAGCCCCGAAATATTCGATCGCAGGTAAAGGATAAATGATAGCAAAAACTGGTTGAAACAAAGAATCCCGAGAAGCGCGAGCTGTTCGGCGCTAAATCCGATCAATAAGCCAAAACTAAAAGTGATGATAGTGTATAATACCGCAAGTAATAATTTTATGATAACAATCCCCGAAAAGTGTTTATTCAATAGCTGGCTATGCTGGGCAATGTTACGATTGTTGTAGTTGGTAATGCCAAAGTCGAGTAAAATGTTGAACAGGAAAGAAAAATTGAATACAACATAATAAAACCCATAATCTCCGGCACCAACAACATTTTGTACTGTACGGTCGATACCCAGAATCCAAAAAGGTTTAACCAGTAGGTTTAAAAATAATAGAAGTATGAGGTTGGATAAAAATTTCTTTCTCATTTTATTCCCGATCTATTCCATAAGCTTTACCATATCCAATTAAAGATGGTAATTTTAAAGCAAAGGTTGCGTTTGTTTTTCCTTATGCAAGCCTTTAAAATAGCGGCAAAAGTAATTTTATTAAGGGCTTGCCCTAATGATGAGCTTATTTTATTTCAATATAGTAACAATGGTAAGGTTAATTGATTAATCGAAAGATTGAATCAGGGTTCTGTTAACCCGGAAATTTTTTATTTTTTCCACGTCTTAGTAATACCAATTTTGAAGATTCGAAGTTTCGGGATTCGCTGCCTGAAAAAGTAAAAGGCCTGTTATGAATAACAGGCCTTCTTTGTTTTGTAAGTCAAAAAAGCTGTATTAGCTCAGTTTTACATTCACAGCGTTCAATCCTTTTGGGCTGTCTTCTACATCGTACTCAACACTATCGCCATCTTTAATTTTATCAATCAAGCCATTCAAATGTACAAATACATCTTTGCTCCCGTCTTCAGGGCTGATAAATCCAAATCCTTTTGAATTGTTGAAAAATTTTACTGTTCCTTTACTCATGATCGTCTATTTAAATTTATAATATTCACAAAATTAATATTTGATTGCTTCAACAGGCTTTTTTAAGTTTCTTTAAATGTTTTTATTTTTAAAAATGGAGGAGATTAGCGTTTGGATAAGCCATTACCATTCGATGAAATCGTGGGGTTGGTGATCGCCAATGGATGTTTTATGTTGACATTAAAAACGAATAGATTTTTGAAACCAAAGTTACTTTATTAATGTGGTATTCTTTTGAATGAAATGCAGGTTTACTTTTAAATTGAAATAAACAAGGCTTGCTTAATCATTTTTCATTGTTTATAATCCAACATATTTGCGCTGAATATTTTGTTTGACAATTTCGTGTTTATCATGATTTGTGTTTATAGTCAGTTAATGATGTGTTTGTAATTATATTCACATATTTCTTTGTTTTGTATATAATAACTCAAGTAAAAGTAAGGATGAATATCATTCCGGTGAAGTTGACCTTTTTCAACCTCCAACTGGTGTTTACTAAATCCTGGAATCATTAGCTAACATTATTCCAACATAGGCGTTGGTATAGGGATGGAGGTAATTACTTTGGCCATCAGGCCAATTTAAGGAATGATTTTTGCTTCTCGGCATAACGATATACAGCTTTTTTTTTGATGACTAAAAAGTGAATTTTTTTCTTGCATTTCCTTACACTTTGTTGTATATTTGGCGCAAATTTTTTCGGTAACAAAAAACTTTTAATGCCATGAAAAATTATATATATTTATTGCTCACCCTAATAATTGCAGCGCTCATCATTATGCCAAATGCTGGTTTGTCGGCATCAACATCCGGATTGTTGGATGGGATATACCAGCAAAAAAATCCGACCTTCAAACTACCAAACTATGATTCTTTAAATAAATATGAAGCAGATGCTATCAAAACAGGACTGCTTTTTGATTGCGGTGCTACCGAAATTGTTACTCCGGTATCAGGTCCGGGGCTCACCAATAATGAAGAAATTACAACGATGATTACAAATTTTGGTATTGAACCGGTTAATAATTTTTGGGTGTCCTACATCATCAACTGGGACTTTGAAGTTGTGGAATTTATTGAAGATTATATTGGTTCGGGAGAATCATTGTTTTATTCTTTTTCGCAAACTGCCGATTTAAGTGAGCCGGGAGCTATGTATGAAATATCTGTGTGTACTATGCTTGATGGTGATCAAAACCCGGAAAATGATTGCACAACAACTGATGTGTTTCATGAAGTAAATACACCCGGTGATATTGCTGTTACCAACATTTTTTCACCCGAATCAGGTGCGGGTTTAACATCCAATGAACCTGCTATTATTGAGCTTACCAACTTTGGGGAATTAACAGCGTCAAATTTTGAGGTGTCGTTTAGTGTTAATGGTACCGATCCGGTTTTTGAATTTTGTGAATTCGAAGTTTTACCGTATGAACCCATTCTTTATGAGTTTATCAATACTGTCGATTTAAGTACCCCCGGTGAATATGCCATTGAGGTATGTGCCCATTATCCCGATGATATGAACCCCGGTAATGATTGTTTTTTCAAACTGGTATCAAACAATCCGGCCACATTGCCCTGTACGGATAATCTATATGAAACTGGATGTACTTATGGAGATGGTCTTGTTTCATGGAATCTTTCAAATGTTGATATCCCGAATATTCTATGTGAGGGTGATCCTTCCTGGTACCATAACTATACGGATATGGTGCATGAGTTGGGTCTCGGAGATAATATTTTAACCGTCCGGGCAGGATTTGGAAGTGCATATTTTGATGTTTGGATTGATGAAAACAATGATTTAATTTATACTGAAGATGAGATCATATTACAGGATGCCTATTGTGTAGATGGATCATTTTATGAGTTTATTATTTTTATTAATGAAGGCTTTCCCCAGGGGGAGCATCTCATGCGGTTCAGGACGAATTATTCGAATCCGGTAACTGATCCATGTGAAACTTATGTTTATGGTAACTGCGTTGATTTTATGGCCAACATTACAGGTTCAGGTTTCCCAATAATTACCTGCCCCGATGATATGGCTACTGGCAATACCCCGGAGTTTTGTGGAGCCATTGATTTGGATATTGGTGAACCTACTGTTGAAGATCCTTATGGAATTGAGGATTTGTATAATGATGCCCCTGATCTGTTTGAAATTGGTGAAACTACAGTTACCTGGACGGCTGTAAACGTGTTGGGCGAGTCAGCTTCTTGCCAACAATTGGTTACGGTTTTTGACGAAGAACCACCGGAGCTTCCGCCATTCCCCGATATCGAATCCCCCAATGATCCGGGCGAGTGCGGTGTCATAATGGAATGGCCAGAGCCAGAGCCAAGCGATAATTGTGGCATCGAAAGCCTTGAAAGTAATTTTGAACCGGGGATGATGTTCCCGGTCGGGCTTACTGATGTTATTTACACTGCGACCGATGTACACGGCAACCAGGGTTACGGCGGCTTTACCATCACTGTGCTTGACGAAGAAACACCCGAAATTTCCGGGCTGGAAGATATCGTATCCCCCAACGATCCGGGCGTATGTGGTGCAGAAATTACATGGGAGCCACCCCCGGCCTTTGACAATTGTGGCATCGAAAGCCTGGAAAGTAATTTTGAACCTGGGATGATGTTCCCGGTAGGACTGACTTATGTGGAATATACTGCAAGAGATGAAAGTGGAAATGAAACCCAAACAGGTTTTACCATAACAGTAATTGACGAAGAACCACCGGAGCTTCCACCATTACCCGATATCGAATCCCCCAACGATCCGGGCGAGTGCGGTATCAT
>Ga0208900_1001184_pt1 | contig 14543 bp, 14 predicted proteins | sample AntAceMetag02UKK_FD_184763 | JGI IMG/M metagenome (GOLD analysis project Ga0208900, IMG submission 184763) | Saline lake microbial communities from Ace Lake, Antarctica - Antarctic Ace Lake Metagenome 02UKK (SPAdes) (version 2) | ecosystem: Environmental > Aquatic > Non-marine Saline and... | reverse complement strand
AAAACCAAGCATTCAAAATCAAGAATAAGTAGAAAGGAAAAAGTCAAAAAGGAAATGGTAGAATAAAAAACCGCACCTGTATTATTTCTTTCATGGAATTCATTTCTACAAATATTACCAGTACTCTGCATCTGATCTTCAATGTAGGCTTTTTTCTATTTCAGAGTGATCGGAACAATTAGCATTTTCAGAACTTCTTACATTTTCACAAAAAGGTTTTCAATGTTTTATATTTCTCTATAGTATTAGGTTCGAAAGATGGGTTGTAAAGAAGTGCCGCAGGATGTGGCAAAGGAAATATTTTTATGTTTTCGTTTGATAATATTTTACCATTAATATTGGTAAAACTCATTCCGGCTGATAGCTTGTCAATTTCATATTTTGTTAAAATAGCATTTGTTGCATAAGCACCCAAGGGCACAATAACTTCGGGCTGGATAATTGAAATTTCCTCGTCTAAGAATTGGCTGCAAGCTTCAATTTCATTTACATTCGGTTTGCGATTTTTTGGCAACATACATTTCACCAGATTGGTCATAAATACCAATTTCCTGTCAATTCCGGATGCAAATAATAATCTATTAAACACCTGTCCGGAAGGGCCAATAAACATTCGGTTTTGTAAATCTTCTTTTGCCCCTGGGGAAAGCGCAACAAACATGATGCGGGCATCAATATCGCCTTCACCTGTAAGTGCATGTTTCCGGGTAAGGGCCAAGTTGCATCTTTTACACGCCCTGATCTGGTAATTAAGGACATCAAGGGATTCGTGTTTTTCTATACTTTTAAATAGGTCGTACTGTTCCATCTTATTTAATATGTATTTCTATGAACGGTATTATCGTAAAGAATTTTCATTGAACATATTTTCAATTTCCTTTACAATGTGAAATATCGTGACAGATATATCAGCTTCCTTATTTTCGATAACGATAGGCTTCCCTTCATCTGCCAGTTTTCGTGCTTCAAGATTGATGGGTATAGCACCTAAAAAATTAATACCCATTTCTTTGGCCTGTTTTTTACCACCGCCAATACCAAACAAATCAATTTTATGACCGCATTTGGGGCAAATTAACCCTGACATATTTTCGACAAGCGCAATTTTAGGAATACCCAAATCTTTTGCCATACTTATGGCCCTGGCAGAATCAATTAACGATACTTCCTGCGGAGTAGTAACAATAATTGCCATATCAGGTTTCATACTTCCAGCAATGGTAAGGCTTTCGTCTCCGGTGCCCGGAGGTAAATCAGCAATAAGGAAATCTAAATCGCCCCAGTTAACATTACCTAAAAATTCATTTATCATTTTTGAACGCATTGGCCCACGCCAAATTACAGCTTTGTCGGGGGGCAATAAATTTGCCATAGAAATAACTTTAACACCATGGCCTTCTTGTGGGATTATTCTACCATCCAGCGTCTGTACTTCACCGTGAATACCTGTCATTTTCGGAACATTAGGCCCTGTAATGTCAGCATCAAGAATTCCTGTTTTAAATCCATGACTATGCAAACCGTATGAAAGGTTTACACTTACTGTTGTTTTACCTACACCTCCTTTGCCACTAAATACCACAATTCGATGTTTTATGTGGCTAATATTATCGGCGATTTTTTTGTTCTCAAGTTCTAATTGTTTCTTTCTGTCTTCGGTAATCATATTAGATTTCTCCATTTATTTATTTTGAGCTTATAATAATTCTAATTGGTCTGCAAAAAATATCAGCATTAGCGATAAGCCAAAAGCAATAACCGGTGCTACTATCCACATTACAAAAAACTTATTTACTTCGGTTTTTTTGAAAATATTTTTGAAACCCAGTTTAGCAACACCAATTCCAAGTATGGCGGCAACATTTAATTGAACCAGTGATGTTGGGATTCCTTTTGTTAATGAGGCAATTAGTAATAGGCTTGCCGAAATAAATGCAATGATGACGGCCTCTATTTTTCCGAATAATACTATTTCCTTACCTGTTTTTTTAACGATCTTATGCCCAAATAATGAGCTGCCAATTCCAAAGCTTGGTGCTACCACCAGGGTTGAAAGGATCATGATTATAACAAAATTATTATCCGAATTGTTAATATTTAACTCATTCATTGTCATGGATGCAATTGGCCCTGCTGCATTTGCCACATTGTTTGCCCCTATTGAAAAAGCAACATAAAGGGACATGATTATGACCAAACTTTTCAGGATGGGGTTTTCGTTGACCTTTTTGGAAATAGTATATCCTCTCTTTCTAATTGGTTTGTAAATATATCTTCCTATCAGCAGGCTGAGAAAAAAAGAGATAAGTGGCAATATAAACCAGGTTGGTACTATTTCATACAATAGTTTATCAGAATTTAAAGCATGAAAATAAATGGCCGGAGCTGTTACCGCCATTACCGTTGCCTGGCTTGTTGACTGGGGAATTCCAAATAAGTTTGCGATAAGCAGGGCGATTGCTACCGAGAAAAGGATTATTGAAACAACTACAAAGCTCATCATTTCAGCATCCAATAATCCCTTACCAACAGTCGTTGCCGTCCCCTTTCCGGCAATAATAGCCCCAAGAAAAACCATAATACCAAATAATCCGGGGATTAGGCCTTTCCGGATAATATTTGCCCCATAAGCTGCCGAAAACGCCGGGGCAGTTCCGCTACCACCCATGTTTATAGCCAGGAACATAGCCACTATAAACGGGATTAGTAATTGGTTGAATAATGGTGAGATCATAACTTCAATTTATAAAGATAAAAACCACTCAGGATCGATAAACCTGCTCAACTTTTCCTCATACGATTCTACTTGTTTTTTCTCGTCCACCTTAAAAGTAATCCTTTCACCATATAAAATAATGTTGTTCCCGGCATTAATTGCACCACGGCAGTGCGGACATAAATACGTAACTTTCATGATTGTAAATATTTAGTTGCTTAATTAAAGTGCGAAATTAACTGTTGCTTAGTTGATATAGGCATCATATAGATGTTTCTGCCTTAATGAAAAACTTGAGATTATTCAATATTCCGATTGATATAATCTCTATTTTTGCTTTATTAAAATTTAAAGTACCGGAACAAACTAACTTAATGAACAAATTGTAAGTTATGGAAGATTTCTCCGAATCGGTTAACTGTGTAAAATGTAAAAGAAGTGCGAAGTGCTTTAAAGAGTTAATTCCTTCGGAGCTTGAGTTTATCAATCAGAATAAGACGCAGATTGTTTACAAGAAAGGGGAAACTATATGCAAGCAAGGAGCCTTTGCATCCTATGTTTCATACATTTCAGACGGCCTGGTAAAGCTATATCTAGATAATCCCAACAATAAAAATCTCAATTTAAAAATTTTAAAAACTTCGGAATTCATTGGGTTCTCCTCAATTTATGGAGATAATATTTATCATTACTCAACGGTAGCTTTAAAAGATTCTGTTATATGCCTTATTGAAAAAAATAGTTTTAGAAAATTGCTGGTAAACAATGGCCCTTTTGCCTCCAAAATCATCAAGTGGTATTGCGAACACGAAAAACAACTCTTTAATAAAATACACAGCCTGGGCAATAAACAGATGCATGGCCGCCTTGCCGATGCATTGCTTTACCTTAGCGACCAGGATTTAGAGGGTGTACAAATATTTTCGCATCTTTCCAGAAAAGATATTGCAGAATTCGCTGGGGTTTCAACCGAAAGCACAGTTAGGCTATTGACTGAATTCAAAAACGATAACATCATTGATACGGAAGGTAAAGAGATCGAAATAGTAAACCTCAAAATGTTAAAGGAGATCAGCAGGCGGGGTTAAGGCTCAGGTTTTATTCAATATTTCTGACCTGAATAATTCATTAGTTTTCCAGACGAAGGTGCAGGGCATCGAAATATTAATTCATAAAACTTTTGGTGTTTTTCATCTGCCTGAATGTTGAAAATTTCAAACACAGAAACTGCAAACTGCCGACTGCTGACTGCCGACTGCTGACTGCGAACTGCAGACTCCAAACTCCAAACTCCAAACTCCCAATCCCTAACCCAGTATTCCCTTTGCTTTTTCAAACGCTTTTTCAAGTCCGGCAGGGTTTTTTCCGCCAGCTGTAGCGAAGTGGGGCTGGCCACCGCCACCACCCTGGATTTCTTTGGCTATCTCGCGAATTATCTGTCCGGCATTCAGGCTCTTTTCTTTAGCCAGGTTTTCTGAAATAATTACCGTTAGACTGGCTTTTCCATTGTTTTCGGTGCCAATCACAAGAAACAAATCATCAACAATATCTTTCATTTGAAATGCCAGGTCTTTGGCGGTTTGTGCGTCTCCGTCAAGTTTTGTTGCAATGAAGTTTACACCATTGATGTTTTCGGCTTGCTTCTTCAGGTCGTATTTCATGGCAGCCACCTTCTCGTGCTTCATTTCTTCAATCTGGTGTTCCAGCACTTTCTTTTCATCTACCAGTGCCTGTGCTGACTTTACAAGGTCTTTTTGATTTTTAAAGATTTCTTTCAGGCCACTGATTAAATCTTCCTGCTCGTAAACCAAGTCCTCAACTACATCGGCAGTTATGGCTTCAATTCTCCGGATTCCGGCGGCGATGGCTGCTTCAGAAGTGATCTTAAAAAGTCCAATTTGTCCGGTAGCTGGTACGTGTGTTCCCCCACAAAGTTCAATCGAATATTTTGGGTCGAAGGTGATAACACGGACAAAATCTCCGTATTTTTCACCAAACAAGGCAGCAGCCCCCATCTCTTTTGCTGTATCAATTGGAATATTTTTCTGTTCATCGATAAGGATATTCTCGCGTATTTTGGCATTAACCATCCGCTCTACTTTTCTAATTTCTTCATCGGTCATTTTTGCAAAATGTGAAAAGTCGAAACGCAGGCGTTTTTCATCAACCAGCGATCCGCGCTGTTCAACGTGGCTTCCCAAAACATGCTTTAGCGCAGTATGCATCAGGTGGGTTGCGCTGTGGTTGTTCATGGTCATCCGGCGTTTTTCGCCATCTACTTTTGCTGTAAATACTGTATTCAAATCAGTAGGAAGTTTGCTGCTTATTTGGATGATCAGGTCGTTTTCTTTTTGGGTGTCCTCAATAAAAAATTTCTCATCGCCATTAATTAGAACACCCCTGTCGCCAACCTGTCCGCCCGATTCGGCGTAAAATGGTGTTTGGTTAAGTACGATTTGGAAATATTCTTTTTTCTTGGTTTTGATTTTTCTGTATTTCAGGATTTCTGCTTTACATTCCAGGGTTTCATATCCCAGGAATTTTGTCTCATCCCCACCTTTTTTAACAATTACCCAATCGTCAGTGTCAATCTCGGCAGCTTGCCGCGAGCGCTTTTTCTGTGCTTCAAGTCCTTTGGTAAAGCCATCCATGTCAACTGCCAGGTCTTTTTCCCTCGCCATAAGTTGTGTTAAATCAATAGGGAAACCGAAAGTATCGAAAAGTTCAAAAGCAAAGGTTCCATCAATGGTTTGGGATGAGGGATGTTCATCAATATATTGTTCAAAGCGCTTAATTCCATGTGCCAGGGTTTTGAGGAATGATTGTTCCTCTTCGAGGATTACTTTTGTAATTAAATCTTGCTGCGCTTTTAACTCTGGATAAAATCCCCCCATCTCACTAACAAGCACAGGAATTAATTTATTGATGAAAGGATCTTTTAAATTGAGAAAGGTAAATCCATAGCGGACAGCCCGGCGTAAAATCCTGCGGATCACATAGCCGGCTTTGTTGTTCGATGGCAATTGCCCATCGGCAATGGCAAATGCTACGGCGCGAAGGTGATCGGCCACCACACGCATGGCAATATCTACTTTGATGTTTTCGCCATATTTCATGCCGGCAATTTTCCCAATTTCGGAAATGATCGGCTGAAATACATCGGTGTCGTAGTTGGATTTTTTTCCTTGCAGTGCCATCGTCAGTCGTTCAAATCCCATCCCTGTGTCAACGTGTTTTGCGGGAAGCGGGACTAATTTTCCATCAGCCATGCGGTTAAATTCGATAAATACAAGGTTCCATACTTCGATAACCTCAGGATGGTCCATGTTAACCAGGTCCCTTCCGGGGATTTTTTTCTTTTCCCCTTCGCTTCTCAGGTCAATATGGATTTCGGAGCAGGGGCCGCAAGGACCGGTGTCACCCATTTCCCAGAAATTATCTTTTTTAGGCCCATACAGGATTTGGCTTTCAGGCAATATGGCTTTCCAATAATCGAGGGCTTCCTGATCAATCCCAAGTTTGTCTTCTTTGTCACCACCAAAAACAGAGGCGTACAGGTTTTCCTTTTTCAATCCAAAAACATCCGTTAATAATTCCCAAGCCCACTCAATCGCTTCCTTTTTAAAATAATCTCCAAAGGACCAGTTGCCAAGCATTTCAAACATGGTGTGGTGGTAGGTATCGTGGCCAACCTCATCCAGATCATTGTGCTTACCCGAAACACGCAGGCATTTTTGGGTATCGGCAATACGTGAAAACTTAACAGGTGAATTTCCAAGGAAAATATCCTTGAACTGGTTCATGCCCGCGTTGGTAAACATCAGTGTAGGATCGTTTTTTACCACCATTGGCGATGAAGGGACAACTTTGTGTTGCTTCTCTTCAAAATATTTAAGGAAGGTATTTCTTATTTCAGATGATTTCATAATTATCAGGTTATAAACTGTTTCGCATGTTTGCTCTAATTTTAGAAGCTTGCAAAATTAGTTTTTTTGATTAATTTTGCGCGAAATTTGCGACCTGTCTAATTAAAGTTTATGGCAAAGACAAAATATTTTTTTAATCCTGCATCACTTTCTTACGATAAGGTTGAAAGGCCCATCAAAAGAAAATTGGGCAGTGGGCTGATAGTTTTAATACTTGCTGTAGCCTATGCAGTAGTGGTACTTTTTATGGGATATAACTTTTTTGAAACACCCAAAGAAAAGGCCGCAAAACGCGAACTTACCCAAATGCAATTTCAGTATGAGGTTTTGAACGACCGCCTTGACCAGATTGTTGAGGTGATGGATGAATTGCAAGACCGTGACGACAATATTTATCGTGTTATTTTCGAAGCTGAACCCATTCCTGAAGATGTTAGAAAAGCCGGTTATGGCGGTGTTGACCGTTATGTAAAGCTTGATGGGTATGCCAATTCAGGGGCCCTGATAGAAACCACCAAAAAGCTAGACCAGATTACCAGCCAGTTGGTGGTTCAATCTAAATCCTTTGATAAAGTTTACGAAATGGCGATGAAGAAAGCCGAATTCCTTGCTGCAATGCCAGCCATACAGCCCATCAGTAATAAGGATTTGAAACGCTTATCATCTTATTATGGCTACCGCATGGATCCTTTTTACAAAGTAATGAAATTGCATGAAGGCGTTGACTTTTCAGCTCCCAGTGGAACCGAAATTTATGCCACCGGTGATGGTGTTATTAAAGCGATTAAGAAAATTAAACGTGGATATGGAAACAACATATTAGTTGACCATGGCTATGGCTATGAAACTTTTTATGCTCATTGCAGTAAGATCTTGGTTAAGAAGGGGCAAAAAGTGAAGCGTGGCCAAATAATTGGCGAAGTTGGGAATACTGGAAAATCGACGGCTCCGCACCTTCATTATGAGGTACGCAAAAACAGCAGGGCAATAGATCCAATCAATTTCTTCTTCAACGATCTCACTCCCGAAGAATATGAAAAGGTAATCAAACTATCAGGGCAAATCAGCCAGAGCTTTGATTGATCCTGAACCTAAATTAACTTCCTTCAAATGTTTATCACAACTAGTTCAGCAATGAAGAAGGACAATTTCTGTATAATTCCTTTTAGAAGGAAACTGATCAAAAGCTCCATAACCAGGCATTTATTCCGAATTATCCTGGTGATAATCACAATGCAATTGGGTTCCCGGGTTTATTCACAGGAATCAGATACCTCATTGGTAACAGTAATTGGTGTAGGTGATATCATGATGGGCACCAGTTTTCCATCCATAAAGTATTTGCCTCCCGATGATGATTGTAATTTTCTTTTTGATGATGTAAAGAATTTTCTTCAGGATGCTGATGTTACTTTTGGTAACCTCGAAGGTTGTTTCCTTAACCAGGGCAAGGTGGTGAAAAAATGTAAGGACACCACTTTATGTTACGCTTTCAGGACGCCGGAAAAATATTTTGGCTGCCTGGTAGATGCAGGATTCGATGTATTTAGTTTGGCCAATAACCACATTAACGACTTTGGTGAACCTGGAATAAATCGCACACTGGAATTGATAGGGATGAACAATATGCACGCAGCCGGATTGCTTGAAAGGCCTTATGAGGTTTTCGAAAGAGAAGGTGTGAAATTTGGTTTTTGTGCGTTTTCGCCAAATAGAAATACCACACGAATTAACGATTATGCCGCCGCAGAAAAGATAATTGCCCATCTGGAGGAGGTTTCGGATATTGTGATCGTATCTTTCCATGGCGGTGCCGAGGGAAAAGCTTTTCAAAATATAAAATGTGAAACCGAAATGTTTTATGGTGAAGACCGTGGAAATGTATGTGAGTTTGCACGGATGGCAATAGATGCCGGGGGCGATATCGTTTTTGGCCACGGGTCGCATGTTACCAGGGCCATCGACTTGTACAAGGACAGGTTGATTGCATACAGCCTTGGGAATTTTTGCACATATCGGCGCATGAACCTGAGTGGCCCCAATGGGGTGGCGCCCATTTTGAAAGTTTATACTGATCGCAAAGGTATATTTCAAAAAGCCGAAATAATTCCTATGATTCAATACGAAAACGCAGGGCCGGTGTACGATCCCTCCAATAGAGCGATCAGAATAATCCAAAAACTAGTGGCAGAAGACTTTCCTGATTCTGAACTTGAAATTGAAAGCAACGGTATTGTAACAAAAAAGTAATTCCAGAACACAAGCACAAACAAAATGATTGGCACCAACAACCCGAATAAATTGTATTACACCATTGGTGAAGTGGCCAGAATGTTTGATGTCAACACTTCGTTGATCCGGTTTTGGGAAAAAGAATTTGATATTATCCAACCAAAAAAAAATAAAAAAGGCAACAGGCTTTTCACCCCCCGCGATGTCGATAACTTCCAAATTATTTATCATCTGGTTAAGGAAAGAGGGTTTACCTTGCAGGGGGCCAAGGTTAAGCTGAATGAAAATAAAGGTGATGTGGTTGATAAGGTTGAGGTGGTTAAATCCCTAAAAAAGATAAAGTCTTTCCTCGAAGATTTAAAGGCTGAACTATGAAATTTTAGCAGACAATTGTAACATCCGCCTTCAACCAATACATTTGGGTTTTAACTTGTTTAATTATTATTCCTCCATTAATTTTTTTACAAAAATATTTTCGGCCTTCGGTGATTAATTCACAGATGCATTGAATTTGTGAATTAATCGGGTTAAGTACCAAATATATCCTACTTTTGTTTCTTGTTTTTTACAAGCATGGATTAACAGGGCGATAATTCTTTATAAAATCAGATGGCAGACGAAAAAACTATAAAACAACAAATGAACCTCAATGTAATTACCCTTGCCTTTCCGGGTAGAAATGAGGATCGTTTTATGGATAGGTACTTTTATGATTCCCTCTGGCAATTCAGGGTTTCGTTTTTGCTCGTTGCTTTACTATATGCGCTGTTTGGCTACCTGGATACAATTATGCTTCCGCCTGAGTTCCTGAATTTATTCCATATTATCAGGTTTGCAATCGTAGTCCCTCTTTTGATTTTTGTGCTCTTGCTTTCTTTTACAAAATACTTTAAAAGAATCTGGCAACTATTACTCTTTATTTCCTTCATTGTAACCGGTATGGGAATTTGTGTAATGACTTTTAGTATTCCGGATAACTATACCTATTATGCTGGGGTATTGTTGATTTTTATCGCCGGATACTTTTTTATTAAGCTCAGGTTTTTTTATGCAACTCTTGCCGGATGGCTTACACTGCTTGGGTATAACATAGGGGCAGTATTTTTTTCGGAGTCCACCTCAGAGATTATCACCAACAACAATTTTTTTTACATCAGTGCAAACCTCATAGGTATGTTTGCTGCATACTATATTGAATATTATGCCCGTCGCGATTTTTTCCTCAACCAGCAACTTGATATTCAAAAACTCCGTGTTGAAGAAATTAATAAAGGCCTCGAAAGAAAGGTGAAGAAAAGAACCTCTGAGTTGGAACGCAGGAACCTTGAAATTACAGAGGCTAAAAACCGGGCTGAACAATCAGACAGGCTGAAATCGGCTTTTTTAGCAAATATGAGCCATGAAATCCGTACACCAATGAACGGGATAATTGGATTTGCAAACCTGCTTAACGAAGCTGAAGACCAACAGGAACATGACGAGTTTGTGAAAATAATTATCGAAAACGGCCAACATCTGCTGGAACTGTTAAATGAAATAATTGATATTTCGAAAATTGAAGCAGGGATGCTTGAGCTAAATAAGCGTGAATTTTCGCTGAATAAGTTGATGGATGAACTGCATAACTTTTTTAAATCGGATAGAAACGTTATTGCCAAAAATATTGATGTGATCTGTAAAAAGGGATTGCCCGATGATAGATCGAGTATTGTTTTTGACCGTACAAGGCTCAAACAGGTATTGATCAACCTGATGAACAATGCATGTAAATTTACAGAAAAAGGAAGTATAGAATTGGGGTATTATTTGAATACCGGACATTTATATTTTTTCGTGAAAGATACCGGGCCCGGTCTTGATGAAACGCAAAGGAAAGTTATCTTCGAACGCTTTATGCAGGCTACACTCGATCATACCCCCGTACAGGAAGGTACCGGGCTTGGCTTGGCAATTTCCAGGGCCTTCGTAAATTTGTTTGGTGGTGAAATATGGATAGATAGTGAAGTGGGGACCGGATCGGTTTTTTACTTTAATTTGCCACTCGAAAATGGAACTGGCAGATTATTGGATATTGAAAATCTAAAATCATTGAATGATATGGAATACAACTGGAAGGGGAAAGTGATATTGGTAGCTGAAGATGTAGCCACAAATTATTTGCTGGTGACAAAATCCTTGCGAAAAACGGAAGTTACAATCATTTGGGCAAAAAATGGCCAGGAAGCCGTTGACGAATGTGAGAAGGACCAACAAATCGATCTGGTGCTTATGGACGTTAGAATGCCTGTATTGAATGGACTTGAGGCAACCAAACGAATTAAGGAAATCCGACCTAATGTACCGATAATTGCCCAAACTGCTTATGCCATGGATGGTGACCGGACCCGTAGCCTCGAAGCTGGCTGCGACGATTATATCTCAAAGCCAATCGACTTAAAATCCTTTGTTGAACTGATTTCAAAATATATTGTCGGATAAAACCCGGAAAGACTTGTTAGATGGGAAAAATGATCCGTCATAATATTACCGTTTTATTTGTCGAAGACAACCAAACCATCAGGCTATTGTACAAACGCCTGCTAACAAATCGTGTGGGTACCTTTTTAATTGCCGAAAACGGACTGGAAGGTCTTGAACTTTACAAAAAATTCTCTCCTGATTTGATCATCACCGATATCAGTATGCCAATCATGGATGGCCTTGAAATGATCAAATTTATTAAAGCCGATGATACCGATGTTAAGGTTATTGTGATGTCGGCCTATAGCATAAAAGAATATTTTCTTGAAGCCATTAATCTTGGCGTAAATGGCTACCTTATCAAGCCTGTTGAAGCAAAAAAACTTTTTTCACTTATCGACGAATTGGCGGGCAATATCCTGCTGAAAAGGGAACTGGAAGAAAAGGAAATTGAACGAAGGGAAGCTGAGGAGGGATTGAAGAAATCGCTTGCCGAAAAAGAAATTTTACTCAAAGAGGTGCATCACAGGGTGAAGAACAATATGCAGATCATATCGAGTATCCTAAAAATGCAGCAGCGTCAGGTTAAAGATGTCCGGGTTAAAGAGGCACTTGAAGAAAGCCAGAATAGGATAAGGTCGATGGCCCTGGTACACGAAAACCTCTACCGAAATGAAAATCTTGCCAAAATTTTGTTTTCCAATTATGTGAAAAGCATGGCAGGAAACCTTGCACGTACATATTCAAGTTCACAGAACAACATCCGTCTGGAGTTTGATGTTGATGAAATGTATATGCCGCTTGATACTGGTATTCCATGTGGTTTGATAATAAACGAATTGCTGTCCAACGCTTTTAAATATGCCTTTCCCGACAGGAACACTGGTGTGATTAAAATTCAGTTTAAAAATATTGGCCAGGATAATTATGAATTGGAAGTGAGCGATAACGGTGTTGGGATCAATGGAAGTTTTGATATCGAAAATACCAAATCCTTAGGAATGAAAATCGTGGGTAAATTGGTGCAGCAAATAGAAGGCACGATGGACCATGATTTTTCAAATGGAACAAAATTTAAAATTCAGTTTAAAATAGATAGTCCAGAATGACAAATTTGAATATTTTAATTGTAGAAGATGAAATCCTGGTTGCCACGGATATAGAAGAAAGCCTTGAGGAACTTGGGTACTCAGTGCAAAAAGCCGTTGTTACGGGGCAGGCAGCTATTGATGAAGTTGAACGAAACCTACCGGATTTAATCCTTATGGATATTCAGCTCAAAGGGGAAATGACAGGTGTTGAAGCGGCAAACATCATCCGTATGAAACATGATGTACCCATAGTTTATCTCACTGCAAATGCCGATATTGCCACCATCGAAAAAGCCAAAATTTCGCTCCCTTATGGTTACATTATTAAGCCATTTACCGAAAAGGATTTGCAAACAAATATCGAAATTGCACGCTTTAAGTTCGAAAATGACTTGAAATCGAAAATGGAAAGCGACCAGTTCAACCGCTTTTTTGCAAAGGAAGGCCACCGCGAAAAAGATTTGATCCTGGATGGTGAGAATGGACTTGAGAAGATTAGTTTGGAAAATGTATTCTATATTGAGCAAGGTGAGGCTGGATCAGTAATAGTGTTGGCCGATGATGAGGTTAAAACACCGAAGTCGATGGATGAATGCGAAAGAATATTCCCGGCCGACTTGTTCGTGCGTACATCCGAATCCTATATCGTTAATGTCGAAAAAATATTCATAGTTAAATTCCCCGAAATCATTATTGCCGACAAAATGACTGTTATTCCTGTTGATGAGGAAAAAAGGGCTCTTTTAGAATCGAAGATAAAGAGTTAATCAATCAAAACCCAGTCTAAAAGCTTTCTCACAAAAAACTAGATGAACTCGATGGAAGAACTAAGTTTTGTTAAAGATTATATCAATAAGTTGCATGCCAATCACGGGCCGGATGCAGGACATTTTGATGAAATCCTGAATTTTGTAAATAAAATTGATCCCGAAGATATTGACTTCTTCAGGGATGCGATGAAACCCATTCTCAATCCCAATACTATTATTGGATTTTCTTTTACCAAGCCTTTTGGTTACAATGGTGATTTTTTTATTATCGAAAAAATTTACCAGCAATATGTGAATCCTGATGAAAAGTACAAGAAATGGGATTCGTTTTTCCACAAACTGCCTGCAGCCATTGCTGTGATCAACAGGAAGAAACTTGCCATAAAGATTTTTGAAGAATACCAAAACAAACACACCAGCAGCGATAAAAATGTACTTATCCTTGGAAGTGGCCCCGTGACGGAGGTTTTTGAATATTTGTCGCAAAACCCACAAAGCCCCTTAATTTATGATCTGCTTGACTTGGATAAGCGGGCTATTCAATATGCAAAAGTAAAAACAAAGCAGTTTAGTCATAAACTCACTTTTTACAATAAAAATGTGATCAGGTACACACCAGGGGCTAACTATGATTTAATATGGAGTGCAGGTCTTTTCGATTATTTCAAAGACAAGCATTTCGTTTACCTGCTCAAAAAATATTATCAATTTCTGAATGATGGCGGGGAACTTATAATTGGAAATTTTAATGTGGAAAACCCCAGTCGGAAGATTATGGAAATTCTTGGCGATTGGTTCCTGTACCACCGTTCAAAAGATGAACTCTATAAGTTTGCAACACAGGCCGGCATCCCTGCCGAAAAGGTAGAAGTGATCAGCGAACCCTTGGGGATAAATTTGTTTTTAAGGGTGAGCAAGTAGAAAACTCAGTCCCTGATATGGTTGGATATCTCGATGCAATCCCTTTATTGGGAGGCAAGAAATCGGGAATGCTTGGTAAAGCTACTGTTGCCCTTACAAGGATTCCGGCGGTTACTTCTGCCTTTGAGAAACTCGGTCTGGGCCCCGAAATGGTTGGTATGTTTACGCCCATTTTAACAAATTATGTAGAGAAAAAAGGAGGCAAAGCTGTGGGCGATCTTTTGATGAATGCCTTAAAATAATTTCCTTTAATTTAGCTGCAAATAAATCGATTAAATGATGCGACGTGGATCTCTTGTTTTTTTTCTCTTGCTCAACCTGCTCTTTGTTTCGGCGCAGGACACCCTCAAGGTGATGCAGTACAATTTGCTCTTTTTTGGGAGTTTTACAAATTTTTGTACACTGTCGAATAATGACCCGGATGATA
>Ga0208900_1001183_pt1 | contig 14545 bp, 6 predicted proteins | sample AntAceMetag02UKK_FD_184763 | JGI IMG/M metagenome (GOLD analysis project Ga0208900, IMG submission 184763) | Saline lake microbial communities from Ace Lake, Antarctica - Antarctic Ace Lake Metagenome 02UKK (SPAdes) (version 2) | ecosystem: Environmental > Aquatic > Non-marine Saline and Alkaline... | reverse complement strand
CCATATCCAATCCAGGTTTTTCAGGTATTCAAATTCCGGTAAAGTCCACCGGCCTTCCAGCAAAGTCTTGTTGTTGGTGGCCGGGTTGCGGAAATACACCGTTTGTATTTTGTGGTATTGATTCATTTTTATATTTTTTTGATGATGTTTTTGGTGTTGGGTAGAGACACATTATAGTGTGTCTGTACTTTCCGAATAGTGTGTCTGGATATTTACATATTTGCCAATTGATCTATTATTTGTCTGATGACGGCAATTCATACTGCATTTCATCCCATACGATTTCTTCCATCTGGCTTTGTTTGAAGGCGAACCACTTTTCCCGGTAATCCGAATTATCAATAATATCCTTAAAGTTGGCGAAGGGTCTCTTGCGATCCAGGGCATTGTAAAGTTGTTGCCGGAGATGGGCATCAGGAACTGTCCCTGCAAATTGCTCCATTATTTTAAAGGATTCGCGCGAAGCGGGCTGCTCAAACCTCAGGCAATGCTCCCAGCTTTCGTATTTGTAACAATCCTCCCATTTTTCTCCTACTGTATCTTCAAATAATTCAGGCTCTCCTTCCAGCTCAGGAACAACTTGTTCCAATTCCATAGTAAGGGGATTGAAAAAGCAAACCAAGCCTGCATCGATAAACTCCGCAATTTCTTTTACGGCTTTCCGGTATTTCTCGGGAACTTCACCACGCGAAAACCAGGATTCTTCACCGCAATTGCAGTACGCACCCCAGGCGCAGGTTGTGGGATCGCCGCTGCACAGCTCCCAGTCCATGCCCGATGATGGCAGGTATTGCACTTTATCCTGCCAGTGGTTGGTGATGATGGTATAAAATTTTTCCGGTGGAATATCCTCGGGTTTATCCACCAAATTAAGGTTTAAGCTGTCGATAACTTTTTCGATGGCAATATTCAGGTGGCTTACTTCTTCAAGTGTCATGCGTTCGATACTGGGAAAAACAATTTGCTCTATCCCCGTCCATTCCTCGATTGATTTCAAAGGATGCAAATCCCGCTCGCTTGCTTTTCGGTTGATGTTAGCCGGAGTTTCGACATTTGGTTGTGGATCCACTTTTTCAAGAATGGCGATAAGTTGTTTGATGTAGTTTTTCATTGCTTAATGTTTTAGTTTTTACAAAAATTAGTCAAATAAAATTTGTCCTGCTGATCATGAAGTCAGGCAGGTCGATTATCGTGCAAAGTTAACAAAACCCGAAATTCCACTGCTGTAACAAATGTTTTAGCTATTTTTGTTTTAAATCCAAAACAATAAAAACTATGAAAAAAATACTTGTTTTGTTTACATTAGTAATTTCCATATCCTTGGTGGGACAGGAGAAATACGACAATCAGTTAAATGGCCTTCTCAATGTTTTAATAAAAACCCAGGTCAGCAACCAACTGGAATCAAGAATCCCCCTATTTGTTATGGTACCTGGTTTTTTTGCCTATGGTGAGGTATCGGTACAAAACCCTAAAATTTATTTTGGGGCAGTTGAATTTGAAAAAGACCATGCTTTAGATTGGGAGGATTTAATAAACATGGATGCACTTAGACACATACATCTGAATTTAATCTCGAATAAAGATTTGGATTCGGCCATCCGGATAAAATCTTTCAGTGAAAGCCGCCTCCTTCTCGATGTTAATTACCAAATATTTGAGGATTACGAGACCGTTGAATACGCATTGCCGGACAATGAATTTTCAAGAAAGTTCAAATATCAGCAGGACAGGTTGGTGTATATCGAAACCAAACGCGATAAGAATTACATACTCACCGACATAAACTACTTGGGCGACAGCCTGGTAAAATATGTACAGCATAATATCGATAAACAAAGCTACCAACAACAAATTCAACAATACCAAAGTGGGTTCCTAAGCGTGGTTTTAAATTATAAACCGGTTAAAAACCAGAAGGATCCAAAACTTAACAATCGGGAACTTTATACATACTTTCCTGATGGAAGCTTAAGGAAGGTAATAACGGAAAGGCAGAACGGAAAAATTCTTGATTCGACAACTTATGAATACTTTCGTCAACTAACCGTAGTGCGACACTTCGAGAAGCACAACGATTATAACATAAACATCCACTACAACCAAGCTGGCCGGGTAGAGCGTAAGGAGATATTTTCGGATGGGAAATCATATAATGTGGAATATTTTTTTGATCCCCTCGATCGACTGCTAAGTATGGGCATTACTGACAACAATAAAAGTGAAACAAACAAATATACCATACAATACAACGAATCTGGTGAACTCATCGAATTGAAGTCCTATTTTAAGTCCAAGTGGAGCGAAAATATGGGGTTCAGGTCACAGTATATTTTTTCTTACGCAAAATCAGGCATGATCGAAAGCATAAAAAGCACGGATAAGAAAGGCTTTTTTACAAAGGAGATCCATTACAACATGGAATATTTATACAAATAATAGGCAGGCATTGTTAATGAATCTTTAATTTTTCTTTAGAAAAATTCTTTGCGACCCCAGCTTTCTTCGCGTTTATAAAAGCCAAGCGTGAAGATCGCAAAGCACCCTGAGAAAAAGGAAATATGAATATTTTCTTGCCAGGAATGTAGCCTTACAAAAATGGAATGATTTTAAATTGAAAGCATATCCTAAGTTTTCACCTGCACCTACACTTACTTTTTATATTTTCGTGTGCTAATGAATTTTTAATTTTTAAAATTTTGATGCACTATGTTTAATCTTATACTTTTTGGCCCTCCGGGTTCGGGCAAAGGAACTCAATCTACGATGATAGCCGAGAAATACAATCTTGCCCACCTCTCCACCGGCGATATTTTTAGGCATGAAATAAAAAACAAAACAGCACTGGGGCTGCGGGTTCAGGGCATCATCGAAAGTGGTGAGCTTGTGCCTGACGAGTTATTGATTGAACTGCTCGAAAATGCAATAAGTAAATTCCATGACGTTGATGGTATTATTTTCGATGGCTTCCCGCGTACCTGTCAGCAGGCAAAAGATTTGGATGAACTTTTGAATAAATCTTCCGACTGTGTTTCGCTGGTGTTGGCGCTCGAAGTAAACGAAGAAGAAGTGATTCAGCGCTTATTGAAGCGGGCACAGGATCAAGGTCGTAAGGATGATACCGAAGACGTTATTCGCAATCGGATGAAAGTGTACCACACACAAACAAGCCCCTTGATTGAATATTATGAACGACAAAGCAAGTACACGAGCCTGCATGGCGTTGGTTGTATTGATGATATTTTTGGTAATATTTGTAAAATAATCGATAAACACATCGCTTAATAACGGGAGAAATTACTGTCCACCAAAAGCCTGACCATTTGCAAAATGTCAGGCTTTTGCATTTTGATACCGGGTATTTCACCCTGACTACTCCAATACTCTACCACTCCACCATCGCCCGCAAAAGCGGGATTTCCCCGAAAAAACGGGGCAGGCAGCTTCGCTCAATCCCGCCTACGGCGAGGATGTCCCCGAAGGGTCGGGGTCCCGCAGGTGCGGGACTTCGCTCCACAATACTCCACCACTCTAATCTAACTTCTAACTTCTAACTTCTAACTTCTCATCTCTCACTTCTAATCATTTCCGATTTAAAAATCATCAGTACCAATACTTACCATTAAACGAATCAACTAAGTGCCGACACGTATTTTTAGTGAATTCAAGATGCGATTAATCTAAATCAAGCAATTATTCATTATTTTTGTTGGTGATGCTATTATTGTATTTTATTAATGACAGTAATCTTTATTCATGTCAAAAAATCACTTATTTGAACCATTTTTCAGGCTTATGATATTTCAAATGATAAATTTATTCCGTCAATTTATTCTTTGTACAAAGCAATATTTGCAGTGCAATAAGGCCGATCATATCTTTAATATCAGGCTTGTATTTTTTTTGTGGGCTATTGTCGTAGCTTTACCTTTGACAGTTACATCGCAGGAGAAAAAGGAGAATGATAAAGTGCTTTCAAAATCCGAAGCGGTATTCGACAGCTTACTCAAACAGGGTATTTCTGTTATTTTCACGGATCCTCAAAAAACCCGTGAACTTGTTAGCGAAGCCTTGGCCATGGAACCCGGTATTGATACTTCAAAAATAATGCGTGTTTATAATATTTTGGGGACAACCCACCAACTACAGGCCTCGTACAGCAAAGCGATGGACTATTATTATGAAGGGTTGAAGTATGCCGGAAAAGAGGAAGATTTGTTGATGACCGCCCATTTGTACCACAACCTGGGTTCGTCTTATTTAAAAACTGGTAACCACCGGGATGCTCTAAAGTTTTACATGATCGGCCTGCGCATTTATAAAGAAATTGATAGTAAACGCTACATTGCCAGCTCGCACAATAACATTGGTCTGCTTTATATGGAAATGGATAATTATAAAATGGCACTTGAGAATTATAAAGAGGCAATCAGAAACCGGCCAATAAACGATAGCATTGGAATATCAGCGACCTTTTCTAATATGGGAGCCCTGTATTTAGAAATGGATTTGATCGACTCAGCATTTTATTTTCAAAACAAATCCATTGAAATGGATATAAAAACGGGCAATAATTTTGGTTTAACCGTAGGATATCAGGAATTGGCAGAAGCATACCTGAGCAGTGGAGAATACCTAAAATCGATCGAAAACTATCAATTAAGCAAAGCAACAGCCAAAGAAATCAATCATCATTTTCAGATGGCGCTGGCCGACCTTGGCATGTCAAAAGTTTATCTCATTCTTAATGAGCCAAAAATAGCATTGCACTATGCCGACAGCTCGTTTCAAATAGCTGCCGATATGGACAATATTAAACTCAAACAAGAAACCCATGAAGTGTATTCTAAAATTTTTGAGCAAACCAAAGATTTTAAAAAGGCCTTTGAAAATTACCAAAGTTCGGTGCAACTCCGGGATTCCTTGATAAATCAAACCAAACTGCACCAGATTTATAACCTTGAAATTGATGAGCTGAACATGGCCGGCGAAATTCAACAACTCGAAATCCAACGACAGGAACTTTTGTTAAGCAAGAAAAACAACATTATCATTTTTATTGTTGTGGTCTTTGTGCTCATACTTTCGGGATTATATTTGTTAAACAAAAATTTTAACCACCGTCGTAAGGTCAACCTGCAAAAGACCATTTTGTCGCTTAACGAAAAAAAATCGCGTGCTGCCACCGAAGCCGAAATACAAGAGCGAAAACGCATAGGGCAGGATTTGCACGATGGCCTGGGGCAGATGCTTTCGGTGGCAAGGCTCAACATTAGCGTGCTGCAACAAAAATCGATGCTTACCAACGAGCGGAAAAAGGAATTGCTTGATGCTGTGATGCAAAGCGTGGATGAGGCATTTTACGAATTGCGTAATATTTCGCACAATCTTGCGCCTTCGGTTTTGGCAACAAAAGGTTTTGCCAATGCCATCCGCGAATTGGTTGACCAAGTGAACCAAAGCAAGCACATCAAGGTGCATTTGGAAATGTATGGATTAAACGGTAATTTGGATGGAATACTTGAAAATACCCTCTATCGTGCCGTACAGGAATTGATGAATAATGCAATTAAACATGCCAACGCCAATAACTTCGATTTGCAGATTATTAAAAGTGATGATGAAATTACACTCATGGCCGAAGATGACGGCGATGGTTTTGATATAAATAAAACTTTAATAATTGCAGGTGGCGGACTGGCCAACATCCGTTCAAGAATTGAAAACCTTAAAGGCAGTATTTTTATCGATGCAAAAGTGCAAAGGGGAACAATTATCTCTATTGTGATACCATTAACAAAACCAAATTATGCCAGCGAAAACCATTAAAGTATTGGTTATTGACGACCATCAATTAATTATCGATGGTTTAAAGTCTATACTTCAGGACGAAGAAAATGTAGTATTTGCCGGTGGTGCAAACAGCATGAAGGAGGCACTTGATTTTCTAAGTGAGAACGAAGTTGATGTGGTTCTGGCAGACATCAGTATGCCTGAACATTCGGGAATTGAAATAACCAAAAATATCAAAGCACTCTATCCTGAAGTTCAGGTGTTGGCGCTTACCATGCACGAAGACATTGCCATGATTTCGGCCATGATCGAGGCAGGTGCATCAGGCTATCTTTTGAAGCGAACAAACATGAATGAAGTGCTGGAAGCCATAAATATGGTGGCAACTAAAAAAAAATACCTGGGACGTGAAGTGCAGGCCATTTTGATGGAAGACCTCGTTCATCGCGAACCCGAAGAGCCCGGGGGAAAAAATGCTTCGGCCAAACTTACCGGACGCGAAAAAGAAATACTAAACCTGGTGGCTAAAGAATTTAGCAACGAAGAAATTGCAGAAAAACTCTTTATCAGCGAACGAACCGTGGAAACCCACCGCCGCAATATTTTTACAAAAACCAATACAAAATCAATAGTCGGGCTTATAAAATATGCCATCCGCAAAGGGTTGATAAGCCAGGATGGCGAGCCGGGTAAAGACCGATGAGCCATTTATAAAGCCATTAAATATTTTAGTGATGAAAGCAAAACTCTTGCTCATTTATTCTAAAATTGACCCGTGGAAACCATACTATTCAATGGAAAGGTAATGATGAAAGTGGAAATACTTTAGCCACGGGAGTTTATATTTGTAAACTGAAAGCAGGCGATAGCCGGGGTGTGATAAAAATATGGATTGGTAGCTAATGGGGGGGGTATGTTCTGAATAAATCGGTTAATCCTCGCGTTTCATTAGCTCCAATGTTTCAGAAATCTCTTTTTGGTGTTCAGATAAATCAAGGTAGTCCAAAGCTTTTTGGATGGTAGTGCAATAATTGTATTTCTTTTCCCCGGTTTTTTCGATATACAAATGCATAAGTGCAGTTTCCTTTGGTGTGTTTACCAGATACACGTGGGTTTTATTATGTATGTTGAGCTGTGCTTTGGACTTAATCAATTGATCGAGTATATTTTTATCAAAAGATAAAATAAGGGGTGTGAAATCGGATAGTATTTTTGAAATATCTTTCCACTCGGGCAAACTGGTAATTTTGGCTACATGCGGCAAATATTTCTTCAGGTCGAAGTGCCCCGAAAAACGCAAAATCAATAGCTTTTTTTCTTTCAATATTTGATATCCAATCTTCATATATACCCAATTAAATGTTGGCATCATTAAACAAAAACAGAAGGCCGAAGTTAACAATACCTTGTTAATTTTCAGCCCCTCTGCCTAACGTTTATGAAAGTTGTTCGAATAAGAACCAAATTAAGTTAATCCCTGATCGTGTTAGCAATTTAGTGCTTGTCCATAAAGTGGTTGAATTTGAAATTTCTTCTTTCAAAACTTCCCCGAAAGGACGGAATCCCGACCACCCCTCGGGGATGTGTTGCCGGGAGAAATCTCCTCCCAAATGTCATTACCTCATTATGCTTACACCCCATTCACCCTACTGTCATTAACTTAAGCATAGGTAAAAAATCATCTCCCAAAAAAGCTATCATCGTATTACACGAATTACACGGATCTCTACCTGCCGTAGGCAGGTCAAATCCGATAAATCCGATAAATCCGATGATGACATTATGGACAGCCCCTATTTATTGGATGATTAGTTTTTGTGTAACAAGTTGATCGTTCCCTGAAATCCTGATAAAATATACCCCTTGCGTGAGGGTGCTTACATCAAGTTTTGCGGTGCCGCTGAATATTTCCTTAATCATCACTTCACCCTTTGAAGAATAAATTTCAACTTCATATTCCATAATTCCATCAGCGCCTGTTATGTAAACATCGTTGGTGGCCGGGTTGGGATAGATGTTGAATATGTTTTGGCTAGTAAAATTCGTGCTATTGGCAAGTAGGGAAATTCTATCAACTTTTCCTGTAGTCATATCCCTAAAATTTCCTGAAGGATTTTCCGGTTCAAACTCGAAGCTCACCTCAAGGTTTGCCACTTCATTGTTTTTATATGATAAAGCCCTGAAATTACTGGTTTCACCGTAACTAAATCCTTCCTTTTCAAGCGTTGAAGGATCATCACCAAAAAGTGTCATCACATTATTTCCATTGCTGGAATTAAGTTCAAGAATCCCACATAATTGGCCATAGTTATCGTAAGCACCAATCATATCAAAATCGATTATCTCCCCAAACACATTATCAGGTAAATAGATTATCCGCGAGAATGGGGTCATTGGAATATTACCAAAAGGTGTAGATATTTTATTCAACCGGGCTTGAGGTGTTGTGCCGCGCTTCCCTCCGCAAGCCGGGAAAATAATTTCAGCCTGTGCGGAAAGTTTAATTTTATAAGCCTTACCGGGGATGAGTGTTTCGAGGGAATAGACACCCATTTCGGGCCAGAAAACCTTGGTTCCTATCAGCTCCTGGACTATAACAATTTTATCGATGATACCGGCAAATAATACCTGGGCATCAACATTACATTCGCTCAACACAGGTAGATAGTGCCATCCTTCGGCTAAAGTAAGATTCTGTGGGGCAACATTCTCGCCACAATAATTAAATGTAGCATCTTCTGTAACTTTCAAAACATACCCCGACAGGTTATCAAAATCACCAATGGTATTTAAACCTTGTTCGGGCCAGTAAACCTGTGAGAGATTTCTCAAAATTGTTAATTCATTTGTGAAAGGTGAAAACAAGTCCTCAACAGCAGGTGTTGATGGTACCACATAGCCAGACATGCTGTTCCAGCCTTCGGTAAAATAGTAGTCCTGACAAATATTACCAAAAACGGTAGCGGTGTTTGAATATTCCGACTCGCAGCCATTGCTCCATACGGAGGTAACATTGTAATTTACCTCACCAATAGGCAGATTGGCATCCACGTAATTATTCATCTGAATTAATAAATTGTTGATGCGCACATCATCACGATAAATATTATAGCCCAGTAGCAGTCGGGGGAAATACAAGCTTCGGTCGGGTTCGTTGTTTGTAATGGAAAGCTCACCTGTAAAAGTCCCTGTGTTTTCATCCTGCAATGCCTCTAACGCCGGGAAGCGGCTATCCATTCTTTCAACAAGCCCCCGCACACTCCAGTTAAAATCGAGCGAAGGATTCACCTCGAGCAAAGTTTGCCAATCATTTCCGGGCAGCCTGATCATGTTTCCTTTTCCATCAATTGCAGGGCCCACATCCACGCCGGCCGGATAGCCTGCCAAAGCGATATTTCGCAAGCCAATCCACAGCTCCTGATCAGGATCAATTGGCACGGGGGTAATTAAAAATACCTCATTCCAAACCCCAACAACGGGTTCGGCAACATATTGATCTACCACAAGATTACCGGGCGCATTAATATCTCCGCCAGTCCAAACCCTCACATAATAATCGCAGGTTGCGGCGTAGGGGAAGAACCATATTCTTGTAAGGAATTTTCCGTTGTGGTTCCGCAAATCAATAGGTTCAAAGCGTTGTGCCACATCAAAATCGAGGGCACCGCCATTTCCAATTGCATTGTTCCCAAACTCCTGATCCCAGTGAATCCAGGTGCCTGAGCTTCCGATATTGGGTACTTCCCAATTAAGCGCTGCCATCGAATTTTCGATTTGTGCAGTTAGTGTTTTGGGGATTTCGCAACTCAAATCCGGCATCACCACATTTTCGGTAACGCTGGCCTGACAATTCACCGAAGAAAGTACACGGTCGTAATAATGGTGTGTTACAGAATAAGGATAAACACCCGGGGCAAGCTCAAATATAGTTGTTCCGCTTGATGAGGTAGTCTGGGCCAGGCCATTACAATAGACTGTTGCTCCTGCAATGGGCTGGCTGTTTTCAGTTACTACAACAAATTGAAGCTGGTAGCCCACTTCGAGCACAACATTGATGTTAACAGTAGCATTGGTAACCGACACCTGTCCGTAATGGGTTTTATATCCATTTTTAAAAATGGTGAAATCGTATTCGCCAGGATAAAGTGTTGTGTTGACAATCCCGTTTAGAGTTTGCAGGGTTTTAATAATGCTGCCTTCATAAGATATTTTTATCTGAGCAGTCGATATTGGCTGACCGGATTCATTTTCGACAGAAAATTTTGCATTATACAGTGTGCCACCAACAGGATTGTTGAACGGAATGGTAACAATTTCGGACTGGCCGGTGGTAGTAACTGCCTGCACACCTGCCGTGTAATTTCCGGCAGCAAGCCCAATAAACAAATACTCCGGATCTTGAACACCTATAGCCACAGGATTTTCCATATCATCTAAGTAAACGCTGAAGCCTTGGTTGGCACGTGTTTCGGCCAGATTGTAATTCATATCCTCGAATTTTGCCGGTGGCGCATGAAGTTCTTCTCTTGTCGAAGGAATGATTCCCTCTACAAGGGTTTCAGGCTCTTTGGCTGATTTTGAAATATGCATCAGTTCAGCCTCATCAATACGGACATTACCAACAGTAATTTTATCGATGAGCCAGGCAGCAGATAGGCCATACTCTCCTTCAGCTTGCCAGGCCAGACGGATATTTTGCCCTGCAAAAGGTTGAAGGTCGATCACTGCCGGATAATTGTAATGGTTTGCCCCATAGGGCAAATCGTTGGCTTGCCACAGCGTCATCCAGCTTTCGCCATTATCTGTCGAAATATTTACGCGATAATAGCCGTAGCCATCAGGCAGGCCGTTGGTGCCAAAATACCAGAATTCGAGTTCCCCGGCCGGAGCTTCAAATTCGTGGGTGATGAGCCATTCGTCCTGTGGTTCAATGCTCCACATTACAAAAGCCTGGTATGAACCGGCAACCGGAGTCACACTTTGATCTGAGAAATTCACCACACCATATTTCTGCCAGGTAAACTTCCAGTCGTAACCTGGTTCTTCCACTTGCCCGTGGTTAGTAACAATAGTATCCCAGCCCTGTGGTGGGTAGTCTCCTTCAAAACTTTCTGCCCAGGGTTCGCCTTCCGGTTTTGGAATCCAGGTAAACTGAGCCTGCCCGGGGTACAAACCTGCGGTTTCCACGTTTAGGCTGTGGGGAGTCCAAATCAAATCCTTCATGGCAATATCCACAACTGTGTCAGAACTTGGGTAGAAAATGAAATCATGTACTTCGTAATCCTGTTTATAAATGTAAACGTGGTATTCGTATTCGTAAATATCCTGCTGTACCTGTCCAAACATATTGGTGTTGAGCGACAAATCGGTTTGGAAACCTGTAATGGTGATCTCGGCATCCGAGACCGAGGTTTGTGCAGGATTATTTTCGAACAGGTTAAAAGTTACGGAATGTAAATCGGGCGTGGGAACAGCCGTGAGGTTGAGTACAAAAGGCGAGTAATAGGGATATGAACCTGTAGCCTTTGGGCTCGAAACAATGAGTTTGTGTTCGCCCGCCTGAAGTATTACATCCTGGAAAGAACCGCCATAAACGCCAGCCACTTCAAGCAAAAGCGGAGCAGGGTTTTCAAGACTTGGGCAAACATCCACGATAAATAGTGTTGGCCCCCAGTAGGGTCCCGAAATGCTTCCACTCAGGTAGGATTCTTCTTCGAGCGTAAAAACAAAATCCATGTCGTAGCCGCCCAGTTGGCCAGCAGCAGGCCACACCATAAAATTGCTGTAATCGTTTCCGGAGAATTCGGTGGTGTTTTCATAATCTACTACCGGAAGCTCTAGCGTGATCGGATCATCGCAGGTAGAACCTATCGGGCGTTCAAGCCCGACACCATCGAGAGGAATGAGTTTGGTTTTGTCGATTCCATCGTTGTATTCGATCACAATATTGCCATTTATTACTCCGGGTTCGGAAGCATTAAAATGAACTGTAAGCGGAATGTTCTCGTTCCAGAACATCTGCGTATTCAACAAGGTATGATCGTAATCCATGAGGAAGTCGTCAGGGCTATCGAGATAAATATTGGAAATGGTAAGATAATCGTGGCCAATGTTTTTCACATCAATTTCCAATGGAATTTCCGAAGGATATCGCACCCAGTATTCACCAAAATCCCAGCTATCGGGAGTTGCACCAAGAATTGGCGGTGGTATAATTTCGATGCTGATGTCGTCGAGGTGGAGGCCTGTAGCGGTTTCTGAATTTTCAAGCTTAAAAGCCATATACTTGTCGCTGCCCAGATAATCTTCGTACGAGAACATTTTTAGTTCCCAGGTAAAATGGTTTGGTGACGAATAGCTTGCCAGTTCGGTAAACTGCCCTGTGGGCGATGATATGGTTCCAATTTTAAGCAGGGCGCTGGGCGGATTCCGCAACCAGAAAACTACCCTGAATTCGCTGAGGCTTAAACTTTCGTCAATTTCGGGTGAAATTAGTATTAGTGTTGGATCCGGATCGCTGGCAGCATAAATTTGAACACTGTTTGGTGCCGACACAGGATCGATAGACGGGTTTTCAACCGTTTCAACCCTAGACCAATAGGCTGTGCTTTGCTGTATTTTGCTCCAGCCTCCGGGGAGCTCAGGTGCTACGGCCAGATCGAAATCCTCGAAATAATTGTCTTTAATGGTTGAAACAGCCACGGTAGTAAATGTGTCATCCGCGTAAATAGTCGGATCTCCCTGCGAAGTTACGTTCAGTGTAAACGTATTTTTTTCGCCCATATTCAAATTCTCCGGCACATTTACAGTAAGCGTGATGGTGTCTTTTTGTCCGGCATTAAGCGTAATGGTCTGCTGCGAAATTTCATATTCCCAGGTAGCATTTTGCACTTCAAGGGTATAAGTATCGTTTTCGCTGCCCTTGTTCAGCACTTCAAATTCGTAGCTTGCCGATTCTCCTTCATCCACATATTTGTTACCGCTTAGGTTTTTGACGGATAAATTATAAGGCACAGGTTCAAAAATGGTAAAGGCATCAATCAGCCACCAAAACTCCGTGCTGGCCATGTCATCGTACAATAATCCAATGTAAACAGAATTTTGCCCGGCGGCATATTCGCTAACATAATATTCAAAATAAGGGAAATCAGAACCTCCAACATTTTCATCCTGAAAATGATCGATTGTAGTCCAGGTTTCACCATCGGTGCTAAGCATTATGTCGGCAAAACCAAGCCCGAAAATATCCATATAATAGTGGTTAAATCCGATGGCCACGGCTTCGAGTTCACTGCAATCAAATTTCGGAGAAACAAGCAGGGCATGAGTTCTTTCGCCCCAGGGGCTTTGGATTTGTGCCTGACCACTCATAAATCTCCAATAACCATCGGGGTCGCCCAGCGTGATGCTGTTCCAGCCTTTGGGGAGGATGTTTTCGTTAAAATCCTGTGTGTATGGAAATTCATCGATGGTAATGGCTTCCCTCATTACAATGGTATCAGTAATATCCCCGTCAACCAAAGTAACAAAGCCAGAATTATCCAAATAGTTTTCTGCTTCCGCGATGTATTGATAAGTTCCGGCAACCAGGTAAGCGAATTGATAATCTCCGGCAGGATTTGTTATTCCATCCAAAGTTATGGAGGCATTATTTATGGCAGTGCCAGCAGTGTCAAGCACGATAAAATTAACAGAATAGTCTGGTTCAAATACTGTCAGACTTTCCACTTCCCACACTGCTTCATAGTTGGCATCGGTGTTAGGAAAATCAGCAACAAGCGCAATAAATACCTGTTTCCCGGAAACTTGTTCCGTAATGTTGTATTCGATGTATTCAAAATCATCCCCCGTTCCGATGGAGGCATTGTATTCGGCAATGGTTTCCCAGTTCAGTCCATCTTCGGAAAGTACAATTGAGATATTTCCACCCGATGGTTCCATCAAAAATCTTTGGTTGATGCCCAGCGCTACCTGGCCAATATCAGAAGCATCCAGCAAAGGCGTGATCAAACTTGCATTAATAGCAGGCCGGCCAATGTTATGGATAAAGGTATGTGGAAAGGGCGTTAGAGCAAATTCCCATCCATACGCACCGGTGAGGATTGTATTGCGCCAACCAAACGGTAATTCTCCTCCGGAAAAATCTTCGCTAAAGGGAAATTCATCAACTACAAATAGCATAGGCAAAGTAACGGTAAGCTCAACATTTTGGTCAACAACAGTAACTTGTCCGTAAGTGGTGATGTATCCTTCCAGTTCAACAGCATAATTAAAAGTTCCTTCAGGCACTTCATCAAAAAGGTAGTTGCCGGGGTTGTTGCTTATGCCATTCAGTGTTATCACAGCGCCTGATAATGCAATTTGGCTTTCGTCAAGGATGGTGAAAGTTACATTAAAAAATAATTGCGTTGTTGTAAAATTCCAAACAGGGCCTTCTTTTGAGTTTCCATGATCGTCGAAAGCAATAATTTTCCAGTAGTAATTTGTGTAATATTCGAGTACGCCGGGGTCGAAAGTGTTTTCAGAAACTCCTTCGGCAACGAGGGCAGGACTTTCATTCGTGCCAAAATAAACATCATAAGTCAGTGGGTCGCCATCCGGATCGCTGCATGTCCATTGCAGCAAGGATTCGAGCGCTTGGCCCGTTGACCCGTTTGCCGGATTTGGGTTTGAAGGTATGGCAGGCGGTTCGTTGGGAGTCAGGATACCTTGAATACAACGCACACTAATTCCCAGGGCTTTGGTGTAATCA
>Ga0208900_1001182_pt1 | contig 14546 bp, 10 predicted proteins | sample AntAceMetag02UKK_FD_184763 | JGI IMG/M metagenome (GOLD analysis project Ga0208900, IMG submission 184763) | Saline lake microbial communities from Ace Lake, Antarctica - Antarctic Ace Lake Metagenome 02UKK (SPAdes) (version 2) | ecosystem: Environmental > Aquatic > Non-marine Saline and... | reverse complement strand
TGGGGTATTTGGCCCACGAACAGCATCGCAACTTATGGCACTTCAAAAAGCAGAAGGGAAAAAAGCTGATGGTATTTATGGAAAAGATACCATGGCCATGATCGAGAATATTTTCCAACGCTAAATCTTAAAATTAAAATTCCACACTTCTAAAAAACATACATTATGGCAAATGAAAACGATAAAGTAGGACAGAAAAATCTAAAAAACGGGTTTCAAAAACTCCTGTCAAATATTGGCGAAGTAATCGCCGATGCGGCTTCCCTTGAAGTGGTTACTTTTTCCGGCGACTTCAACTACAAAGCAAGGCAAGTTATAACCAATGATGTAAACAAAGTGAAGATAAACAACGTCCTCAAGCTTATGACCCTCGAATCCGATGTGGATCTTAAACTCGTGGCATACACCAACATTAAAATCGACTCTGATGTTACTACTTTTGTAAAAAGCGACCTTTCGCAGGATGACAATGATTTATTGAAACTTCACATGGAGATGATCGAATCATCAAAAACATCGCGTCAGGCAGTAATCCAAATGGTGAAAGATCTCATAAAAATATAATGATCTCAAATGCTTCGGCATATATAATCTCACAACTGGAAGGGGAACTAAAAACCCTCCCTGGGCGAAGAAACGAGATTACCCAACACCTGATCGAGTTGGGGTATATTTCGCTTCAAAAAGCCAATGCTGTGCGCCCTGGCGATATTATTGAGGCCAAAGCAAAGTTCCTTGACGAAGTTTTGCAATCCTCAATTTTCCCGGGAGAATATGTTGAGCAACTAATGTTGGTTGGAAAGGATTTTGCCCTCAGCACACTTTTGCGTAAAATCACCGATATTGACGAAGGCATCACATTTAGAGAGCTTCCTAAAAATGGTGAAGTTAGCCTGAGTACCCGCCTGATCCATTATCGCCTTGATGTTTTCGGCTTATGGCCAATGAACATAGCAGCGCCATTTTCATCATTGAGTATTTTCAAGCTAAATGAAATTGCTGAATTTGCTAAATGCAAAACCCTTGAGGTTGTGAACTTCCTGGCTGATGTGGAGCAATTCACGGAACATTTACTAAAAATTCATCCCGAAGAAAAATTCATCCTCATATTTAAATCCCCAAAAGTTTCGGATAAAACCAGGAAAACATTAGATCGGCGTCATCCATTCAAAAGGCAGCTTGTTGATGATTTTGGTGAGAGAGCGGACTTTTTCAAGTATTTAAACAAAAACATACTTGTGAACAATCCCAAAAATGTGGATGTGAATTTCCTTCAAAAAGAAGCTGGTAATTCCTTTAAGAAATTTATTCTCCGGCTTATCCAGGTTCACCAGTGGAGAGATGGGTTTTACAGCGGCTTACTCGACAGCGACATTGGCGAAGTTACTCTAAAAAGCATGCTCGATGCCATTGATTTTTACAACAGCACCGAAAACCGGAATATTAAAACATATCGCGTAATCACTTATGTACATCAGGGGTATTTTGTTTTTAACAGCCTGTTTTTTTTGAAGGAATATATGATAGAAGAAACAACTCCGGCAAATCAAAATGGCGAATTTTATGTACTTAATAATCTTACTTCGCAGCTTGGGCAATCTAACGAAAAGGATCGTGCAGACTTTTCATCCAATATCAACAAACTTAAAGCAGACATATATTTAGAATCTGAACAGGAGCCCGGGGAAAAAAATGGATTTTTGCGCCGGGTATATTTTGGGGTGAAAAAGTTGATTCAGAAAGCCCTTAGGTTTGCCCGAAAAATATTTTCGTGGATTAAAGATAAAGTAGAAAAAGTATGGGGTTTTTTAAAAACCTTGTTTAGGGATTTTTTCGAAAACCTCGAAATGGGGATCAGGGCCTTTGTTGACGGGATTAATTTCCTGTTTGGCCGTAAACCTTTGGAAAGTAGTAATGGAAATGAAATGATCATTTCAAAATTCAGCATCGATGGCGATTCGGTTTCGATTACTTCGGGTCAAATCAGCAATGTGCTTCAAGATCACCTCGATACCATTGGCTATAATGTAAAATCGATGAAATTTACACTAACTATCGTGGGCGGTATCCTCAAACTTATTATCGAGATGGTAAGCATTATTACCTGGCCCTTGTTAATATTGAACATTATCAAAACATATAAAAATATTTCAGCTTCGTATCTGGAGCTTAAAGCATCTCAAAATTAATCGAACAATTGTAAATTTATTAATTAAAATATTTAAAATCATGAGCAAAATAGACGACATTCTGCAAAAAATTGAAAATGGAATAACAGATTTAACCCAACTGAAAATCCAAACTGTAATGGGAAAACTGGAAATCGACAGCAACAAACAAATCGATTTTGTTACAGGTCAGGAAATTGATGGTATCATTAGTAAAATCGACCTTATCGATGGGGACATCACCACCCAAATCACCGAAAAGTTTTACCAGAAATACCCGGAGTTGGTTCAGTTCCATCAGTCGCGCGAGGCCAAAGGGCATGAGATTATCGAAGGCAACATTATGGCTTTGGGAACTATTGTTTCCACACTTAAAGAGATGTTTTAAGTCATGGCCGGCGAAAACAAATTTGTTGTTAGCAAGCTTTTAGACGACCTTACCCATCTTGAAATCAATACCATCATCAAGAAAGGGATGACCTCTACACCACAGCCCGAAGAGATTGAAGAGGTGCTCAGCGTGTTATTGTCTGATTACGCGGAAAGGCTTGGAATTATCCACCATCGAAACAGTATCGAAAAAAAAATTGACGTGGGAAACATCAAATCTTATAAGGATCTTTATGAGATTTTGCATGACCTTGGCGCATACATGGATAAGGAGAAAATACGGCTGGATGATCGTGATTTTATGATTATTTTAAGGATGAAATCGTTTTGCAAATACCTTGAGTCGAGAGCAGCGGACATTAAATTTTTGCAAAGAAACGGGATTGCAGAGCAAGATAATATTTATACTTTGAACATGAATATGTTTGCAAAGTTCAGGCTCGAAATGAATTCGCGCGACCGTGTGATGATTAAGCGCCTGTATGATTTGGGAACCGAACGGATTGTTATGCAAACCCGCTTTGGTATTGATGGGGATGTGATTACCCGTATTGAGGAGAACTTTGCCAATAAACCAAAGCAGGTTGTGCTCGACCTACACGAAAAACATACCGACCTTTCGGTAAAATACTGGCAAAGCCTTGTGAACATTGTAAAAGATTTGGTGGGTGGCATTAAAAGATAATATTACTAGTTTTGAGTATTTCCCCTTCCTAAAGGAGCTTTTATCGAAGGGGCAATTCCAGTGGGCCAGCCCCGAAGAAGTTGGGCAGGAAATATTTGTTACCAGGCTTTATCTTGATGGAGACATGCTGTGCTGGTTTTTGGAAGGCGAGCATCCGGGGAAGTTAGAAGTTCCACCAGAACTTTTGCAAAGTCACATTCAAAAAATTAACCGCGACCTGAATTCGGTGAACAAGCTGTCGAAGCAACTGGGCCTTGCTGTTGCATTTCTTATAAGCACACTCACCTTTGTCCTTAATCCAACAGGTTGGATTGAAAACACTATCGTCCTTTCAGGACTTGGAATTGTAGGATTTCTGAGTAGAAATTTCACAAGGAAAATACTCTTCAAAATAATCGGGGCTGTCGCGGGCATGCTCATGAAGAAGAAGTAAACTAATTCTTAGTTTGCAGTATTTGGAATAAATAATCGCTGCTGGTTTAAGGTTTTCCCGTTGATCCGGAAATGGTTCAAAAATCGAATAAAAAAAGTTTAAGATTTTCTTTGTATTTTAATTATTAAAAGTATTTTGGGAACAGTTCTTAAAAGCATGGGAGTTTAGCCCAGTTGGTGCCGCCCTTTGGGCGTGCATCCACGAAAAATACTTTAGGATAGTTTTTTCAACTTCACTTCTTCCCAATCAATGCTTGAATCCTCTTACGATTTTTCCATTCCTTCACCTGTCTTTCCCTGGTGTAAGCCTCAGCTTTAGTTTGGTATTCCTCATTATAAACGAGTTTCAAATCATGGCATTCCCCTGTGAAATCCTTGTGGTTAGAGTTATGTTTTCGTAATCGTTCGTCCATTTGTGAGCTATGGCCGATGTAAAATTTATCTGCGGATTCTGAATAAAGTATGTAAAAATGGTAGGGTATAAAAAACAAAAACCACCCTTTTGAGGTGGTTTTGGTGGGAGTTACTGGATTCGAACCAGTGACCCCCTGCTTGTAAGGCAGGTGCTCTGAACCAACTGAGCTAAACTCCCAATAATTTACTGAACTTGCCCCGAAAAATGGAGTGCAAAAATACAGTTAATTTTTTAAAAGCAAAGAAATTTTTAAAAAATGGCTAATGTTTTTTTACCTTAAGGAGGAAAAATTTACATTGCTTTATGAAAACACCGCCCGCAACCCTACCCACTCTTAACCTCCCTCACTGCATCCCATATCCCTTTGGTCAACATCGGGAATATCACGCCTTGAAACTCAATATCTTCCATGTATTTGGTTACGATGTTATCGTTATCGCTCATGCGCTGTATCATAAAATCCTCGATGAGTTTGCGGATGCCCAATTGAAATTTATCCAATGGGTTGGCCTGGGCGGTTTTGCGAATCTCATCATTTTTGATGGCCTTTTCTTTAATTTGCTCAAAGAATAAACGGTCTTCATCAGTAAATGCTGTGCCGAAGCGTTCGTTTAGCACATCAATAATTTCTGACAGTGGTTTCTTTTCATCTTCAACTCGGCCAGTACCGGCTTCGGTAAGGCTGTCAACACTCAATGGGTCGCCTTCGGCAAGGATAATGTTGCCTTCACCCAAATTTTGCATTCGGTACATGGCGAGATTTACCTCATGTTCAGGATGGGTTATTTCATCTTCATCAGGTTTGGGCAGTAAGGGCAACAGGAATCGGCCAAAACTATAAAGCATCTCCATTTCTGTATCGCCGTAAGGGATAATTTGGCTCATAAAAGCGTAGCCTTTCACAAATGCCGAAAGCCTGTCCCTGAATTTATCCTGATCTTCTTCCTCCAACGCTAAAAACCGATCTTTGGCTGGCTCAGCATATTTATAAAGCAAAGCATGGTCGCCTGCTGATTGTTTTGCAGCGGGCTTGTAAAAGACTTTAGCGAAATTGTGTACTTCTTCCTGATAATAAACTTGTAACTCATCCATGTCATGCTTCCATTGTTCCAACAAATTTGGGTCGGATTCAGTTTGCAAGTCGGTACGGTCGTAGTAGGGCTTGAAGGAAGTAAAAATATCATCACTGTCATTCACAAAATCAAGAACAAAGGGATCATCCTTTGCGTGGTGGGTTCGGTTGAGCCGTGACAATGTTTGTACTGCCTGCACACCGCCCAGCCTTTTATCCACGTACATTGCAAAAAGCAAGGGCTGATCGAAACCAGTTTGGTATTTGCTGGCCACAAGCAGAATATTAAAGTCTGTCGAATCGAATTTCTCCGGCAATTCCTTTTCGCTGATGCTTTTTCCGGTAAGCGGGTCGGTATTCATTTGCGGTTCGGTGAAGTCCAGGCCGTTGTCGGGGTCTTTTACCTTACCGCTAAAAGCCACCATCGGCCTTACATCGTCATAAGCGTTTTCTTTGATGTATTTTTCAAAAGCCAACATGTAACGCACAGCGGATAACCTTGACCCTGTTACAACCATAGCTTTGGCTTTGCCATTGATTTTGTTCATGATGGTTGCCCTGAAATGCTCGACGATAATTTCAGTTTTCTGTGAAATATTTACCGGGTGAAGGGATAAAAATTTTGCCAAACTGTGTTCATTTATTGGTTTGGTACCCATGACGAATTCAAGTGGGGAAAATGAAAAAACAGGGGGTATTACTATGCGTCGAAATAAAGCATTGCGCATAGCAATAGTTGAAGCTAGCTGGGTTGCCATAAGAAATGATCAGGCATTAATGCTGGCATACCAAAAATTGATTAAACGCATGGAACCCCAAAAAGCAATAATTAGGATTGCAAAAAAACTTGCAAACAGGTATCCGTTTATAGAAGGTTGTTTTATAGTTACTTATTGTTTTTGATGAATGTTGCAAAGAAATACCCCCTATTATAGAAATAATAGGGGGCTGACAAAATATTGTCTATTTCATTGCTGCACAAAAATATAAAATATTGTAAAACAGAAAATTAGAAAGTATGTTAAAACATTTTAAGAAAATAAATTTAGATTACAACATAGAAGTCATCCGATGAATTGTTCTCGGCGTAAGTACTGAAATTGGAAATTTTATTATCACTGATCAGTGTTCTTATTCATAGAAAAACTATCCCCAATAATTTTATGTTTATTTTAATCAAAGACGATTCATTTTCATTCGATACAAAATGTCAGCTTTTTCGTAGCGAATTTATTATCGGATGATTGATATTAGTATTTATTGGTACACCTCAAAAAAAGTATTCATCGGATGACTTTTATAGGAATTTTTCGGGTTTCCCTATTTTGAAAATTGCAAGTGGTTTTTTCATCTTGGCTCGATCTTCCAAGTCACACCGTGAATTATTCAAGGGAGCATGGCATGGTTTTTAAACGGCGGGCTTTTTCCTGACAGTATTCACGGTGTGACTGAGTGGGCTTTGCTCTGGCATAGCCAGATTGGTAAGACTTTGTTAGCGCCCCTGTGAAACCATTAACAACATTGTAAAGTTCTGTGCTTTCCGAGTGTGCTTTTTATTATAATTTTGCGGTCGGTTTTTCAAAACACATTGTTTTTGAGGCATTAAACATGAATTTATTAATTTAACCAAAACGGTTGATAATGGATGATATGAAAATAAAAAATGAACAGAAAAAACTGTTCGATGAATTTCCCCCCGTAAGTACGGAACAGTGGGAGGCGTTGATTAACAAAGACCTGAAAGGGGCCGATTACGAGCGTAAACTCGTGTGGCAAACCCCTGAAGGTTTTAAGGTAAACCCCTATTACCGCAAGGAAGACCTGGAAAAATTGCGCTACCTCGAAGCTTTTCCCGGCGATTTTCCCTTTGTGAGGAGTGGCCGCAAAAAAGAAAATAACTGGTTTGTTCGCCAGGACATCAGGGTTGATGATGTAAAACAGGCCAATAAAAAAGCACTTGATGTTTTGATGAAAGGTGTTGATTCGCTGGGTTTTGTTTTGGATCAATCCAAAGAGCCAACGAGTGAAGAAATTGAGCAACTCATGGAGAATGTTTATGCTCAAATGGTAGAGGTGAATTTTGTGTGTGGAAAGCAAGCACCCAAAGTTTTAAAAATGTACCTGGAGCTGGTAAAAAAATATAATCGCGACCTGCAAAAAATCCATGGCGCGGTGAATTTCGACCCCATCGCAAACCTCGTTATCGGCGGGAACTTCTATGAATCGGAAAAGGCTGATTTTGATAATTGTGCCCGGATAATCGAAGAAAGCAAACATGTACCTCATTTTAGGACGCTTGCTGTAAACGCTACTTATTTTAAAAATTCAGGTTCCAATATTGTACAGGAGCTGGCTTTTGCAATGGCTTATGGCAACGAGTATTTATCGCGCCTTACCGAAAAAGGCTTGTCCATCGATGATATTGCCCCCAACATCAAGTTTCATTTCGCCGTTGGTTCCAACTATTTTATGGAAATTGCCAAAATTCGTGCAGCACGATTCCTTTGGGCAAAGGTGGTAAATGCTTATGGCCCGTCGAATGTCGAAGTTACCCGCACACATATTCACACAGTTACCGCCGATTGGAATAAAACCGTTTACGATCCTTACCTGAATATGTTGCGCACCACCACCGAGTCGATGTCGGCAATTATTGGCGGCACCAATTCACTTACCGTGAAACCGTTTAATGCAATTTTCGAGGAAACCAACCCCTTCTCCGAAAGGATAGCCCGCAACCAGCAATTGATTTTGAAAGAAGAATCTTATTTTGATAAAATTGTTGACCCGGCAGCGGGTTCTTATTATATCGAAAACCTTACAGACTCGCTCATTGGCGAAGCCTGGAAATTGTTCCTCGAAATTGAAGAAGCTGGTGGATTTATCGAAACCTTTAAAAAAGGGATAATTCAACAACAAATCAACGAAACTGCTGCCACAAGAAATCAGGCACTTGCTTCACGTAAGGAAGTTTTGATAGGCTCGAACCAATATCCAATTTTTAGCGAAAAGCTGGCAGAAAATATTACAGAGTCGGTGATGAAGCCCATTGATTGTACCATGGAAAATGCCATTGCCGAAACCTTGAAGCCTTATCGTGGTGCACAGGCATTTGAAGTTCTTAGGTCGAAGACCGATATTTATGCACGGGAAAACAAACGCCCGGCGGCATTTATGTTTACTTACGGCAGCCTTTCGATGCGCAGGGCACGCTCGCAGTTTTCGAGCAACTTTTTTGCCTGTGCCGGATTTGAGGTGATCGACAACAATGGATTTAAAACTGTGGATGAAGGCGTGGAGGCATACCTGGCCAGCAAAGCTGAAATAGTGGTACTTTGTGCCGCCGATGATGATTATCCGCAAATTGCTCCCGAAGTCATCAATAAAATTGGCGATAACGCTATTTTGGTCATTGCCGGTTACCCTAAAGATGCCATCGAAGAATTAAAATCCGCAGGCATCAAACATTTTATCCATGTAAAATCCAATGTGCTGGAAACCTTAAAAGAATTTCAGCAGCTCCTCGGGATATAATTCCCCTGGTGAATGGATAAATAATATTTGATGTTTATAATATTAAATTGAAGATAATGAAACCGAATTTTAAAAATATAGATATAAAATCCTCACCCCGCTCAGGGTTTACCGCGGCGGAGTGGGAAAAGGAAAATAAAATTGAAAACTCCTGGAAAACGCCTGAGCAGATTCCTGTAAAATCTGTTTATACAAAAGCCGATCTTGAAAACCTGGAACACCTGGATTATGCTGCCGGCTTGCCGCCATATTTACATGGGCCTTATTCTACGATGTACGTGATGCGCCCCTGGACGGTGAGGCAGTACGCCGGATTTTCAACCGCCGAAGAATCAAATGCCTTCTACCGCCGCAACCTTGCTGCCGGGCAAAAAGGGCTTTCGATAGCTTTCGACCTGGCCACACACCGGGGTTATGATTCTGACCATCCGCGTGTGGAAGGTGATGTGGGAAAAGCAGGTGTTGCCGTGGATTCGATCCTCGACATGAAAGTTTTATTCGATCAGATTCCTTTGGACAAAATGTCGGTATCGATGACCATGAACGGAGCGGTGCTCCCGGTACTGGCATTTTATATTGTGGCCGGACTGGAGCAAGGCGTAAAATTGGATCAACTTACCGGAACCATCCAGAATGACATCCTGAAAGAGTTTATGGTGCGGAATACATACATCTATCCTCCATTACCCTCCATGCGTATTATTGCGGATATTTTTCAATACACTTCGCAAAACATGCCCAAATTCAATTCGATAAGTATCAGCGGCTACCACATGCAGGAAGCTGGCGCTACCGCCGACATTGAACTGGCCTATACGCTTGCCGATGGTTTGGAATATTTGAGAACCGGTGTAAATTCAGGAATGGATATAGATTCTTTTGCCCCAAGACTCTCTTTTTTCTGGGCTATTGGCATGAACCACTTTATGGAAATCGCCAAGATGCGGGCTGCCCGTATGCTTTGGGCCAAGCTGGTGAAAAGGTTTAACCCGAAAAACCCAAAGTCGATGGCGTTACGCACGCATTCCCAAACTTCGGGATGGAGCCTCACCGAGCAGGATCCTTTCAATAATGTTGCACGTACCTGTGTTGAAGCTATGGCTGCTGCACTTGGGCATACCCAATCGTTGCACACCAATGCGCTGGACGAAGCCATTGCTTTACCCACCGATTTTTCGGCACGTATTGCCCGTAACACACAAATTTACATTCAGGAAGAAACCAACATCACCAAAGCTGTTGATCCCTGGGCGGGCTCGTATTACATCGAGAAACTCACCCAGGAAATTGCACAACGTGCATGGACACTCATCGAAGAAGTTGAAGAACTGGGCGGCATGGCCAAAGCCATCGAAACCGGTGTACCCAAAATGAGAATTGAAGAAGCGTCCGCCAGAAAACAGGCACGTATCGACTCTCATAAAGATACTATTGTAGGGATTAACAAATACCGTTTGGAAAAAGAAGATCCTCTGGAAACTTTGGAGGTTGACAACACAGCGGTTAGAAAGTCTCAAATCGAGCGTTTGAATAAACTCAGAGCCGAAAGAAACGAAGAAGCTGTTCAGGAAAGTCTGGCAGCAATTACCAAAGCATGTGAAACCGGCAAAGGCAACCTCTTGGAGTTGGCGGTTGAAGCAGCTAAACGTAGAGCTTCACTCGGTGAAATTTCCGATGCGTGTGAAGAGAAATTTGGAAGATATAAAGCAATAATCAGATCCATATCAGGCGTGTATTCATCAGAAACCAAGGGAGACGAAAAATTTGCCAAAGCCTGCGGGCTGGCAGATAAATTTGCAGAAGCCGAAGGCCGGCGTCCGCGAATTATGATTGCAAAAATGGGCCAGGACGGTCACGACCGGGGAGCCAAAGTAATATCAACCGGTTACGCGGATATGGGTTTCGATGTGGACATCGGACCTTTGTTCCAAACTCCTACCGAAGCTGCCCGCCAGGCGGTTGAAAATGATGTACATATTTTAGGTGTTTCAAGCCTTGCTGCCGGCCATAAAACCTTGGTTCCCCAGGTAATTGCCGAGTTGGAAAAACTTGGCAGGGAGGACATCATGGTTGTTGTGGGCGGTGTAATTCCCCATCAGGACTATCAGTATTTGTACGATGCAGGAGCAATAGCCATTTTTGGCCCCGGAACAGTAGTCTCCGAAGCGGGCATCAAAATCCTTGAAATATTATTGGAAAGCAGGGCAGAAGAATAAGGCGTTTTCAACAGTCTGAAAAAAAAACCAGCTGATTTCGATGATTGGCGCAGATAAGTGTTGTATTATTCATCACATCCCGGAAAGGATACAGTGATTTCGATGTTGGAAGCATTGAAAACCCGGTAGGCTTTTCCGGGATTTATATTTTCTAAAGTAAAAATTCCTTTTTCAGGCCAGCATATATTTACTCCACCGATTTCCTTAATTATTGATACTTCAGGATTGTTTTCAATAAAAGCTGTTGCACTCAGCGGGCAATTTGAATTTACGGGTAAAATTGACCATCCCGATGGTAAATGGATTTCATCTTGAGGATACTTTATAAAGCCTTGAAATGTCAGGTTGCCGGAACTTTCAGTTTTCAAGATATAGCCTGAATTCGTTGTCCAGGTAAAAAAGGTTTGTATATCTTCTCCCGGATAAAAAACACCATCTTCATTAAATAGAATAATCAGTTCATCGATTATTGGGTTAAGCAAAAATTCAATATTATCATTTGCGGGCTCAACAAAAGATGAGATCGCAGACCATCCGCTTTTAATTTGTATGGTTTGAAAAAATGGCTCATAGAGGGTTATAGAAGCTGTATCGCTCGCATATTCGCAGAAGCCGTTTGAAAAAATACAATAATAGCTTCCGGCATTTGTGGGTATGGAATTTTCGATAGTAAGTGTTGTTGTATTGGAGTTGTTAATAGCTGAGTTATTGATGTACCACTCATAAGTAACTTCCCCCATCAAAGTAGCTTCAAAATAAAGGCTGATGGTTTCGCCTAAAAGAATTTCCTGATCTTCCAAATTAAAGGATATTATATTTGGACGATCAAAAACCAGCTTAATCTCATCTGAAACCACCTCATCACAAGGCTCATCCGAAAGTGCGAGCAGGGTTAGCGTTACCTCCGGGTTGTTAAAATCCTCCGCTCCCGGATAATAATAAGTGTTTATATTTTCCGGATTTAAAAAGTTGCCATCACCTGAGGTAAGCCATAAAAAAAAGTTTGAATAATTTGAAGTTCCTGATAGAAGAACATTATCACAAACAGTAGCATCGGCACCAGCATCGATTATGGCCTTTTTTGCAATAATAATTTCAGTAGTGTCGGAGGCAAATAAATTGCATGGAGAAATAGGCATGGCCATAAGTGATAAACCAGCGGCCCCGTTTTCGATATCCTGCTGGCCGGGATAGTAAAAAGTAAAACCGGCCTCGGGGTTTACAAAACTGCCATCTCCCGTTGATTCCCATTGTAGAGCCGAATAGTTTTCTGCAACCCCAATCACTTCTGCCGAACCTGTTTCGCATATTAATTGATCTTCACCCACAGAGACGGAGGTATTTTTGATGATCTTTAACCGAAAACTTGAATTGACCTGATTAATGCATGGGTTAACAGGTTCAACCAATAGCAGCAAGTAGGCTACCCCGGTATTTATTTCGTGTTGTCCGGGATAATAAATGGGGTTAGTTACACCGGGATTGTCAAAATAACCCTCACCTCCAAGTGCTATCCATTGCAATGTGGAATAATTTTCGACACTGGCTAAACATTGAACATCTTGATCTTCACAGATGGTTTGGTCTGATCCGGCAAATACCACCGGATTTATAATGATAGTTAATTCTAATTGATCATTTACAAAAACAACACATGGTAACTCAGGTGTTGCGAGAAATTCGAGTGTTGAGCCACCTGACTGCAAATCAAGATTCCCTGGGTGATACTCAGGATTTGTAGAAAAGGGATCAGAAAAGGTGCCATTGCCACTGCTTGTCCAAAGGATTTCATCGTAATCGGTAGCAGTAGCATCAAGCTGAAGTACGCTACCCTCACAAATAACTGTATCATTGCCTGCATATACCTGGGGTAATTTACTTACCGTAAGTGTCATGGTATTTTCAACTGTTAAAAGGCATGGAGCTATTGAATTGGCCGTTAGCGTTAAAAATACTTCTTCGTTATTTAAATCTGTACTTCCATGATAATACAAAGGATTTATAGTATTTGCAAAATCGAAAGTTCCATCACCGCTGCTCCACCAAAAAAGTTCATTATGTGATGAAGCTTCGGCAGCAAGCTGAAAGGGATCGTTATTGCACACCGAGGCATCAAGTCCGGCAAAACATTGTGGGGCTTGTACAATGGATATTTTGATTGTATCCACTGCTCTAAAATACTGCGGTTCAACACAAATACCCACCAGGTAAAGCGTAGCAAGTCCATTTGAAATTTCAGAAGAACTCGGGAAATAGAAAGTGGATAATTCGGTTAGGTTAAAGAAAAATCCGTCTCCGGTAGTTGCCCATGAGGTGTAATAAAAATTCTCGGCACAGCCGGTAACCGGGAAATAAAAATTTGTAAGGCAAATTATTGTGTCATTGCCGGCAAATAATAAAAGGCTGTCTCCATCTGTAAAGCCATCACCGGATGCTTTATAAAGGTCATCCCCGGTTTCATTTTTGTTTATTTTATCGTTTTTATCCATAAGTACAGGGTGTATAGAAAAAGGAATTTCATGCCTGCAATTATTTGCAGAATTAACCGATACCGGATCGATTATAAAAACCAGTGTGTAGCATAGAAAAACGACAAATATGGTTTGTTTTTTCATTTGAAAAGGATTTTTTTGAGCATGTAAAGGTAAGGGTATATGAAAAATAATACAAGTTATTTTTACTTAAAATTAACAAAGCCACCTGATTATCCTTAAAATATAGCAAGCAATAGTATATGAAAGGCTGATGGATAAAAGGAAGAAAATAAATTACAATTGAAAAACTTATATGAAAAAAAATGCAATAAATTTCTTCTATTCTAAATTAACTCTTATCAAAACCGGATTATGATCGGAGGCTTCAAAATTCAGGTTGATGCAATTTACTTTGTTGAGCATTATATTTGGCGAAAGCAAGAAAAAATCAATGATGGATGTTGGTGTAGATGATGTTTTATAAGGAAATTGTACCGATCGGTTAGTAGGATTATTCGGGTCATAAGCCCAGATCCAGCCAACAGGCATAAAATCAGGTTGAATATTTCCCTGGTCATTTCTAACTGTTAAATATCCAGATATGATTTCGTCAGGGTTGTATCCGGGAGGGTTTTGATTCCAGTCGCCGCCAACGATTACATAATTTCCATTGTCATATTCCTTGAGCACAAATTTTTTTAGTTCTTCAAGCTGTTGGCTTCTAAGCTGCCCATCATCATACGCCGAATTGTGGGTGTTGATTAGCACAAGATTTTTACTCTCTGAGGTTTTGAAACGTTGAACCAAAAAACAGCGATCGAGCATGAAAAGGTTCTTTGGCCATGCAAAATTTCCAGAAAAGCTCACCCTTTGTGCTTTAATAGGAGTGGTTTTTGCAAAGCTCAGCAATCCTGATTTTACCCTGCCCATGGGATGGGTTGGCGGCAATGGAACAAAAGGGACATCATAATTTTTTGCAAAGCTGTAGCAATATTTGTTTAAAGTATTTGCAAATGAACCCACCTGATTATTTCGGTACGATCGCTTTGAAAAAGCATCTACTTCCTGCAAAAGAATAAAATCAAGGTTTTTGTTTTGATTAAGAAAATCGTTAATTTTGGAAAAATATTTTTTATATAGAGATTTATCAGGTCTTACTT
>Ga0208900_1001176_pt1 | contig 14608 bp, 9 predicted proteins | sample AntAceMetag02UKK_FD_184763 | JGI IMG/M metagenome (GOLD analysis project Ga0208900, IMG submission 184763) | Saline lake microbial communities from Ace Lake, Antarctica - Antarctic Ace Lake Metagenome 02UKK (SPAdes) (version 2) | ecosystem: Environmental > Aquatic > Non-marine Saline and Alkaline... | reverse complement strand
TATTCTTGGTTTTCAATAAATTCCACTGATGTGATAGACCCAACACCTCTCATAAATTTTTCGAAAAAAGCCAAAGAAGCATTATCATTTCTTGATAAATTGTCCTGCTGGGAGCTTGGACTGGTTTGCCGATTTTTTGCCCAGGTAAAGGATCACCCCCTCCGACAAACCGTTTATAAACAGATGCTTTCCTTAAATGACAAGATTAAAACATGCCATCCCTGGCAACTTTACACCTATAACCTGGGCAGGATCGCACTTGATCTGGGAGATAAAAAAAATGCTCGCCACCTGTTGGAAGAAAGCCGCAGAATCAGCCTTTCCTCAAAATCTGGCCCGTCCATCCGGGTAATGGCGTTGCTTCCACTGTCCCTTCTGGCCGATTTGTACGAGCCAACCGACAACAACGAATTTTGTAAAATAATGGATCAATCAAAAAAAGATATTCTTGAAGCATCCAGGCAATTAGATGCCAATCATTTTGCTTTTCTGCAGGAAATATCCTTTGAAAAGGTTTTGGTTAAGGTAAGGAAAAATCCCGGGAGTGTTTTTTCGTTTTCATATCGTTGAAAATAAATGAATTTTATTCCATACATCTGTGCCATTCCTTGACACTGGGCCTCCAGGAAAAAACCTCGAAGGCCCTGACAATGTTGGACCATTTGTTTTCTTACCAGCCTACTACGTCCGTCCCATCCCTTCTTATTTGAACCCCTAAATTTTTTTTCACTTTTTTTTATTTTTTTTGAATATTTATGCATTTGATTTCGTATGAGTAAACAGAAAGCAAATGACATAGAAGCGTGGTAGTTTTTAGACTCGATAACCCCAAAAGAACATTATAGCTGAGTCATACCAAGTTTGAACGAAAGTTTCTGAAATACACATGGTCAAACTAACGACAAAATGGAGAAAAATATGTTTAAAAAATCCACAATCGCAACATGGTTAATCATTTTTACTGTTTTCATGGCAGGAACAGTTCAAGCAGGAGCTTGGGATGTAATAACAAAAGCCATTCCTGGCATGGACATTGTTGAGGGGATACACGATAGATCTAACGGCCAATCTAAAGGGTATTCTAATGCCGCAACGGATGGTGCACTCACCACTGGTATAGTTACGTATTCAGTTTATACCGCCAGTGCAGCCGGTGCCGGATCATTAACAGGGTATGCCGGTATTGCTTCAACCGTTTCAAGTATGGGATTAGGCGGTGTTACCAGCACAATTGCTGGTGCTATGGGCTCCCAGGCTACCGGTGCTGCTGCCACTGCTTTAGTTACATCGGCAGTGGGCGGACCTGTGATAATGGGTGGTATTTTGATAGGAGGTGCTGCTGCCACAAGTTACGGGTTATATAAATGCGGTCAATTAATCTATACATTAGTTAAAGAATAATTAGGGATTTCACAAGAATAAAACTACTCACTTTTGAATGTGGCATTCCAGATATCCAGCGGAAAACTCATTTATATTGGGTAGATTATTTTTTGTGGAATAATTACCCAAAGCTCAATATTGAACCTTAATTTTTCACCTGTGCGGGTAGGGTTTTGTTTGCCAAACGCTGCGGTGAACCTGCTACCCACACAGGTCGAATTGTGTGGCAGCATATTGGAGGTGATATGAAAAATATAACATTTGTTTTTTTATGCATAATTATAATAGGTACTTTTGCTAATCCTGGCAATGCTGACGCATCAGTTGGAAGTATTTTCCTCAAGACTGCTAAATATGTATTCGAAAACACTGATAAGGAAATTAAATTTATTAAAAGAATATGGCCCAATGTCAGATTATCAAAGATTGAAACAGTGTTGTTTAAACAGGGTCGCAAAATTTACGTTAATGGGAAAAAGGTTTATCAACGCAATGATCTGTTTCGCATCCATGAAGTTGACGCTTTTGGACGCAGCAATCTTAAAAGAATGAAAAAAGGACTTGCACCAATAGGGCTGGATGGTAAACCAATTGAATTACATCACTTAAGGCAAAAAAATAATGGTCCCATTTTAGAATTAACATCAAATTTACATAATAAGCATAGTGCTAAATTACATAGATATACTAACAAATCAGAAATAGACAGGAATGCTTTTATGCAATGGAAAAATCAATATTGGAAAAAAAGAGCGGAGGATTTTTAAATGGGCAATAATATTTCATTTATTGAAAAAAAATTAAATATTGAACTACCAGAAGATTATAAACACTTTATTAAAACTTTTGGATATCTCGAAGTTAACGGTCAAGAAATATACGGATATACCGACAAAATGCTTGATTATAATAAAATTCCATGTGTTATCGGTGCTACGAATTTATATAAACATTCCCATAAATTATTGTCTGAAGAAATTGTTATACAAAGCCTTGGCTTTGAAAATATTATTGTAGTGCTTAATACAAAATCAAATACAATGTATGAAGTTTCACCAGGTAATTTCAAAAAGAAGATTACAGATTCATTTGCTGACTGGTTGAATAATATACAACAATATCATAGATAAAAGCCCTCGCAGCACTGGGGGTAAACCTGGACGATGAACACAAGCCTGACTGAACAAAATGTGTTTTTTTTAGTAAGTTAACCCTAAAAAGTGCAAATAAGTCATGTGAAATGCAGTATACGTCCATCCCATTTTATTTGAAGATCCAAACTTTTTTTCTCTTTTTTTAAATATTTGTGCGTTTGATTACGTATGGTTAAACAGAAAACAAATGAAATAGAAGTGTGGTAGCTTTTTCGACTCGATAACCCCAAAAGAGCATTATAGCTGAGTCATACCAACTTTGAACGAAAATTTCTGAAATACACATGGTCAACCTAACAGAAAATGGAGAGCAATATGTTTAAAAGATCCACAATCGCAACATGGTTAATCATTTTTACTGTTTTCATAACAGGCACAGTTCAAGCAGGAGCTTTGGATGTAATAACAAAAGTCATGCCTGGCATGGACGTTGTTGAGGGGGTATACGATAGATCTAACGGCCAATCTAAAGGGTATTCTAGTGCCGCAACGGATGGTGCACTCACCACTGGTATAGTTACGTATTCAGTTTATACCGCCAGTGCAGCCGGTGCCGGATCATTAACAGGGTATGCCGGTATTGCTTCAGCCGTTTCAAGTATGGGATTAGGCGGTGTTACCACCACAATTGCTGGTGCTATGGGCTCCCAGGCTACCGGTGCTGCTGCCACTGCTTTAGTTACATCGGCAGTCGGCGGACCTGTTATAATGGGTGGTATTTTGATAGGAGGTGCTGCTGCCGCAAGTTATGGGATGTATAAATGTGGACAATTAATCTATACATTAGTAAAAGAATAATTAGGAATTTCACAAGAATAAAACTACCCACTTTTGAATGCGGTATTCCAGATAGCCAGCGGGAAACTTATTCATGTTGGGTAGATTATTTCCGGAAACAGCAAAATTCGGAATCTGCTTACTTTAAATGTACTTTTCAGTATTCAATATGCATAACTATCATTTCTTGAAAAAGCCTTGCGGAAAAACATCAGGGTCTGATAAATATATTTAAGTATTTTGAGCCTTTTTTTGTTGGATTTGGATGATCATGATTTTGCAGAACTCAGAATCCCTCTCATCCTTTTCAGATGTAACGCATTGTGATGTCATGCAAATATTCAAATAGACTTATGACTCACGAGGAACCACACACGGGACTTTATAACCATTACCCATGTTTTCAGAACTTGCTTTAAACCCACCGACTTTTATTCGGCGGTTGTTTAGCCCTATTATGTAATATATACGACACAAAAAAAGACAGGCTCAAACAATCTGAAAAAGGAAAAATGCCATGTATGTATGTGAGATCTGCAAAAGAATCTGGAAAGACAATGACGCAAGCGATAACGAATATTGCTGCGTGAAAAAATGCGGAGGGAGACTGGTACCGCAAAAAGAGCCTGAATCTACCGCGGATGACCTCATCAACCGCCTGCCGTTTCCTGTGGCCTATCCCTGGTACATGAGTCTCAATGAATCCCTGGAGCCGATCAAAAGGGTGCAGATCATGGTTTTTACAGCCTACCAGGCCATGCGCACGGTCTCCTTGGTGCTTCTATCTGACTATCTGGAGACGCCGGGCAACTGCCCCTCCCTTGGAAGACACCTGACCTGCATGGGCATGCCGCACTGGGGTGAGTGGATTGCTCTGACCCATAAATTGGCCAAATATCTCACTGGTAGGAACAAACGTTCCGAACCAGAAGGAACCCCTCTTTTCCTGGAGCTGGCCTTTGCGTGGCTGGACCTGAAACGGGCTTGGAAGCAGTCCCCCCTATCCGCACGATTGACCCCGGATGCGGTTTCCTCCATTGATATGTTACAGAAGCTGAGAAACAGCAGGGCTCACAACCAGGGCGTCCTGGATGTGGATGGCGAGGAATCTGAAGTCCTGGACTCGTACCTTCCGGTCCTGGAGCACATGCTCAACGTGCTGTTTTCGAACGTCTCTCTCTCCCTGGTCAGGGGTCATGTATCGGGGACAGGCAAATCAGAAGTCTTCCGAAAAACCCTCGAGGATCCCAAGGCCGAAGAGATTGAGTTGATGCGTCTGGCAGGACCGCATCCGGATTTCTCTTTCCAGCTGGACTCTTTCCAGCTGGAAAGAATGCCCTTGGACGACCCTCTCAGGCAGGCAATTTCAGTGTCCTCCATCGCGGTGGTCTCCTGTGGGAAAACACTGCCCGTGTACCCCTTCTTCCTGGTGCTTGACAAAGAAACCGATCTGGTTTCCGGCATGGTCGAGCCGGTCGCCATGATGGATTCTTTTTCGGAAAAGAAGATGGCACACTCGGGAGTTAAATGGAACGGGGTAGATTCCGGGCTTGGGGCGGTGGTGACGGAGCGACTTGCCAGGAAAAGACATGAACTGGGCCTGACCGCCGAAAAGTCCAGCCCGTTGCTCATGGTGGAGTGGGCCCGGGACAATGCGCGGTCTACCCTGGACAACCTGACCATGACCAAATATTTTCCCCAATGCTATGTGGCCCGCCGGGAGGATCGGCTTCTGGCTGAGACCGCCGGGAGCTATTCGGGGCCGGTGGTGATAGCGGGAGAGGCTGGCTCAGGAAAAAGTTCACTGCTGTGCGCCATGGTGACGTCCCTGATCCGCGAGTCGGAATCCGATGAGGACGCCGACAAGCGTACCCGTCTTTATCAAAAAAAAGTCCGGGGCAAGCTGAAGACCGACGGGCGTGCCATGGATTCTTTTTTTTCGTTGAAGAGCGCGGGCGACGTGGTGGTGTTTCTCTCCGGCCCGAAGGCCGTCACCCCGGATGCGGACGAGTCCATGGAGCGCGCCTTTTGCCGCGCCCTCCTGAACGCCTGCGGTGTAATGCCCTCCGAGTTCGACATTGCCGAGTCGTTCATGAAACAAATCAACAAATCCATGAAAGACGAGGTTCTGGATCGCAAAATTTGGATTGTCCTGGACGCCGTGAATGAGTCAGACCGCTTCCGGGACCTCGCGGCGGTGATTGACCGTTTCGCGACGCAGACTCACAGGTATCCGTGGCTTCGCCTGATCGTAACCATGCGTGCGGGGGCACTGGACGCTCTCCATGCGGCCCACAAGGCCAAGCTGGCCCACGGACCCGCTCCCTTCTCCGACGAGAACGTGTACACTGTCTTTGAAAACGAGTATGAGAGCGGTCCCAGAGAGGAACCCCGGTTGACCCTGCCGAAATTTACAGCCGATGAAACCCGCACTGCCTATGAAACCCGCAGGGAAATGCTTCTGGAGCGTGCTTGCAAAACCCCCTGGGAAAAGCTGCCCCCCAGGGTGGCAGGCCTCTTGAGCTCTCCCTTGTATCTTCATATTTTCCACGAAACCTGGACAGGGGTTGAGGCAGAACTGACCCTGCCGTTGTCCGAGTCCACCCTTTTCGAAGCCTACCTGAACTCTTTGGAAAAGGAACTGTCGGGCATGGGAAGCGTCCTGGAAAACATCGGCGACGATCTTTATAAGGAGGAGACGAGTGGTTGGACCCAGGAGCACGTGGATGACTGCACCGAAGCATGGCGCAAAGAAATGCACCTGGATTCCATCATGTACGTCTGTACCCTCTCTCCGGTGGAGATGCTCGTGTCCGCATCACTTCTCATGCGCCCGGCCGATGATGACTCCGGGTACCAGTTCAGTCACCAGAAAATATGCGAACAGGTTCTGAAGCGAAGGATGCTCAAGGATTGGGATCGGGCTGAAAAAACAGAGGAGGGCGTTGCTGATGTTTTCACCGGTTGGCTGGAAAAGAGTGAGCGTTTCGACTGGATCTCCAATGCAACGGCAGACATCTTTGGTGGTTGGACCGGGAAGCAGGAACTACGCTTTCTGCCCGTGCTGGCAGGTATTGATATCAAGGCCGACAACGCTTTTAAAAATGTGTTCAAGTCCGTCCTGTTGGCACAGTGCCGGAGGAAAAAACCCGAGGATATCATTAACGTGTTTATCAAGAGGAGCTTTTCCAACGATCGCTGTTTCCAACCGCTATTGAACGCCTTATCAGAATCGTATCACCTTGCGACGACAACAGGCAATACAATGGGGATTTTCCATCTTCTGGTTATGGCTGTACCGGCCCTTGAGCAAAAGGGCGGTCAGCATCCGAAAAAAAACATTTTTCAGGGAGAACTGAGCGTCTTTTTCGATAATTTGGGACGCATCCACCAAACCCTGGGGGAGGGCCAGAAAGCCCTTGAATATTATGGAAAATCCCTTCAGATCATGCTGGGGCTTGTGGAAAAGGAGCCCAACCGCACCGATTTTCAGGGACTACTGAGCGTCTACTTCAATAATGTAGGACGCATCCACGAAACCCTGGGGGAGAGCCAGAAAGCCCTTGAATATTATGAAAAAGCCCTTCAGATCACGCTGGGGCTTGTGGAAAAGGAGCCCAACCGCACCGATTTTCAGCGAGAATTGGGCCTCTCCTTCAATAATGTGGGACATATACACGAAACCCTGGGGGAGGGCCAGAAGGCGCTTGAATATTATGAGAATTCCCTTCAGATCATGCTGGGGCGTGTAGAAAAAGAGCCCAACCGCACCGATTTTCAGCGAGAACTGAGCATTTCCTTCAATAATGCGGGATATACCCACGAACTCCTGGGGGAGTGCCAGAAAGCCCTTGAATATTATGAAAAAGCCCTTCAGATCACACTGGGGGTTGTAGGAAAGGAGCCCAACCGCACCGATTTTCAGCGAGAATTGGGCGTCTCATTCAATAATGTGGGACGCATCCACGAAACCCTGGGGGAGGGCCAGAAGGCGCTTGAATACTATGAAAATTTCCTTCATGTCATGCTGGGACGTGTAGAAAAAGAGCCCAATCGCACCGATTTTCAACGAGAACTGAGCATCTCCTTCAACAATGTGGGACGAATCCACAAAAACCTGGGCGAAGGCCAAAAGGCGCTTGAATATTATCAGAATTCCCTACAGATCATGCTGAAGCTTGTGGAAAAGGAGCCCAACAACACCGATTTTCAGCGAGAATTGAGCGTCTCCTTCAATAATGTGGGAGAAACCCTGGGTGAAGGCAAAAAAGCACTTAAATATTATGAAGAATCCCTACAGATCATACTGAGGCTTGTGGAAAAGGAGCCCAACAACACCGATTTTCAGCGAGAACTGAGCATTTCCTTCAAGAATGTGGGAGGCATCCACGAAAACCTGGGCGAGGGCCAGAAGGCACTTGAATATTATGAGAATTCCCTTCAGATCATGCTGGGGCTTGTAGAAAAAGAGCCCAACCGCACCGACTTTCAGCGACTACTGAGCTTATCCTTCAATAATGTGGGAGGCATCCACGAAAACCTGGGCGAGGGCCAGAAGGCACTTAAATATTACGAGCAAGACCTTCATATCATGCTGTGGCTTGTAGAAAAAGAGCCCAGCCGCACCGATTTTCAGCAGGAACTGAGCTTATCCTTCAATGATGCGGGACACATCAACGAAACCTTGGGCGAGGGCCAGAAGGCACTTGAATATTATGGAAAATCCCTTCAGATCATGCTGGGGCTTGTGGAAAAGGAGCCCAACCGGACTGATTTTCTTATTGATTATGCTACTTCACATTGGAATATATATCTCGTTTGTCAAAAAAAAGAGGAGAGATTTTGGCTGGAAAAGGCATACGGAATATTGGTTTCGATGAGAGATGCTGGAAAAACTCACTATCAGTTGGATCCGTTGTTGGAGATGGTGCAAAAGGCCATGGCGGAACTCCCCCCTGCGTCATCATAATCACCTTTCCTGATTGACAACTGGTGTGAAATATTTCGGCCTTGTCCATCGTTTCGGCCATCGCTTTAAATCATAGCCTGGAGGGACTCTATTTTTTTAGGGGCTCTCCTTCTCTGGGCTGGCCTTCCAGGGAGGTCGACATTATCAAGTAAGAACTCGAATATTGCCTTTGGCTTGGTGTCAAAAAATCTTTCAGCCGCAATTGTTCCATTTTTACGTGTTATAAAAAAATTATGGACAGAGGTAAGCGCAGATAATTTTCGGATGCTCAGGCGATGAAAGCTGTGATGCCTTAGTGAAAGCTGACCGTTGCGGCCTTCTACGCATGAACTGGATCGTTGAAAAAGGCAGGCGCATTCCTTGGCGACATTTTGAATCACTGCCAATTCTTCTTGGGTGATTTCCGAAAAAGGGCCTTGCATGCATTCAAGAGAAGAAAAAATTTCCTCAGATTTTTCTTGGAACCGATGGCGGTGGCCTGGGTCATTGTCATTGCCCACTGACAGGTATACAAATTCGTTGCGGGTTTTATACACCGACACCAGAGAGAAAAATCCATGGGGCAACCTCCTTTATAGGGATTGGGTCCTGCCGGTTTCATAACAGGTATCAAATATTGCAAGGTTCAGCGCCTGGAAGGGCCCGGGGCTGATCTCTTTTACCGTGATCCGCAACTCATCGGCCGTCAACGGTCCCTCCCCAAAGGCCGAATAGAAAGCGATCATGGCCAGGTTGGTGGATTTGGCAGCCCCCAGTTCCATGGCTGTTTTGCCGGCTTCCATGGCGTGGGGAACAATCTGCATTCGGTCCAGATACTCTGCCACACGCGGTTCCGGGAAGGCCGAAGCCTTGGCATTGGCAAAGAGCATCCCCCCTTTTTTTAAATAGGGCAGGTGCCGATAGGCTTCGGACTCGTCCATGGACAGCAGAAAGTCAGCCCCCCCGGCCCGGATCAGGCTGGATTTGGCCGCTCCTATTTTTAAATGCGACACCACAGACCCGCCCCGCTGGGCCATGCCATGGGTTTCTGCTCCCAATATATCAAACCCCTTGGCAAGCGCCGTCATGGCCAGAACCTTGGTCATAAATAAAATGCCCTGACCCCCCAGACCGCTCAATACAAAATTAGTTGTTTTCATATGCTGGTTCTCCGTTTATACGCGTTGAATCGCATCCTTGGGACAAATCGTCAGACAAACACCGCATTGGGCGCAGAGAACCGGATTGACCTCGGTTTTTTTATTCTCCTCATCCCTGATCATTGCCGGGCATTCAAACCGCTGGTGGCAGAATCCGCAGTCATCACATTCTTCTGTTACGTACACCTCAATCTTTTCGGGGATGGCATCCTTGAACCCGATCACACAGGGGTGCCGGGAAATAATCACCGCAATACCCCCTTCCGGATCCATCACATGGGCATGGGCATCCTTGACCATCTGGATCATCGCCTTTGTGTCATAGGGATCCACCACCTTTAAATAGTCGATTCCGCAGCCCTGTACAATGGTTTCAAGGGAGATGGCATTCCCCTTCCGACCGTCCACCCGCTCACCCTGGGTAATAGACGGCTGCATCCCGGTCATGGCCGTGATATGGTTGTCCAGAATGACCAGGACAAACCTTGCATCATTGTAAACCGCATTGATAAGCGCCGTGGTGCCGGAATGGAAAAAGGTGGAATCCCCCATGGTGGCCACAATGGGCTTTTTCACCCCGTCCTGAATATAGGCGTTCCAAAAACCCGAGGCCATGGTGATGCCGGCCCCCATGTCCAGAACCGTGTCCACCACCCCCAGATTGCTGCCCAGGGTGTAGCACCCGATGTCCGAAGGAAAGATCGCCTTGGGCATGGCCTTGCGAATGGCATAAAAAGAGGCCCTGTGGGGACATCCCGGGCAAAGGGTGGGTTTTCGAATGGGCAGGCCCAGACCCGCCACCAGCTCAAAGGCTTCCTTGCCGCAGTCCCCGTCGGACAACGGGGCCTGGCCGCAGTCAACCAACGCCTTGTTCAGCAGCACTTCTATCTTTTCCGGTACCAGCTCTCCTTCCATGGGGACGTGGCCGGACAGCCGGCCCAGGGTTTTGTGCTTGTCCCGGAGCATATACTCAATCAGTGTGTCGGTCTCTTCAATGACCAGCACCTTGTCGCAGGCCGCCATGAATTCATCGGCCAATTGTTCCGGAAAAGGGTAAGGGGCACCCAGTTTTAACAGGGGGATATCCTTTCTTCCATATTCTTCCAGCAAATCTTTCACCACATGGGCCGGAATCCCCCCGGCCACCACCCCCAGGGGATGAATCCCATCACCTGTCTTTAAATTGTGCAGATTAAAGGGCGCCAGGGTGTTGAATTTTTTAGCGATTTCCAAATGTTTTTCATTCAATGCCTTGTGCTGGAGAAACCGGAATTTCGGGGTAGAGGCCCAACGGGTGGGTTCCCGCTTGAAATCGGCAGGGGTCATATTGTTCTTAAGGGCCCCGTATTTAATATTCTGCCGGGCATGGCAGATCCGGATGGCGGGCCTCACCAGCACGGGCACCTGGAATTCTTCGGACAGATCAAAGGCAAACCGGATCATCTCCCGTGCCTCTTCCGGGCTGGAAGGATCCAGCACCGGCACCTTGCCAAGCCGAGCCATCAACCGGGAGTCCTGTTCCGTCTGGGAGGAGTGGGGCCCGGGGTCATCGCAGCTGATGATCACCAAGCCGCCAATATTGCCGATATAGGCGGCGGACATGAAGGAATCTGCCGCCACATTCAAGCCGACCATTTTCATGCAGCAGGCAGCCCGCTTGCCGGAAATGGCTGCGGCAAAGGCATTGTCAAAGGCCACCTTCTCATTTACCGACCATTCAATGCTGGTATTTAACCCCTCGGCCTTTGAAAATCTTACCACCTCGGGAAGGATTTCCGAGCTGGGAGTGCCCGGATATGAGGTCATGATCTGGCAGCCCGCTTCAAGCAGCCCAAGTGCGATAGCACCGTTTCCAAGTAAAAACGCTTCTTTCATTCCAAGCTCCTTTACTGCAATTATAACATGTGATGGTATACGGTATGCAATTCTTTTTTGTCAAGCATTTGTTTTGTTTTTGTTCCCAGCTGGATTTTTCAGTCTCTTAAGGAAATTTAAGTTCCTTACAAAACGTCTCCACGGGAATTACCCTTACCCCATTTTTTTTATAATCTTTTGTACCCTGGTGTACCTGGTAAAAATCAGATATATCTGTCCGCTCTTTAAAATAGAAAATAGCAGGGCTGATACTCTTTTCTCCGGTTTTGCATTCCACTGCAAACATGGGAACACCTTCTTTTAATACAACAAAATCAATTTCCCGTTTATCCGTATCCCTGAGAAAACGAAGTTCCATGGAAAAACCTTCTGTATCTTCAATAAAATGGCAATACTTTAAAAGATGTGAAGCAATAAAATTTTCAAATCTTGGGCCGGGTTCATTCAAAAGAGACCAGTCCCATAAATATAATTTTTGTTCTTTTTTAACGGCACGTATTTTGGGAGGGCCATAGGGTGGAATTCGAAAGCAGTAATACATTCTTTCAAATATTTTCAACCATCTTTCAACAGTTTCATGGGCCACCTGAAGAATTTCCTTAATATTTTTTACAGACAATGGTGAGCCAACCCTGTTGGGAAGCTCTTGGGCAAGCAATTCAAGCAGACTGATTTCTTTTATGTTTTCAAGATCTCTGATATCTTCATAAATAACCCGCTGGAGTCTCTCCCTCTGCCACCTTCTCCAGAACTTTTCCTCTGCCTTTAATAATGGTTCGGGAAAACCACCAAATTTTAATAACACTTCAAAATCTTTTTTGCCGGGGTTTGGATTCAACTCTGTAAGGGAAAACGGATGCAACCGATAATAATGATATCTTCCCTGCAGGGAGTCTCCTCCTTTTCTATAATAATCCAGTCTCGCCGAGCCTGTGATAATAAATGATATATCAGATTTGTTTGTATCGTAAAAACCTTTTACAAGGTTTCGCCACCTGGCATATTTATGTATTTCATCAAGTACAATATTCTTTTCATTTGATGGCAATTCGCCTCTTAACAATGAGGCTCGTATTGAAATATCGTCCCAGTTCAGGTATGCGGGATGGTTTTCGACCGGGCTTGGTAAAAATGTCAGGGCAAAGGTGGTCTTTCCCACCTGTCTCGGCCCACCAATAAAAACCATTCTGGTGTTAAGATCATCCGCAACCGGAATTTTAATATATCTCTGCCTGAACTTTGTCATAGTATAATAGACTTAACACGATTTTTATGATGAGTAAAGTAGTGTACGTACTATTTTATGCATAAAAACTATTTCCAGATGGGAATCATCTTGACCGCAAGTTATTCTTTAACTACGATGTGACTGTTTGCTCGGATTAATGGCGGCAATATACATTGTCTTGGAAAGTGATAGTTCTGACAGAATCGTCCAGGGCTATTCTTGGTATAAGTTACCCCCGATTGAGGAGATCAAAATTGTGAGATACCCGAAAGAATGTGTACTGAAAGATTGTGAGGAGGTGGTGATCCGCCCTATAAAGTCGGATGATCGAGTATTGTTAAATGATTTTTATACCAAAATCCCTGAATCGGATCGTTGGCTGATGAACTATGATGTCATGGATCCAATCGTCATGGACAAGTGGTTTAGAGCAGTTGAAAAGGGTAATGTCGCTTGTATTCTTTCTCTTTGTGAGGATTGTGTGGTGGGGCAGGGAAGTCTGTATATGAAAAAATTTGGAGCCACCAGTCATGTGGGAAGATTTCGCATAACAGTTCTGCCTCAGTTTCGGCAAAAAAGGCTGGGAACCTGGTTGCTTCTGGATTTGATTCAGTTGGCTATGGATCAGGGACTGGAAATGCTTCGGGCAGATCTTGCAGGCGATATTGAAAATAATGTCATTGAGGCCCTTAAAAAATTTGATTTTTTCAAGTATGCTGAGCTTGAAAATTCTGTTAAAGATTTTTCCGGTTATCGTCATAACCTGGTGATTATGATTAAACGAATGCACCAAAATTGGAGTGATTTTTAATCTTTTGTAAATGCCTTTGAATAACTCAATACAAAATAAAATTGTTCGATCAACGCCTTTGGGGTCGGTTGAGATTCGATCCTTTTGCAAGCCTGATGAAATTCAATCGTATCGATTCGATGAGCAATTTAGGACCCATGCCCAATATAAATCCATTTATACTAAACGGGAAACCCTTATACGGCATGCAGAAACAGATTCAGCAAATGTCGTATTGGCTCTAACGGAAAATCGACAGATTGTAGGTTTTGGCGTTTTCAGTCATCCTGATGATGATGAAAGATGGATAGGACTTGGACCGGGAATGATGATGGAAATAAAAGCGGTGGAGGTGTCCCGTAGTTTTCGATCTTATAAAATTGCTAAGGATCTGATTTTCCTTATGTTGTCTCATCCAAAAATTGAACAGATGATTTCCTATATGGTCGGATATTCCTGGACTTGGGATTTAGACGGTTCAGGGCTAACCGCCCAGCAATATCGCAACATGCTCATCCGTTTGTTCAGCCCTTGTCAATTTGTTGAAATGCAGACCAACGAACCTAACATTTGTTTGAAACCCGAAAATATTTTCATGGGCCGTGTGGGCAGCAATGTCTCTGATCAGGTCTGTCAGGATTTTAAATTGCTTCGGTTCGGTATTATTCTTTAAAAAATTTGATAACCAATGCCTTTTTAAAACATTGGTTGTCAGAGTATAATTTCTATTAATACTTTTCTTTTATATACGCAAAGGATTCATCCATGGCATTCAGTGTAAGATTCAGATCTTCCTTGGTATGCCGGTAGCTGATATAAGCATGGTGAAAGGGGGTGAAAAAGAAGCCCTTTCGAATCATCTGAGTGTAAAAATCGGCTCTCTTTTTCTTGTAGTCTCCGGTGTCATCCTTGTCAAAGGTGATGTAGAACATGGGGGCGATTCCCGTCAGTTTTGCCCCGACATCGTATTTGTCCATCAGGGCCTGGATGTTGTCCATGAAACCTTTGCCTTTTTCCCATATATCTTCAAGTACCTTGTCACGTTCCAGGAGTTCAATGGTTTTTAATGCCGCAATAAAGGATTCACTATTGGGAAAAAAGGTCGACGAGATGAACAGCTTGGATTCGGCTGCCATCATGACATCTTTTTTGCCGGTGACAACCGAAATGGGATAGCCGTTGGCAATGGCCTTACCAAGGACGGTCAGATCCGGGATTACCCCATAGTATTTTTGTGCCCCGCCCATTGTCACCCTGAAACAGGTCCGAATTTCGTCATAGACCAGTATGGCG
>Ga0208900_1001172_pt1 | contig 14659 bp, 8 predicted proteins | sample AntAceMetag02UKK_FD_184763 | JGI IMG/M metagenome (GOLD analysis project Ga0208900, IMG submission 184763) | Saline lake microbial communities from Ace Lake, Antarctica - Antarctic Ace Lake Metagenome 02UKK (SPAdes) (version 2) | ecosystem: Environmental > Aquatic > Non-marine Saline and Alkaline... | reverse complement strand
CCTGTTGCCATGAGCGGCAATGTGGGCGTTTTAAATATGTCTTCGGCCCTGATGGCCATGGGGGTTCCTGAAAACAGCCTGGGGACTGCGGCCCAGGCAGAGGTGGCCCAATCCTTTGGTCTGCCCACCTGGGGACTTGCCGGTGCCACGGATTCCAAATGCCTGGATGCCCAGGCTGGACTGGAGTCGTCTTTTTCCATTCTGAGCCAGGGAATGGCTGGTTTGAACCTCATCCATGATGTGGGATATATGGCGGCGGGCATGGCCTGTTCCGTGGAACAATTGGTGATGGGAAATGAAATCATCGGCATGACCAAACGGTTTGTGGAGGGGATTACAGTGAACCGGGAGACCCTGGCCCGGGAGGTGATTGAGAATGTGGGACCCTGTGGCCATTTTCTACAGCAGAAACACACCATGGACCATTTTAAGAAAGAACTTTGGCGTGTAAAGCTGCTGGATCAAAAACCCATCCCTTCCTGGGAAGCTTCGGGCAAAAAGACCATGGAAGATCGGGTCCGGGAAAAGGTGGTGGATATCGTGGAAAATTACACGCCGGAACCTTTGGATGACAAAATTATTTCAGAGTTGGATCGGTTGAGGCAGGAGGGAGAAAAAGAGATCCTGGCAAAAATGGAAAAAGGATAATGTCCCCACTTTCCAAGAGCGCTCCCAAGGCTCTTTATGAACAGGTTAAAGATTTCATTCTTGAACAGATTCAAAAAGAGATATGGCTTCCCGATGTTCGTATTCCTTCGGAAAATGAGCTTGTCAAGCTGCTGAAGGTGTCCCGTATCACCGTTAACCGTGCCTTACGGGAATTAACGGACACCGGGGATCTGCTACGGATTCAAGGAGTGGGCACCTATGTGGCCCACCCCAAACCGTTGATGGCATTGTTTGAAATGACCTCAATTGATGAAGAGATTATCCAGCGGGGGGGCGTATATTCCTTTGATGTCCATGTGGGTGCCGTGGAAAAGGCGTTTCCTGAATTGGCTGTGGCCATGGAAATTGGCGTTGATACCCCGGTCTTTCACTCCATCATTGTTCACAAGAGCAATGACAAACCAGTCATGCTGGAGGATCAGTTTGTCCATCCCCTGTCTGCGCCTGATTTTCTGAATCAGGATTTTTCAACAATTTCACCGGTGGCTTATCTGTTGAAAACCATTCAGATCAGGGATGTGGAACATATTATTGAAGCCCTGAATCCCGATAAAATGGCACAGGATCTGCTGACTCTTTCTCCCCATGAACCCTGTCTTATTTTGCATCGTCAAACCTGGGATAATTGGCGGGTGGCCACCCACAGCCGGATGACATATCCGGGAACCACCCATCGCATGGGTGCCCGGTTGAAACCGCTATTTAAACGATACGTGGAACAGTATGGAACAAATAAAATAACTGCCATGGGCTGACCAAGGTGATTCACCGTGGCCCGCCACAACAAAAAATGAAAATGGTACTATACCGCCCCCGGCAACTGGCCTGACCGGAACGGGAACGTCGGGGGGTATTTTTGCCCTTCCAGGCTAAACCACAGAAACTGCGGGCAAGTTTGTCCTCAAACAGAGTCTGTGCTTCTTAACGCCTGGAAGGGCAAAAATCCTCTCCCTTTGGTTCCCAATGTTCCGGTCAGGCCAGTCACCGGGGGCTCTGCTGTCGGCACTCCGGTGCCACATTTTCTTATAAAAAAATAATGAAGGAATATGAAAATGAAAAAAATCGTTGAATGTGTGCCCAATTTTTCCGAGGGACGCGACCAAGCCGTCATCAATGCCATTGCCGATGCCATCCGTGGAACAAAAGGGTGTACCTTGTTGGATGTGGACCCAGGAAAATCCACCCATCGAACGGTGTACACCTTTGTGGGTGATCCCGACAGCGTCATTGAAGGTGCAGTGGCGGCTGCCCGGGTTGGCAAGGAAGCAATCGACATGCGTCTGCACAAAGGAGAACACCCCCGGTTTGGTGCCATGGATGTCTGCCCATTTATCCCCGTGGCCAATGTCACCATGGAAGAGTGTGCTGACATTGCAAAACGCTTTGCCAAAAAAGCCGCTGATGAGTTGGATATTCCCTTTTTCCTTTATGAAGAAGCAGCCGAGCACGATTATCGACGGAAACTTCCCGATGTCCGGAAGGGTGAGTACGAGGCCCTGGAAGAGCGACTGAAAGATCCCCGATGGAAACCTGATTTTGGTCCCTCGAAATTTGTTCCCACCTGGGGGATTACGGCCACGGGCGCCCGGATGTTTCTCATTGCCTACAATGTGAATATTCTGGGTACTTCCAACCAGGCCCATCGCATTGCCTTGAATCTGCGGGAGGCAGGACGAGGCGAGGATCAACCCGGTAAATTAAAAGAGTTAAAGGGCATGGGTTGGTTTGTGGATGAGTACAATATGGCCCAGGTCACCGTGAATCTTAACAACTATAATGTGACCCCTATCCATGTGCTGTTTGAGGCGGTGAAGGAGGAGGCAAAGGCCTTGGGTCTTGCCGTGGCCGGTTCTGAGATTGTGGGCATTGTCCCCCTGGAATCCTTAATAATGGCAGCGGATTATTACATTGAAAAAGAAAACCTTTTTATCTATGAAGAGGATCAGAAGGTTCGCCTTGCCATAGAACGTATGGGGCTTAACTCTGTGGCTACATTTAATCCTCAGGACAAGGTAATTGAATATATTGTGGCAGAACCACCGGAGGAACCTCTGGCCAACCTGACGGTGAGGGGATTTATTGAAGAGATTGCAGCCCGGACTTCGGCACCCGGCGGCGGATCTGCCTCTGCTGCCATGGCAGCGGTGGGAACGGGTCTTGGTTCCATGGTGGCAAAGCTCACTCAGGGTGTGAGAAAATTTGAACAGGTGGATGCGCACATGCGCAACACCATTCCCACCCTCCATGAATTGACCCAAAAGTTAATTCCCATGATTGATGCTGACACCTCAGCCTTTAACGAATACATGGAAGGGCTTCGCATGCCAAGGGGAACAGAATCGGAAAAAGAGGCCAGAACTGCCAAAATGCAGGCAGGGCTTAAAACGGCCATCGATGTGCCCCTGGGTACCATGCGGTTGGGGGATGGGGCCTGGGATGCCTTGTGTGAAGTGGCAAAATATGGTAATCCCGCATCAAAGTCAGATACCCAGGTGGGGGCAAGGGCTTTGGAAACGGGTATTTGGGGGGCTTACCAGAATGTTTTGATTAATATCAAGGATGTCCATGATGAGGCGTATAAGGTGAAAATCCTTGAAGAAGCCGACGTCATGGAAAAACGTTCCAGGGAAAAATGTGCTGAAGTACTGGCTATTCTGGATCAAGTATAAGAATTGTGTTGATTTTCAGGATTTTTTGCATTTGTTGCTGAAAAATTAGAGAAAAAATTGGGTCAGGCTTGTGTTTAAAGGCAAACTTAAGTAAACGTGTCAATAAAGCAGGCCTGACCCCTCCCCAGAGTGGCCCATGTTATGACCAACCCCCTGCCTGTTCTTTTTATGATGCACAAGGATGCACAAGATTACAAGGAGATTTCTATATGAACAATTTGAGCTTGGGAGTAAAAATTTCATCGGGTTTTGCCCTTTTAATCATCATCTCAATATCACTTGGATCAGCTTCCATCTGGAACATGAATAAAGTTAAAATCCAGAGTGGCATGCTGTCCCAGGAATATATCCCTGAGGTTCGAGTGGCGGTTGCGCTCAAAGGTGCAGCCAACCGGTTAATGTATGAGATGAGAGGGTATGGGTTTACCGAGGAAATAAAATACCATGACAATGCCCAGGCGGCACTCACGGCCGTAAAAAAAAGCCTTGAACAGGCCCGCAAACTTGAAGCTGCATCTCCCAATCTTAAGGATCTCAAACAACAGATCCAAATTGCCACCAAGGCCACAAATGATTATGAGACACTCATTAGACAAAGTGTTCAATTAAGTTCAGGGCTTGTTGAAAACAGAAAAAGCCTGGATGTCTCAGCCGAGCAATACATGAAAATCATCAATGAATTTTTGGCAAAGCAAGACGAGCGGTTCAAGACAAATCTCAAAGCGAATCAAGAAACAATCATAATTTTCAATCAGCTTATGGATATCGGGGCCGCTGCAAGGGTGATGAATTTTAAATCCCAGGCATTGAACGATCCCACACTTATGGATAATGCCATCAAGACCATTGGTGCCGTTCCCGGTTTGCTTTCAGAACTGAAAAAGATCTCTCGTTCTACAAGCAATCTGTATAAACTTAAGTATTTGGATCTGTCTGCCAGGGAATATCAAAAAGCAATGAAGCAATTTGATGAAGAGCACAAAAAAGGCATGATGGCGGATGTTGACATCCTGGATTTTTTAAGAATGCAGATGGATGAAAACGCCAACATTTATGTGAAAAATTGCGATTCTTTTTTAAGCGTTCAACAGGATAATTTTACCTGGGAAATGCTTGAAAGGCAAACAAAAATTGCGATTCTCAATGAAATTATGGATCTTGGTAGTGCAACTAAAATAAGTGCTTTAAAATCACAGCTTCTGCGAAACCCCGGGATAATGGAAAAAACCCTGAAAAATTTTAACCATATTGATCAGCTGCTGGAAAATCTTGAATCAAATACCCGCCTTGATGAAAATGTTAAAAGAATCAGGGATGTTCAAGCCGCCGTCACCGTATATAAAGTTGCCATGGCTGATTTTATTAAAAATTGGATAGCCCTGCAGAGTGCCGGAATACAGATAGAGGTGGCAGGAAAAACCGTAATAAAGGCCTGTATCACAATCGCTGATGGGGGTATGGGCGCAACTGACACCATTGCAAAAAATGCAGTGAACTCTCTTTCCAAGTCCTCAACCATCATGGTGATGGGATTGCTTCTGGCCATTTTTGTGGGTGCGTTGGTGGCTTTTTTCATGACTCGCAGTATTACAGGTCCGGTCAAACGTATCATCACGGGTTTAAATGACGGTTCAGATCAAGTGGCCTCGGCCTCAGAACAGGTGTCTTCAGCAAGCCAGAGCCTTGCAGAAGGGGCTTCTGAGCAGGCCGCTTCCATAGAACAGACATCTGCTTCCATGGAAGAAATGTCGTCCATGACAAAAAGCAATGCAGAACATGCCCAAATTGCCAATGAACTCATGAAAGACGCAAACCAGGTGGTCAGGCAGGCGGATCAATCCATGAACCAGCTTATTGCATCCATGGAAGATATTTCAAAAGCCAGCGAAGAGACCTCAAAGATTGTCAAAACAATTGATGAAATTGCCTTTCAGACAAATCTACTGGCACTTAACGCTGCTGTCGAAGCGGCCCGGGCTGGGGAAGCCGGGGCTGGTTTTGCCGTGGTTGCAGATGAGGTTCGAAATCTTGCCATGAGGGCTGCGAATGCTGCCAGGAACACTTCTGTTCTCATAGAAGGCACCGTGACAAAAGTCAAGGATGGCTCTATTTTGGTATCCACCACCAATGAGGCTTTTATGAAAGTTGCAGAAAGTACCGGCAAGGTCGGTAACCTTGTTTCTGAGATATCCCAGGCATCAAAAGAGCAGTCAAATGGCATTGAACAGGTCAATATTGCCATAAATGAAATGGATAAGGTGGTTCAGCGAAATGCCGCAAATGCAGAAGAGTCTGCTTCTGCGTCGGAGGAGATGAATGCCCAGGCCCAGCAACTCAAGGACTATGTGAATGAGTTGGTGCTAGTTGTTACCGGCAAAAACGTTCAAAGCAACGACCAGGTCAATGACAGCCATCAAGAAAATTATGATCTCCAAGAGCCTTATGTCACAGCAGAGGATTATTCTGACCCGTCGGACAGACCCATGCATATTGCTTCTGCTCACCAGCCGATAAATAGAAATAGCAAAAAAAAACAAGCCCATCAACAAGAGGTCCGGTCGAATCAGATCATTCCCTTTGATGATTTCTGATTTTGGTTTTTTTTGATGGTTCGGGGTCTATTGTGTTCAGATAGGTTTCACGTGAAACCGGTTTTCAGGTTTTCGTTTAGACACTATTTCGCAAGCAAAGTTCCCGGGGGGGTAAATCGACTCCCAATCTTATGGCGTGATCCGGGGTAAATGAAACGGTTTTTGGTTGCCAATTTATCGTTAATCCAGGTTCTACGGTGGAGAATCAAGCAAGGTTCCGTCCGGGAGATTTCCAATAGATCTCTGCTCCATTTATCCGGCATCATCGCTTCAATAACATGTTCCACCTCCATTGCAGGAGATATCCCCATTAAATAATCACTGGGAGTGATTTGGGTAAAGTCCTGTTTTAAAAAATCTGGAGCTATAACAGGGTTAATATAACGATCTGCCAGCTGAATAGGAACCCCATTGTCTCTATGAACCATGATGGCATGGTAAATAGATGTGTTTGCTTCAAGCTCCATTTCAGATGCCACCTCCGGGATGGCTTTTTCTTCTTGTAACAGATGAATGTCGCAGGAGTGCTTGCCTCCCCTTTCTTTTATTTCCCGGGCAATGGAGCGGATTTCTAATAACTCAGACTGTGGTTTCTGACGGGCCACAAATGTTCCCACCCCCTGAAGACGAATCAGTTTTCCCTCTGCCGTGAGTTCACGAAGTGCACGATTCACGGTCATGCGTGAAACTCCCATGGTTTCCACCAGACTGTTTTCAGAGTCAATTTTCATGTCCGGTTTCCACTCCCCTGTCTGAATTCTTCCCAGGATGTGGTTCTTTACCTGTTGATACAGAGGACTGGGGGACATGGCTGTTTCTATTCGTTTTATAACCATATATATTATTTATTGCTCCTGAATTAATGAATGTGGGGCTTGATCTCAATATTCTGACCTTGGTTCGCCCACAGCGAATATTGAAAATTCCTCTTGGTTTGCACACAACATGGGGCAGGAATAGATTCTGCCCCTACGTTCTTAATCTTTGTATTGCACCTTAGTTTGGCTGGAGTTTCATATAAAAAGGGTTACATAAAACTTGGCAACAGATCCTGGCTCACCAGCGGGTTAAATGCCCCTGATTCCACAAGGATCGCAGCTTTTTTGATATCCGGTGCAAAGTAGCGATCCTGATCGTAGAAACTCACCTCCCCGCGCAACATGGCCTTGGCCTGTTCCAGCAAGGTTGAGGTCTTTAACGGTGCCCTGAAATCAATGCCTTGGCATGCGGCAAGGAGCTCAATGGCCACCACACCCACGCTGTTTTCCACCATTTCACCCAGCCGTCGTGCGGCAAAGGCGGCCATGGAAACGTGATCTTCCTGATTGGCAGAGGTGGGAAGGCTGTCCACCGATGCCGGATGGGCATGGGATTTGTTCTCACTGGCCAAGGCCGCCGCAGTGACTTGGGCAATCATGAAACCAGAGTTCAATCCCCCTTTTTCCACCAGAAATGGCGGTAACTTGCTCATGTGGGTATCTATGAGCAGTGCCAGACGTCTCTCGGAAAGAGCGCCAATCTCTGAAATGGCCAGGGCCATATTGTCCGCTGCCATGGCCACGGGTTCAGCATGAAAATTACCACCGGAGATGATGTCGCAGGTGTCACTGAACACCAGGGGATTATCAGAGACAGCATTGGCCTCAATGCCCAGGATGCTGGCAGAATGACGAATCTGATCCAGGCAGGCCCCCATGACCTGGGGCTGACACCGGAGTGAATAGGGATCTTGAACACTTTCACAATTGGCATGGGAGGTGCCGATTTCACTTTGATCCAGCAGACGTCGATAATTGGCTGCGGTGTCCATCTGACCGGCATGGCCTCTCACTTCATGGATCATGGCTTCAAAGGGGCGGCGGCTTGCAAGGGCCGCTTCCACACTGAGGCTTCCGGTGACCATGGCTGCGGCAAATAAATTTTCTGTGGCAAACAGTCCTTCAAGGGCAAAGGCTGTGGATGCCTGGGTGCCGTTGAGTAGCGCCAGTCCCTCCTTAGGTCCCAGGGCAATGGGCTCAAGCCCGGCAATTTTAAGTCCCTCTCTTCCTGAAATCTGTTTTCCATGGTGAAAGGCCTCTCCTTCACCAATGAGTACGGCACTCATGTGGGCCAGGGGGGCCAGATCCCCTGATGCACCCACAGATCCTTTCTGGGGCACACCTGGATAGACTTCGTGGTTGAGCAACTCCATGAGGGCGTTGATCACTTCCAGACGGATGCCGGAATATCCCCTGGCAAGGCTGTTTATTTTTAGTATCATCATCAGTCGCACCGTAGCATCCTTCATGTATTCACCAATACCAGCGGCATGGGAAAGGACAATGGATCGTTGGAGATGCTCCAGTTCGTCATGGGGAATCAGGGTGGTGGCCAGCAGGCCAAACCCCGTGTTAATGCCGTATATCACCCTGCCCTGCTCTACCACGTCGCGGACGGTTTTCACCGACTGTTCAATGGCGGGCATGCAATGGGGGGCAAGGCTCACCTGGACGGGTTGGGCCATGATCTGGCGTAATTGATTAAGGCTTAATTTACCAGGATCTATTGTTAGTTGAAACATGTTGTGTTCCTCCGTTGGGGATCAAGGATTCTTGACTGATAATGTTCTTACATGTATACACAACTTATGTCAATTGAAACCGGCAAATGCCGAAAACCAACATTTATTGGGGGAAGTCATGTATGCAGTATGATATTCAAAAGAGTGGCATCGGGCCCATTCTGGCCGGGGCTGATGAGGAAGGCTTACGATATATCAGTTTTTTACAAGGCAAACATCCCATGGACATTCCAGGGACGTGGACTCGAAATACAAAGTTTTTAAAACCGGTGTTTGATCAAATTCATGCCTATTTTAATGGGGCGTTGACTTGTTTTGAGCTTACCCTGGCGCCCATGGGGACTCCATTTCAAAAAACGGTGTGGATGGCATTGCTTGGGATTCCCTATGGAAAAACCGCCTCCTATGGGGATATTGCCAAGGCCATTGAAAATCCCAAGGCATGCCGCGCTGTGGGAGGTGCCAACGGTAGAAATCCCATTCCCCTGATCATTCCCTGTCACAGGATCATCGGTGCTAACGGCAAGCTTGTGGGATATGGCAGCGGGCTTCCCATCAAGGAAAAATTATTGGCCCTGGAATCGAAATATCATCATGGTCGGTGTTAGGGAATTTAATTTCCCCACTTAAGGCGGGACAGCCTTTAAAATCAAACATCTTGGCAGATTGAAACTTAGGGGTTGAAAGTTAATTATCCCAATGAAATACGCTTGAGAGTATCCCGTCTTAAATAGGTAGCCTCAATTTGTTTGAAATATTTTATGTTTTATTCTATATGTATTCAATGATAATCAATTTTCTTATATTGAATCAATTTTCAAATTGTAACTTTGGCATGCTGGCCAGCTCTGCAACGCGTGATCATTTGTGATAAGTAAGGGACTTGGACGATAATAGACTACCAAATTAAAATTTTTTATAATGCAATATCAACATATTAAACTGAACATAGTGGTAGCCTATTTTCGGGGAAGTCCCTAACTGCAAAAAATTCATAATTTAAATATCCGTCATTCTTCATAACGCGCCAAAGATGCTTGACACTTTCGGGGAGTAATTCCCGAAAAAACATGGGGGCATTTAATACAATCATGATAAAGATAAAGCAATATTTCATCAAAAATTTTGAACAATTCTTTGTATTGGCCATTCTCCTAAGTGTCATAGTTATAAATTATTATATCCCTTACAAACTGGCTTTTTTAAATTTTTACTATATCCCCGTCCTGCTTGCGTCCTATTTTCTTGGGAAAAAAAATACGATCTACGGAGCACTCTTATGCATTCTATGGGTGGTTATCTTTGTCTTTTTATCACCGTCCTCTTTTTTCTTTGAACAAACTAAATCCAGTCTTTTTTTTAATATAGTTGCCTGGGCCTCCTTTCTTTTACTGGCAGGGGTAATTATTGCCAAACTTCAGGAGGAAAATAAGCGCCTGCTTAAACGCCAAAAAAACCTTAGTGAGAGATTAGCCACCCATTTGGCTGTATCCGCAGATTTGAGCTCAGAATTGGATTTTGACACCCTATTTAATTTAATTATTCATAAATTAAGCGAAGCCATGAATGCCGAACGGACCAGTCTTTATATCATTGATGAAAAAAATCAGGAGGTCTGGACCCGGGCCGCAGAACAAATTGAAGATATTCGCCTGCCACTGGGCAAAGGCATTTGTGGAAAAGTTGCCGAAACCGGGAAAAATATCAATGTAAAGGACGCCTGGGAACTGCCCTATTTCAGTCGTGAATTTGACCTTAAAAATAATTTTAGAACCAAGGCCATGATCTGCATGCCCATAAATAATCGGTCCGGTAAAAGAATCGGGGTCATACAAGTCATCAATAAGGTGGGCGGGGAATTTTTTAACAAAAATGACGAAAGCCTTTTAAAAGGACTTATTTCACAGGTGGCCATTGCCCTGGAAAACTCCTTTCTCATGGATGAACTGGAACTTTCTTTTGAAAGTTCCATTCGTACCTTGTCCGCCACCGTGGATGCCAGGCACCCTTTAACTGCCGGGCATTCATTGCGCGTCACCGAATATTCGCTTTTGATCGCCAGTGAAATGAATTTGGAAAAAAGGGATCAGGAGATCATAAAATATGCAGCCATTCTGCATGATATCGGTAAACTTGCTATAAAAGACAGTATTTTGTTAAAAAATGGCCCATTCACCTCTGAAGAACGGTGTGAGATGAATATTCATCCGGCAAAAACCAAGGCCATCCTGGAGGAATTCTATTTCCCGGAAAACTTGCGAGACGTGCCTTTCATTGCCGCCTGTCACCATGAAAAGATCAATGGTAAGGGGTATCCTGAAGGTCTGAAGGGCCATGAATTCCCTCTGGGTTCAAAAATTCTGGCGGTTGCAGATGTGTTTGATGCCTTGACCTCACCCAGGGATTATCCAAAGTATGAGGGGAAAAAACTGTTAAGTATGAAGCCCATGCCCCTGGCCAGGGCCATAAAAATTTTGAAAAACGAACGGGAAAGCCATTTTGACTCAAATGCCGTGGATGCGTTTTTGCGTATATTGCCCCAGGCACTGGAACTCTACCGTGGCACCCATTTTTCTGATGAATATATAGATGAATATTATGGAAAAAACGTTGATCCAGCAAATATGGAAAATTAGAAACAGATGGGTTCATAAAAAAATAATCTTGCGCCTCCCCAGACTGGCAGATATTGTATTTAACTCAGGATCTGTCCCGTCAACACTCCCACCTATCTAAATATTCAGGAGGCTCCTTATTGAAGCGCTGATTTTGGGGTTGGTTCTAACGTGGCCATTGGATATTCACCAAACAGTCGGTAATTAAATATAATAATAAATTTCAATCGTTTAACTATTGCTATCTGATGTGTGCTGTCAAAAGTGGCCGAGCTTAGAACCAAGCCCCTGATTTTTTATGAATTTTTTTGATTTTCATGTTATTTGGGCAAGAGAACCCAAACTATTTTGACCTCTCTTGTCCAGATTAGAATTTTTTTAAAAGGATTTCAAAAAGTTCTCTTTCAAATCCAGAATTTCATTGTCATTAAAACAATACCGCATGTCAAGGAACTGGCTGCGTAGCTGGGCCACATCCCCGGAGGCATCCACTTTGTTGCGGATCACGTCGGCCAGGATGCCAGCCAGGGGCTCAAAATCAGCCTCCTTCATGCCAAAGCGGGTCATCTCACTGACCCCAAGGCGGATACCTGAGCTGGCGGTGAACCCTTCATCGCTGGGAATGGCCTGGTAATTACAGATAATATTGCTTTTTTCCAGGGCCTGGGCTGCGGCAACACCCTTAGCGTACCCTACCCCCACGATGACCTGGTGGGTCTGGGTGAAATCAATGGCGGCATCCCCCTGGACATCCAGCCCCTCTTTTTTCAGTGCCCGAGCAAAGGCCTTGGCATTGGCAATGACCTGGCGCTGGTAGTCATCTTTAAAGGTGTTCATTTCAATGGCGGCGATCAGAAGTCCCAGCATACTTCCCAAATGGTGGCTGGATACCATTCCGGGGAAGGCCCGTTTTCGGATGGCCTGCCACAGCTCGTGTTCCGGTGTATTTTCCTGGTCAAAGGCGCATCCCACCACCCCCCGCTGGGAACCGAAAAATGTTTTATGGGTGGAGCCGGTGACCAGATCGGCTCCCTCTTTAAAGGGCTCCTGGAAATGGGGGCCAATAAGGCCCAGCACATGGGCCATGTCATACATCAATACAGGCCGTTTGTTCATGGAGTCCAAAAGAGCCTTGACCTGGGCTATAGGTTCGGTGTGAAGCACCATGGATTTGCCAAATACCATCAATTCCGGATCTATGTTGCTCAGTAATTCTTCCAGGGCATTGAGATCCATCTGGTAGGGATTGTCCCGGAGTACGGGAAAATTTAACACACTGAATTTTTCCGTAACAGGATTTTTGGCAATATAATCCCGCAGGGCTCCCATGGGCTGGGCTGATAGATGCCCTCCCCTGCCGATGTGGTTGGTGACGGCACAGGCGATGCGGCCGGGCTCCTGCTTCAGGTTCCCCCGATTTCGCCACTGGACCATGGCGCTGAAGGCTGTCATATTGGCCATCTGGCCACTCACCGATCGACATTCCACCAGGGGGCATCCCATAAACTGGGCCATCTCATGGGCCAGGGCCTCTTCCACCCAGGCAATAAAATCACATCCCTGGTAGTAGAACACCTCCTGCTCATAGGCGGCGGCCAACTCCTTGTGTTCGGCATATCGTCCCACGGGGTCACTGACCTGGACAAGGCGGGTCAAGGCGGATGGGGTCATCTCCGAAGGGATAAGGTTGATGCATTGGGTCTGTCGCCACTGGTGATTGTCCCAGCTTTTTGAAAGCACTCGTTTAAGCCGTGACATTCCCTGGGCTTTAATGGTCTCGGCATCGATTTTTGGAATTTCGTATCCTTCCAAAAGGGGGTGAAAATAGGGCGGGGCATCGGAACGGCCATGGGATTTTACCACCATGGCGTTGAGGGTGCGTTTTCGCACCTGGATCTGCACCGTCTCTCCAGGTTGTATATGGGCATCCAGGAGGCCCAGCACAATGGATCGTTTGCCGGTGTCCTCCGTGGGGGTCATGTCAACCCCCTCACCTTTAAATTGCCATAAGGGTACGGATGTGCCACTGGTGATGTCTCCCACTTTTTGACCATCCATGAAGACCTCGGCACCCTGCCTGGCAACCCCTTTGTCCGTCAATGCCAGACATTTGATGCGTTTTGGCAGGGGTGTCTCTTTTTCAAAAAGCCCCTGGCGTTGATTTTCATGGGCCTTCCTTTGACGGGTAAGTGCCTCTTTTCCCACAAAATCGCCCTTCAAGGGACTTAAACTAACGGCCACCGTAGCAAGAGGGATGGCAAATATGGGGATTTGTTTTTCATCCGGACCCACACCCAGCTCATGGCCATAAAGAGGCATGCCCGCCTCCAGGCGAAGGGTGTCCCTTGCCCCCAGCCCCACCTGGACAACATTTAATTCCTTGCCGGCAGCAAAAAGAGATTCCCAGAGAAAAACGCATTGATCTGCCGGTGCAAAGATTTCAAAGCTATTGGGCTCCCCGGTATATCCGGTTCTGGAGATAAGACAGGGAACGCCGCAAAGTTCCATTTGGGAAAGGCTGTTCTGGTTGGGTTCAGGAAGACTTCCATTGCCAGCCACTCGGATGATCAGGTCTTTGGCAACTGGCCCCTGAAGGGCCATCAATGAAAGGGTCTCCGTGTGGTTTTCCAGTGTGACATTATCAAAATTTTCAGCGATTTTGATGAGATGCTCCCAGTCTTTTTCGCTGTTGGAGGCGTTGACCACCAACAGATAGTCCTCTTGGTCAAATCGATATAAAAAGGCATCATCCAGGGCATATCCTTGGTCATCGGAAATAATCGTGTAATGGGCTTCCCAGGGCTGAAGTGCCTGGGCATTTCCGGTAAGTGCCTTTTGGAGAAATGGAATTTTGTCATCACCTTTGATGCGGAAGCGGCCCATGTGACTCACGTCAAACATACCGCCATATTTACGGGTGGCAAGGTGCTCCTTAATGACACCGGAAGCATATTGCACCGGCATGTCCCAGCCGGCAAAATCAACCATCTGGCCGCCGTTTTCTTTGTGCCATTGGTAAAGGGGTGTTTTCCTGCATTCATTGTCTGGGCTCATGGTCTCTCCACCTGTTGAAATGTTAAAAATTTTGTTTTTAGTCTCTCCGCGTTCATGGAATTGTTTTATTGTGAATTTTTTAAAAAAACAAGGTTAAATCATGAAAAACCGCAACAATAAGGTCTGGTTTTTTTTAAAATAATGCACTTAACACGACAAGGTCACTAAAAAAGTTGAATTAGTGCCCTGCGGGCGGGCTTCTGTTGGGCTTGATATTTTATTTTAGGTCATAATTGCATGATATTTATTTCGTATTAAAAATTGCAAATTCCTATACTATTAAATTAAAAAGGCGAATCGATCATTGATCGGTTCGCCTTTTTGATTTTTTTTGGGGGGATAGGGAGACTTGTGTCTTCTTTAAATTTAAGTAACCTTTACGGTGGTGACCGGGCAGTGAGCTTCCAGGATGATAAACTGAACCGTGGAGCCAAATACCAATTTGCCCACCCTGGACTCTTTTTTCATGCCAAAAATAATCTCATCCACCTGTTTGTCCCT
>Ga0208900_1001168_pt1 | contig 14704 bp, 8 predicted proteins | sample AntAceMetag02UKK_FD_184763 | JGI IMG/M metagenome (GOLD analysis project Ga0208900, IMG submission 184763) | Saline lake microbial communities from Ace Lake, Antarctica - Antarctic Ace Lake Metagenome 02UKK (SPAdes) (version 2) | ecosystem: Environmental > Aquatic > Non-marine Saline and Alkaline... | reverse complement strand
CAACAAACAGATGGGTAAAGGCGGAACCCCTGAGCAATCCGAGGCCAGTGCGGTCATGGAACTGGGCGAACGGTTCAGTTTTTTCTCCTTTGTAAACAAAGAAGAAAACTTCATTTATGCCACCCCTGCTGAGCTGGGGGACAAGGGACTCGCTTTTTCCCAGATCATCAAATCCGTCCATGACAAACGAGAAGATGCCCTCAAGGTCAAACCCATTTTTGATCAGCTCCCCCTTAAATGGACAAAAGGATACAATCTGACCCAAAAAAAGGAAGTTCTCATCCCCTTTAACTGGTTTTACATGATCAATGAATTCAACGGACCCAGTGCGGGAAACTGCACGGAGGAAGCCCTGAGCCAGGGAATCTGCGAATTGGTGGAACGTCATACCTCCTCCATTGTCAGCCATGAAAACCGGAAAGTCCCCGGCATCCGTCTCGCCTCCTTTACCGATCCCCTTGTAAAGGAACTCCTGGCTAAATACAAAGCACAGGGGATAGAGGTCTATGCCACTGATTTTTCCCTGGACACCGGTATTCCCACCATTGGTGTTCTGGCCTGGGATCCTGCCACTTTTCCCCAAATGAGCGAAATTGTCTGGACCGCCGGAACCTCACCAGACCCCCAGAAAGCCATGGGACGTGCCCTGACAGAAACAGCACAGCTGGCCGGTGATTTTAATACAGGGTCCAATTACATCGCCTCGGGTCTGCCCAAATTCACCGATATTGCGGATGCCCGTTTTATCACAAATCCGGATTCCATGGTGGACATGAAAGAATTGCCCAACCTTTCTTGCGACAATATCCGGGTTGAAGTGGAAAATTTACTCCAGACCCTGGCAGATAAAGATTTTAATATCCTGGCAATTGACACCATGCATGAGGGCCTTGGGGTTTCTGCCTTTTATTCCATCATGCCCGGTGCCCATTTCAGGGAACGAGCCGTTGCCGCCAGTGTAGGTATGTTTTCTGCCCGGCTGATAACAGAAAGCCTGGACCCGGTCCAGGCCCTGGCCCGGCTGGATGAGCTTGAACGAGCATTGCCCTGCCAATACTACACCAGTTTTTATAAGGGCCTTATGTTCAATGCTCTGTATGAGCATGACAATGCATTGAACGAGTTTGAGACCTGTCTGGAAAGGGAACCGACCCGGCTGAACCTGCCGGATATCTATTCCCACATGGGAACCTGCCTCAAGGACCTTGGGCTATATGACCGCTCCCTTTCCACCTGTGAAAAGGGCCTGGCCATTGACAGCCAGCGCCCGGACATATTCAACACCATGGGGGTCTGCTGTTTCATGACAAAGACCTATGAAAATGCCATTGGCCATTTTGAAAATGCCATTGAAGTGGACCCTTCCCTGGCCATTAATTATGCCAATATCGGATCAAGCTATCGGGAGTTGGGAGATATAACACTTGCCATCAAGTATTATGAGATGGCCCTTAAAATAGATCCTTCCATCACCTTTGCCAGGGACAACATTGAACGACTAAAATAAGCCCTATCCATAAAGGCAAATGATCACACTGCCCGTGATCATAATACCCCCCCCCCTAAAGGAAAAAGCCCGGCCCCCGGGCTTTTTCCTTTAGGATCACCACACCGATCCCCATGGAAAACAAGACCGCCAGATGCCGAACCGAAGAGACATAGGCCACGGGGCCAAGATTAATGGTCATGTAGTAGCAAAAGCTGGCCACAGGGTTTTCCTGATTTTTTCATGGGCGAAGGGTCTTTTCTCAGACTTCATGGCAACGGCAAATTTGGAGCCCTGCTCCGAGGTGCTCTTTACGTGCAGCTGCCTGCTTTCAGAATGGACTCTTGATGAATTTGATTCTTCCAGTTCCCAATATAATTGATTTTTAAGTCCAAGGATAAAAAAACTGTCTATACCAGATATGGTATTTTGGAAAATTTTAAAAAGTCCGGACTGGTGAAAACCCAAAAAACAACAGAAGCCTTTAATATCAACCTTTTTAGCAATTTTAGATATCACATCAGGACGTCGGCGTGAGAGACCCTCGCACCGGTGGATTTTGTTTGCAATTCAGTTTCAAGAATCTCCAGACTATTCACCATGTTTCCCGGTAAAGTAGAAACAATAAAAAATCGTAAGAAATTCAAAAAGCCAAAAATAACAATTGCGGTAACAATTTTTTCATACTGATTTGGTGCGCAGACACAAGACCATGTGTTTCAACTCAATGTTGCTTTTGTGTAAACTATTCCCCGTGTTTGGAAGGACCGGAGACGGACCGGAAGGTTTCGGTCCCCAATGTCGATGCCAAACTTTTTCAACTTTAGCACATTAGCAAGCGACATGAAAAATATGGTAATATTTTGAATCTTAATTCTGCAAATCCTACTTTTAAGTTGAACGCTCCGAAATCCGAAACCAAAATTGGTATTTGCTCACCGGTAGATAAGAGATCGGTCACAAACAATAAAAATTGACTGCTTCTAAAGAAGAGACATCAATGCTATAAAAAACATGGCACATAAAAAAAATTTCCAATCTAACTTAATGGGATGCAGTATGGATATCCGACTATCTGAAAGTGAGGTCGAGAAAATGGTGACAAAACATGGTTTTATAAAAAAGAAGACCGTCGATATTGGAGAATATAGCTATCTGATTACGTTTCTATCCCCATAATCAGAGCGGTCTTACTTACTTGGTATTCGACACGTTTTGCTAATCCGCTAAAGTTGTTAAAATTTTGTATAAACGAATATGGCAGATAATGAATAAGTTAATGCAACTAAAGAAGCAAGTTTAGAATACTGTTGCCTAAAAACCCTGACAATGATTAATATTTTAGAAAAACTTGAAGAAATTGGATCCAATTGATGAGCCTGTTGATTAAGTTCAAAATAATTTTTATTACCACAATATATAGTAGGTAAAACCATAAACACCTATCGTATGTTGTATGTGATTTTCAAAAAATCGACTAAATCAACAGACTCATTGATTAATTGAAAATGAGAAAATGAAATGAAACCCCTGATGTTTTCAATACAAGCCTATTTTACTGAAAAAGATGAATCTCTGAGTATGTCCGGAACGGTTCGTGATCCAATGGCACGCCTGTCAGTATGGCGATCCAATATTGGCCGGAAACTCGTACCCAATCTTGCATCAACTGTTACACAACTGGATGGTGTTATTTGCGTAATCTTTATTTACCATTTTTTGGGGCAGGCCCGTCAAGAAAATAAGAAATGGGGATTGATACAGGGGTTTCGCATCCTTGAAGGGATACTGGCCTGTTATCTAGCAAAGCAGAGAAGGCCGATATACGGCATAAGGGCTCTCAGTGATCCTGAGATGTTTACTATCCTTAAAGACGACAGCAGAACCGTTTGTAATGGCTTGCGTCAATACTACAGGGGTACTTGCCGCCGGGCCGGACTAATTAATAAGGATCTAAAGGCTCTGAAAGAGAATGTCGGTGATTGGTGTCATAAATCTCTGTCAGGCTTCCCTTTGAGCCCGCTCATTGATATTATTGATCAGAAGTTAAAAAGCAGTGGGTCATTGAATCCGCACAGAGACGTTCTCTCTCCAAGAGTGATTCAACTCCTGAATAATTTTTTTAATGATCCTGAATGGAAAAAAAGATTGAAAGTCCCTCTGCTTGGACGCCCTTTTGAGTTTCAAGAATTTGCTCGTCTCTGCAGCACAATCCATTTGCAGGAAACCAGCCTTAAAAATAGTTTGGAGGCAATTATAGACGAAACCCAGGGTCATACAGCTCACGAACTCTGCATCAGGGATGTTGTATTCAATATCAAACGGTGTGAGATTTTCATCTGCTGGGCTTCAGGCATATTCAATTGGCTTTTGGGAAATGATAGAAGCCATAAAAGCAAGGCAGCAAAAGAGCTGAAACCCCAATTGGGTGAAATCAGGTTCGCAGCTGCACAATTTGCAAAGATTCCCCCTCAATACCACACCAGAAGATACAAGGAGCTGAATAAGGTTGCACAAAGCACGAACATTGGCCCGGAAGCTTTAATTGAAGCCATCCTCGAATATCATAAAGGGGTCATGTGTGAACGGGGTCAAGATTCCATGATCTGGCTGGAAGGCCAGTTTATTGTGGTTGGCGAACCATCCGGGGGCATGCAGACCATTGATGAGGTTGCCCTGGATATTAATGAGGGGAACTGGCTTGATGACTACTATATGAGTGCAACGGGCATGATATATGAACAGCTTCACGAGGACCCTGCAGTATGACAGCAAATAATAATACGGTACGCCAATCCTTTGAACAGATGCTGGACAGTTTTGAGGAGCGTCGGCCTTCCATTGTACTTTTTACCACTTTTAATTTTTCACCTACTTTTTTTGAAGACAATGTGCTGCCAATCATTTGCGGGTCAAGTGTTGAAGAGATAAAGGGGCATGCTGTCTCTTACACATCTTTGAATGAAACTCTCAGGGATCAGAAGATCAAAGTAATGGTTTTTTGCGACCGTTCGGTTAGTCCTGATCCGAAAGGGAAAATTCAATATGGCATGATGCCTTTAGGCCTTGCCAACGGTAGGTTTCACCCCAAAATTGTTCTCATGGGTGGCAGGCTTAAAGACGGCACTGACGGGATGCTTATTTCGGTTGCGAGTGCTAATCTATCTATTTCAGGATGGAGTCTGAACCGGGAAATTATCAGCTGGACCCGGGTCTGCCGCAGCCATATCCCCGATTTGAAGAACCTACTTGATTGGCTGAATGAGCAGGCCTTGTCAATCTATGGGGATCAGGCAAATGAAGACGGCAGGACCAGGGAATGCATTAAGGATTTACAGGAAATGCTTGATCAACCTGATGCCATTCCAAAGCCATCGCTTTCCACTCCTCAACTGATCATTTCTGTGCCTGGTGCCAAAGAAATCCAGACCTGTATGGCTGACCGTATCCGGGACAATCGAAAGTGGGATAACGCCATTGTCTATTCCCCTTACTGGCAGGGATTGCCCAGGATAGCAGCGTCCCTTGGAGTATCGGATATAAAATTTGTACCCACAACAAACAGGGACGGGCAATATGACTTTCCTTTGTCTTCACTGAAAACAAGAGAATGGCCACAGAGTATTACATATGAAATCTGCAGCTGTTCCCGATGGCAGCCGGATAGATTCACGCATGCAAAAGTGTTTGCACTATCGAAAAATAAAAATACTCGCCTTTGTATCGGTTCTGCAAACTCTACCGGCCCGGCCTTATTCCATGATGGTGACCTTCAAAACGTGGAGGCAATACTGGCCTATGATAATGCAATGATCAATGGTAAAGATAGATATCTGGTACCGCTTTCAGAAGAGCACATTAGTGAAAAGGATGATACCAGCGATGAACCCGGTGCACCACCACTGCCTCCTTTTGACGCTGCTCTTCTTATGGATTGGAAAAATGCCAGCCCCTCTCTTTTATGCAGATACAGGAAAAATCCTTCACGGTCCATATCCGATGTTGAACTCAAAGCAGGATCTCATTCTCCGGTAAAGATCTTCAGCGACTGCTGGGACAACCCTTTATCCATAAAGCTTCACTCCCGGAGAAGTATAAATACCTTTACGATTACCTACCGAGAAAATGATAATGACCACAAGTTTCGTGGATGTGTGCTCCATATCAATGCAGAGGATGATGATCTGGGTTATACAGAGCGCCCCAGTATAGATATTGTCTTAGACGAACTCAGGGCACTTCGTATATCAGGTCCGAGGAAGCCCCGTCCACCGGGTGATCCTGATGGAGGCGAGAACGATTCTGATCCTGATGGAGGCAAGAACGATTCTGATCCTGATATTCCAGAAGATGATATTGAGATGTTTGATTATTTTGGTATGTATCAAGCTCTTTTCAGGCTTCGTGATTTCTTGACTAATAATCCTGATGAAAATCGGTTTGCTAAACATGGTCTTGTAAGCCTGCCAAGACTTCTCAGGGCGTTGCAGCTTGAAGAGAATAATACAGATCGTGCCCGGATTCGCCGATATCTTTTGTTGACTGAACTTGAAATAATGGCTGCAGATAGCCCTGTCTGTGATGAACAGAAAGTATTCCTGGGTGAGGTTGAAAAAGAACTTATTCAGTCCCAAAAGGAAATTATTGGGCTTCTCATAAAATCTGACGCACTTAAAGTGCGTTGTGCCCCAAGCAAGAACATAACAATTGCAGCTAAAAATTATGAAAATTGGTTTACAAAGGAAGTAAGACTAAATGAATAGTCCAGTAACCATATCCAAAATTTTGCGTCCGGAAGACGTTAGCCGATGTGTCTGCTTTCATCAGCAGGACAAGTCCCTTGACCAAATTCAATCTGCAGGAGCAGCTGCACTCTGGAATACTATCCATGAAAAAGGATTTGCTTATCTTGCCGATGAGGTAGGAATGGGAAAAACATGGCAAGCTATGGGTGTGATCGCCCTCCAGTTCCTTCGCAAGCCTGATTCACGTGTGGCTATTGTCTGCCCCGGAGCAGATCTTCAAAAAAAATGGGTGCAAAACTGGCAGGCCTTCACCCGACACAATTGCTTGATTTACAACAATATCATCCGGGATGCATGGAAAGGTGGTCAGGCCCTTCAGGGAAAATATCATGATAGGTTAAGGGATTTTGCCGAAGATCTGGTGTTGGACACGGCCCGCCTTCATGTACTGAGGTATTCTTCTTTTTCACGTCCGTTATGGTTTGGTGGGCTTGGACAATTACCCGGAAAAAATGAAATAGAGCAGTATTACAGGGAGTGTTTACGAAATATTGGGTATCCGGATCTTGATGAGGATGAGAAAAAAATATTTAAAAAATTTCACTCAAATATCGCTGAGCTGACCCGTGAACTGAACCATTGCTATTCCCTTCGGGTGGGTAAAATTGTTGACGATGCAAGACCCATGGATCTATTGATATGCGATGAATCTCAATACCTGCGCCATATAAAGAATGCTCGTAACACCAACCTTCGCTTGGTCTTTTGCCAGAAAAACCTCGGTGGTCTCTTATTCATGAGTGCGACACCCTTCCACCGGGATGAACAGGATGTTATGATGCTGGACAACTATCTTGCAAATCCGCTCATTAGCACAACAAGGAAGGCACATAACGACGACATGGTCAAAACCATGGAGACATTCATGGTTCGACGCATGCGGACATATGTGGATAAGAATAAACGAAAATACAACAAACATATGTACCGGAATTACGGGATGCATGATTTTGACGGCAGGGATGATCCTTTTTATGCGCTTACCTTGGGGCTTGTTCAGAAAAGACTTGTGAAAGCCCTGGGTGGGAAGAACAACGAATTTCGTATTGGTGAATGTTCTTCTTTTGAGTCGCTTCAGGAATCAGTCATCCGCAAAAGTATAAATCGTGACGGCCAGGCTGCGGAAGAAACAGAGTTTGAAAATACTGAGACAGCCAACAGGGACCAGAGGGAAAATTCACCAGACAGGGATTTGATCAACGGTATGGCAAAACGTTTTCGCAGAAAAATGAAATCCTGCTTAGGTGTGCAACACCCTCAGTTACCACATGCCAAAGTGGATGAAATGGTAAAGATCCTTTCTGATAATCATATTAATGGTGCCCCCTGCTGTAAAGCCCTGGTGTTTGTTAGGCGCCTTGGTACGGTGGACGAACTTATCAGCCGCTTGAACACTCAATTTCAACAGTCCATCGATATAAGGATCAAGCACTGGCTCGATTGCCTTAATTCACCTGGCAGCGTGATTACTGCAAGGGATTACTGGAAGCTTGGACCAAGACAGGATGATGAAGATCCGACTTTTGAAGGTGATGACCACCAGGGAAGTGAAATTGCCGAAGGATCTGAACAGCACACAAATTTTACTAATGCGCTTAGACGTTCAGCAAAAGGAACACTACACAAAACAGGGATGCTGGCTTCTTTTCAGAGTCAGCTTTTGAGTACGGATAAGAGAAAGGAAAGCCACCTCAATTTTTTACTGCAAAAAGAACCCAGAAAAAAATGGCTCCGGTTATGCAGTTTAGTTGGTATTGATGAATCCGATTTGAACGAAATACTTGAAAAAGCACAGGACTCTGGCAGGGCAGATGTGCCGGATACAGAGGACGTTTTGAAAAGGTGCATCCTGCAGGCAATGCGGCGATCAGACTTAATCGTTGACCTTGACATCATACGCAGATTCATTGTCAAAGGAAAAGCCCGCTTCAGTGAAGTTTTATTTGAATGCCTTGAGGGGACATTCTGTTTTTTCAATGGTCGAAGTATTTCCCAAAACCCTTTCCTAAAATCCTATTTTGACCATTGGAAAGAAAGAATTAACAGGTGGATAATTCATATTGGAACTATAATGGAGCAATCACTTTCCCATATTAATATAGACACATGGAAAAGAGAGGTTGACAAGCTTTTTTACCATACTGGTCCCATTGCTGGACGTTCTGGAAGAATCCAGACAACCCAGACTGTTCCACAGTTTAAGCTGCCCTCATATCCCAATGTCCTTGTCTGTACCGATGTTCTCCGAGAGGGCATTGACCTTCATCTTTTCTGCGATCAGATCTATCATTATGGTGTAGCCTGGACATCTGGCGATCTTGAGCAGCGCATCGGAAGGATTGATCGGTTCGGCAGCCTGATTTCACGAAACATCAGCAATTTCAGTGATAACGAACCAATGAATGTACCAAGGCTCTCAGTAGGGTATCCTAGGCTGGTGGGAAGCCTTGACAGTCTTCAAGTGGAGCGTGTTTACAAAAGGAAGCTTGAAAGTGATTTAACCCTTGATTTTGGAGAAAACCGTCAGGAAAAAACTTCAATTACTATTGATGACTTAAGGAACAGGCTTCAGGTTTGTGCCGGTGTCAGCAAGTCAGGTATCTTTAACCCCAGATTCAGTTCTGAAAAGCCGAGCCAGCCAGGTATAGATTTTCCGGGCAGTCTTCTTGAACCTGATCCTGAAATCATCAGGAAGGCAAATGAAATCAAAGAACAGGTAGAGCACAATTTGGGACAAGACAGATGGATTGAAAATATTATCCAGGTCCCAGAAGAAGCCTCCCGGTATCTGCTGGATTACTTACCGGAACTTGGTCTTTTTCGACTCACCCGACGGGTGGACTGCGATAGTATGCCCGATACAAATGCAAACCGTTGGCTCTTTCTTATAAAGGAAAGTAAATACAGGCATTATGCTGAGTATGATTTGCTTATTGGCCTTGATAGTAGTATTGAGGCTTGCATTAAAGCTTTCTTAAGCACAAAAGATCCCATGTGTTCATATGGTCTTGGGCCAGGCAAACAAATTTCAGGATTCACCCATGATTACAAGTTAGGAACCATGTCAGCAAACATTGAACTGGAAAATCCCTGTAACCCTCAATTGCCTAGAGGGCAAAGTGTTTTTATTGAAAGGTATCAATCCATATACTTTCTTAAATCTTTTATTGCTTCTGATCAGGGTGGACATATTGAGAGATACGGGAACAGTTTACCTGCAAGGCACATGAGGGGCTGGCAATCTGCATTGGTTAATCTCAACAAAAGTTGTCGTTATGGGCATTTCCATTATTCAGGGAGCAATCTGTTTTATGTGCTGCCAATTCATGATCTTGCTCTCCTTTCCGATGGTAAACTGCTGCAAAAAGTAGCCATTTATGCAGATAGGATTCAGCTTTTGATGACGGCCGCTGATGGTGTTATTGACGGTTACCGATCTTTGCAGTCAATTGAGCTTCTTTGTGATTCTTATGGTAACTCTCAAATGAAAGACTGGAAAAAAACGATTAAGGACTTAAAAGGAGACACTTGATGGATAACAGCCTGAATGAGGCCATGAGAGGATGCGGAGAACTTTTGAGTGGTATATCAGATTGGTTTAATCAATGCTTAACTTTTTTGCGAACAGATTTTCTACACTCGAGAAATGGTGTAGTACCATGTTTTATCTCAGAACAGGATTTGATTTCAGCACCTGGACGCCTTCATTGGATGCTTTCAAATCCTGTACTATCAAACTATGGGAAATATACCGTTTGTGCAGATCTGGTTTTACATGAACCTGGAATTAATATTGACCAATTGCCGTTTGTCGTATGGCAAATATGTGCAAGCAGTGAACCAAAGAAAAAAAAATTTGACTTCTACCCATATCATAAATACCCACATTACGATCCGGAGCAATGGGGGACATGCTTTACAGAACAACCGAAACACAATATAGAGTCCCGGGGATTATATTATAGAACAGATAAATCCCTGGCTGGAACTTTTAATCGAAATTGCGTGATTTACCATAATGTAACCGTCCTTGAAAATGAACGGAATAATTTTTTTTCAGTATTTGTGGCAATGATTCAAGCACTTCAGAAATCTAAATTCATGGCAGGTAACTATTCAGATAAACTATCTCCATGGCTTTCCCCCTCTCCTAGCATTTTATCACTTTAAATTTGATTCTGAAACTACTCCAATATCAGCTGCTCTGGTTGACCAATGAAACAGAACAATCACTCACCCAGTGCACTCCAACTCCAACCACTTTTTTCTCCCCCTTATTTTTCTCGAAGCCTGGCCTGTAGCCCATCAGTTGAGGCCAATATTGCCAGAAATCTTTATCTGGGTTATCAGGTTTATAGGTTTTATGATCAATAATCCAACAGCCCTTTTTACTCTCAATTAGCAGGTCAATTATCCCAGAAATGATTACTCCGTCTTTATTCTGATATATAATGGGAATTTCCTTATGCATTTTAATATTACCAAAAGTTTCATTGCACCAGTTTTCAAAGGATTTCACTGAGGTCTGTAGAGCGTCCCTCTGATTTTCTGAAAACGTATGGCCAGTTGCTCCCTCAGGTTGATGCGTTCTGTTCTCCCGGTTGTTAACTGACGCTGATCAGATCACAATGAAACAAAACAAAGAAATTAAATCGTTAGCAAAACTTGATAATGTAATATGGCAGATTATTAGAGATTTCTGGAAAAAGCAAAAAACTTAATGTCGCTTTTGTTTACAAAAGATGGCTGCTTGATGTGTCTTCGAGAAAATTCAAGAGGGTCTCATTAGAATGTGACATAAATCATTTCCGACTTCTTTAATTTCTGCCGTTTGATCATATATATTTTTCTGAAAATGCTCTAATAACTCTGCTGAAGCGTTCAAATCATCTTTTAGGTTTTTCCATAACTCATCAACAGTCTTTTTGTGTCCAGGAACGGATCTTTTGATATATTCTTTATCAATTGGCAGAATTAGTAGCTCAGCGGAATCATCCAATAACAATAAAGAATCTCTTAAAAAGTCAGCACATTCACCAAAAAGATCCTCTTGGTCATGGACGTTATCAACCTCTTCTTCAGTAAATTTATATATTAAAAATTCAGCATATTCAGTTTGTTGAAAAATATTATTTAATAAATCCAAATAATTTGTGAGGAAACTAAGACCACCAAAGTAATTGTTAAATTTTTCAATCATTTTGCGAAGTTTATCTATTTTATCGAAATAAACAGAGGGTTCATAGAAGAAAAGGTTTTGGGGTTTATATCTCCTTCTCATTTTCGCTAATTTCTTTTTCTGTATCATCTTACCTCCCTAATAATTACAATAAAACCAAATCACAAAATCTTAGCTCAAGAAATGACCAATTGCAAATTTTTTAATATCATATATCTATCACGATAAAATTTTATATAGATCAATAATTTTCTCAACCTCTTCCCGCACCTGCTCCACAAACCAATACGGCTCCAGGACGCGAGCCTCATGACCGAATGAAAGGACCCAAGACAATGTTTCAATGTCAGAGGTTGCAGTAAAGGTCAACTCAATGACTTCATCACCTTTTTCATCAATTACCTGATCGTGACTCCAGATCCTTTCTTTTACATTCTTGGCAGCATAACCGGTGAATTCAACCCTTGCCTGAAAAGAATCTTCCTTCATAACACCGAAGGTTTGATTAAAAGATTTCTCAAAATCAAAGTTGTTAGGATATTTAAAAGATGTCTCGGTGATTTCAAGTCCTTCAATCCGGTGGATTACCAGCAGGGGATCAAACTTAGGTGCTTTATATACTTTGCCGGGGGCCTTCGCTATTTGAGCATGTAAATAAATGGTATCGTCTTTGGAAAAGAGCTTTAATGGTTTGATATAGAATACTTTGGGTTCTTTATTCCAGATGGATTTATAAGTGATTTTACAGACCTTACTATTTTCCATGGCAGTTATCAGGTCTTTTATTATTAACTGGTGACCTGAATAATCAATTGTTCCCGGGGCAAAGGCACCAAAATGTTTAGCAGACACGGTTCCTCTATTTTTTATCAAGACCTGGCTTTTACCAAGAGCAGTCAACGTCTGGTCAAATATTTCTTTTCCAATTAAATGTTTTGTAAAAGAGCAGCACATCTGCAAAAGTCCATATTCTGACTGGGCCAAATTCATTTCTTTAGCAGGGATTTTCTCTTTCTTGATTCTGAAGATTCGTCTTCTATCCTTAGTATAGTCCTCAATTTTAATGCCTTCAGTGGAGCTGTTTATTTTATCGACAATACGCCCTATTGTTTGTTTTGAACACTCCAGCTCTCTTGAAAGCTCGGTCAACGAATATTCATATGGAGAGAAATATAATTTAAAAAATAATTCAATAACTTTTTGGCCATGATCTTTATCAAGCTTAATTTTTTTGGTCATGCTGTTCCTTTCAAAAATAAGTGAATAGTCGTTCCACCCCATGGAATACTGTCATGATATTATGAATTAAACAATAAAAAAGGGGAGATAAAAAATGAAAGCAGAACTTATTATCAACAACGTCAGATTGGAGCTTGGGCATAAAGAATTAAATGAAATATCATATGCCCTGGATGATTGTGAAAGAAACAAAGATCTTTACCACGAATTGGCTCAATCACCTTCAGCCGAGACAAGGTCAAATATTGTGTCACAAAAAAATCTTCATGCAAAAACGGTTAGGCTACTTTTATCAGATTCCCAAATAGAGGTTATGCGAGCTATCGTTGACCGGGATAAATTCATATCACGAATGAGGAAAGAAGATATTGAACGATTTATAAATACTGGTGATTCTGAAATCTTATCTGACATCGTGGATAACATCTCTGATTTAACGGACGAACATGAAGTTTGCGAAAAAGACTGGTTGTGTGAAAAGCTCTATCAACAAGCAGATCCCACGATAAGATTTAAATTGGCAGATAATGATGAAACCCCGGAATTTATTCTTAAAAAATTACTGACAGATCCAGACATTAATGTATCCCAGGCAGCCCAGGCCACCCTGGATGAAATGGATGATTTTAATGATGATGATGATGTTCCCATGTAGCAGCAAATTTCTTGGTAAGTTAATCCAAAAGCAATCGTAAAATAAAATAGCAAAAGGACTCTAAACGCCCGTCAATTAAGTGTATAATGAATTTGAAAAACAAAATTTAATACAATTAAAAGGCGTTTCGAGTTAATAAAGTATAGTATTGGCTTAACTCATGGGGGCATTACAATGAATAAAAAAATAACAAGGCGTAAGTTTTTGTGTAATGTGGTGGCTGTGCCTTTATTGGGCACTTATAGCTACGGGAATAAAATTTTGTTGGATGGTAAAAAAACTGAAATTTGTTCAAATATATTATCGGGCAATGAAGCAACTGAAAAAGATGAAAAAATCTTAGATGATATTCATTTGTTATTTAATGATACTCAAATATCCGTGGTTGTAAAGGTTATCAATATAGATAGTTTTGAGCTCCCCGGTTGTTTTCCATTTCAAATCTCAGTTGATTGTAAAGCGTTTGATGCTTTTATGGCAGTCCATGATACCACTTTGGAATTCTTCTTAGATAAAATCAGTCAAAGAGATCGGATAATTAGAGACCTGAAAGCTAATTATATATACTTCATAAATGGAGAGCCTAATAAAATATCAGATAGTCCCGTTACCTTTTATGAACCGGATTATAAAAGGATTGAACCAAAATATTTAGAAAACAGAATAAAAAGAATGTTTAAAGTCTTTGATGATCCGGCATCGGAGGTTGGACTCACTTAAAATATGTTTGTTGCAGATCCTCTAAAAGAAGTCACCTGGCAACTATAACTGATTTTTGTCCGGCAACAATTAAGGAATGGATATTCTAAAAAGGAATATATTGTGTCCAATGTATCAAGACGAAAATTTATAAAGAGCATCGGTTTGTGTACCATATTAGCTGCAACAGGAAACATACATGATTCTCTATCTTTTTTCCCATCCCAGTTAAATATCCAGGACAAACGGTATTCACCGTTATCAGAACCAAATGGTTTTACACTTCCGGAAAATATTGCTAAAATCCTCATCATTGGTGTTGGAAATCCTGGAGTTAAAATTGGGAACGCATTGCAAACCGGTACCAAAGCGATTGACGCTTTTGTGGACGAATCAGTTGCTATTCAGCAGTTCAGTCCCAATAATAATTTAATAAATGGATTCATTTCTGAAGCTCAAATCATCTTTCTCATAGGGTCTACGAAAAATAGGGATTTTTGGATCGCAAGAGAACTCATCAATTGTCACGATCTTTTCCTGTCATTCACAATAGCCATTGAAGACGGGAACCACTTTCTGGCTGCGCAGAATTTTCCGGTGAACGAACAAGAAGCATGCATTCTTATTCCTGAAAAATATTA
>Ga0208900_1001167_pt1 | contig 14709 bp, 6 predicted proteins | sample AntAceMetag02UKK_FD_184763 | JGI IMG/M metagenome (GOLD analysis project Ga0208900, IMG submission 184763) | Saline lake microbial communities from Ace Lake, Antarctica - Antarctic Ace Lake Metagenome 02UKK (SPAdes) (version 2) | ecosystem: Environmental > Aquatic > Non-marine Saline and Alkaline... | reverse complement strand
TACCACTCCATCGCCATTGGTATCGCCACCCCTCATTCCATACACATTGGGGGCAAGCAATATTTGAGCATCCACACCATAGGCTTTGGTAGAGCTGAGTGTAAAATTATAATTGAAAGTGTAGTTGAATCCCATTAAATGGCTGGAAGACATTATTCCCAGGTGGTTGCGATGGTAAATTACGACAAAGAGTTTTTCGTTAACCTGTGTTGTAAACGATAAAAAGGATGTACCCTCAGCACTTATAATCGAACCATTTTTTAACACGAACGCAGCCTGACGCGCCACACGACTTGCCGGGGTTGCCAGGTCGGCACTTGCAGCATTGCGAATTTCAACCAGCACCCAATCCACGATATCAGCGTTGCTTATCGAATCTACCGCTTCAGTTCCCTGATAATTCCAGGGAGCCACATTATAGGGCTGGCTTGTCGGCAATAAATTGTTTTGGTTGAGGTTGGCGCTCATGGCAGAACCGCTGTATGTCCCTTCAAGAAGTGCTTTCAGGTTTAATTTATAGGTAGCTAAGGCACCCATGTTTTTAAACGACTCCAGTACCTGCTCAAATAAAATGTCAGTGTTTTCCTGCGTATCTATCCGTGCAGTTTCCACGGCGAGGCTAAAAATTCGTGAATTATTTTTTTGATTATAAACCCCTGAGTACAAAGTATCTAAGGGATAGCCCTCAGGTCCCATTTTATAAACGCCCCTGGCGGTATTGGTCATGGCAAATCCATCGGCAAAATTCATTGTTTCAAAAACCCACAGTACAGAATCCATAGTACACAAAGGATTACCGGCCACCACATCCAATTGAGGAAGACCCAGCCCGCCATCATCGCTAAACGACTGGGCGGCATAAGATTGGATGCCCATGAAATCGTTCACAAATTGTCCGGGAACAAAGGTATCAGGCGCATTTCCAAAAACATCGTACATAAAATCGAGGCCCTGCACCCACACAATGCCTTCGTTATTCAAATAAGCATCAGTTCGTTGTTAAATTTATAATCGTCCGGATTGCTCAAATCCCAAAGCTTCAGATCGGTGCCATCGTTTCCGGTGTACCATATCACCACATCAAAATCTTTCATAAAATCAAAATCGGGATAAGTGCCTGTGCTCGCGGTATTATAAAAAGCATAGGTGTATCCAAGATTGGTCAAGGTAGTATCGATATCGAGATAGCGGTTGGAGTAGTTGCAATCGTTTACCAGTAGGACTTCAAAATCCGATCCCTGATTGGTAATGGTAATTTGAAGTGAATCGGAAACCCCGGAGCCATCGGTGGCAGTGGCCTTAACCATCACGGTACCGTTTCCCGAGCTATATCCTGATGCTTGCAAGAGGCCGTTTTGGTTGATGCTTGCAGCCCCGGTTTGATTCTCCACGCTCCAATACACCATTTGATTGGTGGCAAAGTCGGGTTGTACGGTAACATTCATTTGTAGCGTACCATTATTCTCGCTAATGGAGGTTGATCCACCCTGGCTCGAAACCGTAATATCTTCTACCAGAATTCCACCGCCAGTTATCCCTTCGAAATAAGTAAGTATTTGCGAAAACAGGATATCCGTATGCGCTTCGGTGTCCATACGTGCTGTTTCCCACGAAAAGGTAAGTACTTTTGCATAATTGTGTACATTATAAATCCCGGCGAGGTAGGTATCCAAAACATAACCGGGAGGACCCATGCGATAAACACCCGTAGCTGTCGGAACCATTTCCATAGCATCGGCGTACCACATAGTGGCAAAAGCAAACTGAACCGGCGAAAAGCTGCAAATCGGGTCAGGATTTCCGGCTTCGATGTTCAACTGACCTACGCCAATATTCCCATCATCGGCATACGATTGGGCAGCATAGGTTTTAACGCCCATGTAATCGTAAATAAACTGGCCGGGCTGCAAGGTGTCGGGAGCGTTCCCAAGCACATCGTAAAAGAAATCAAGCCCCTGGAGCCACACAACTCCTCCAACATCCAAATATGAAACGAGGGGAGCATTAAATTTGTAATCGGCAGGATTAGACACATCCCAAAGTTTCAGGTTAACGCCATCGTTGCCCGTGTACCAGATCACCACATCGTAAAACGACAGGGTAATCAGGTCGGGGTAAGTACCCGTTTGCATGGTGTGATAAATGTCGTAAGCGTAATTTAAGTTCGTCAGGGTAGTATCCAGTTCCTTGTAGCGGTCCACACCATTGGCATTATCGTTTACAAGGAGGATTTCAAAATCGGAACCCTGGTTGCTAATCGTTACCATTAACGAATCGGAAACCCCCGAACCATCCACAGCTTCGGCTTTTACCCACACCGTGCCGTTGCCAAAGGTGGTACCTGTGGCCTGCAACAAGCCCTGGTCGCTGATGATTGCTGTTGTGCTTCCGTCTATCACCGACCATATCACCGTATTGTTTGTAGCAAAGGGAGGCTGCACATCGACAAGCATTTGCAGCGAGCCATGATTTTCATTAATGGAGCTGCTCCCGCCTGCTCCCGAAATAGTTATATCAGAAACAAAAATAATGTGGCTTGCAAACTGATCAAAATATTGCAAGCCCTGGCTGAAAATTGTATCCATGTTAACCTGGCTGTCAATTCTTGCAGTTTCCATTGTAAAAGTCAGCACCTTGCCATCACCTTTTTCGTTGTAAACGGCAGCAAAATAATTGCTCAAATCATATTCAGTCGGACCCATTCTATATACCGAATCAGCGCCTGGTGCCGGTGTTAAAGCATCAACGTACCACATGGTAGTAAAAGCCCATTCCATTGGAGTAAAGGTAAATATTCCGTTTCCCGGAACAACATCCAGTTGGGGAACGCCATCGGCAAACACGCCATCATCAAGATGGGATTGGGCGGCATATTCGGCGATGCCGAGGTAGTCGTACACAAACTGCCCGGGAGAAAAACTATCGGGGGCAGCACCATACAAATCATGCAAAAAATCAAGCCCCTGCAACCAAAACATCCCGCCACCATCGATATATGCCTTGATGTCCTGGTTTACGGTTTCGTTTCCGTTCCAGAAATACAAATCAGCCCCATCGTTTCCGGTGTACCAGATTACCAGGGCATGAGCTTCCATTATCGCGAGGGGCGGCGATGAACCCTCATCAGGACAATCGTAATAAGTGTAAGTGTAGCCCAGGTTGGTGAGCGAAGTTTTGAGCACTTCAACCCGGTCGGGGGCATAACCATTGTCGTTGACCAGCAAAATATTTAATTGTGCCTCGGTGCTTGCAGCCGACAGCAAAAATCCGATAATCAGACTTAGGTAAAGTTTTCGCATAATGTTGTTTGTTGTTAGTTTTTTTGAATTTTAAAACTATTGTATGAATATTTTTTTGGTAGTCAGGCCCTTTTCTGTAATTATCCTCACAAGGTAAATGCCTGTTGGCCGGTTGGCTTTTAGCTCACAATTCCCGTTTTGCAAGGCAGCGGTGGCCACCATTCTTCCGCTGATATCGAGCAAATGCACTTCTCCATCCAGGGCTTCGATGCCTTTGATATGGATAGTACCGTTTTGCACGAAAGTGCTAAACTGACTGGCAGGCGCGGGCGCAGCAATGGCATTTGTTTCGGCAAAACCCAGTTTAAAACGATTGGGGTCGTCACCCTCGTTGGCAGTAAGCAGATAAACCGGATTGGCAACCATGTCCTGCACAGTACCGATTTTGAGGTCGCTTAGGAAAACATCGAGGCCGGGCATCAGGTCTTCGGTATTCAATTCGATCGAATACTGCGAAGCCTCAGTTTTTTCAAAGCCAAGCAAAATCTCACGCTCCGCATTAAAATCGGGTAGCGAGTTGGTGCTTAGTTTTTGTTCGTTAACTACCGAATAAAATTTTGGGGCATATCCGGCCAGGAAATACGAATCGAAGGGCATATCAAAACCATCCGTTGCTTCTTGGTTTAGGCTGATGTTGTGTTCCTGGAAACTATTGTTTTCGATATCCGTGGCAACAAATTTCAAACTACTTCCGGTGCTTTTGTACCAAGCTGCTTCATCATGCAGCCTTGAAGCTTTGGGGATGGTGAGTGACGAAGCATCTGCCGAAACATACACCATAAAACCATTGCCCGAGGGAATGATGCCATCGGCTTCGATATCCGTGTAACTTGGCCCGGTGGAGTTCCATATTTTTGCTGTGCCGTTAACATTAGCACTCAAAGCCCAGTTGCCATCGTTCCATTTCAGCGCACTGGCAAAAGGATTTCCCAACAGGTGCCAGCCGGAGTTGCCGCTTGCTGCAGTATTTGTAAGTCCGGTAACAGAAATATCTGCAATGTTGAGTGTACCTGTAAATTCTTTGGTGGCGGTGGTTTCCCATGCGGTAAAATATCCCGTTCCCGGAATTATTTGCGTGGGGTCGCCGTTTTTGTAATTCATCCAATAACCGGTAGTTTCTTCCCAACGATATAAATCATTGGGGCTGGGATCATCGCCCGGGTCAAAGGGCGAACCATCAATATCAAAGGCAGCAACCGGCGAACCGAGTAGATGCCAGCCGGCAGCATCAACGTTGTCATGGCCAACGATGTAGCGTTGGACGGTTGCGTTTGCGGCATTATCAATAATTATTGAGCCAGTGCCATCGGCGTTGGATTGGACAGTGAGCGTTCCATCGTTGGTAAGGTTACCAGAAACGGTTAGGTTTCCATCATCTTCGATGGTTAAAGTTGTATTTGAATTTGTGGTTAAATTACTAGCTTCAGTTACAGTGAAACCTCCCAAAATATTTACTTCAGGAGTATAATCACCGGGAACCAATGAAGCATCACTCCAGGAACTCCCATTGTAAAAACTCCATGTTGCAGGGGCATCCCAATTTCCTGTTGCCTTGCTTTTGTAATTTGGACGTAAAAGGTTATCGGATGGTGAAATATAATCAATAGATGTAATTCCATCATCAAACGAACTTCCATTTAATCCGGTTTCTGGAATATAATCTGGTGGGACACTGGAGTTATTCAGATGCATCAGTAATATGGTGTTAGCATCACTGGTATATTCTTCCCATGAGGCATTTGATTGCATGGTTGCAATATCGCGAGCTATATCCGAAACTCTGATTTCATCAATTTCTGCATCTGACATTTGACGTGAATAACCTGACCAGTATCGCCCTCCGATATTGAGGGCATTTGTTGAAGCAGTTAATGGCCAATCAGCATCTGTATCTGAATCACATTCTGTTCCATTCACATATAATTTGGCTGTTGTTCCATCAAAAGTTGCTGCAACATGATACCAGGTATCATACGTCATATTTGTACTTATTGATCCTGAACCATCACAATCAACAGAGGCAATAATCACATCACTTGTATTTCTTGCACAAAATGTAATGGCATAGTCATTGTCATCATCATCAACAAGATAAAAAGAAAAAACGGTTCGTCTATCCATAATGCATTCATAATTCGATGCCACATGACTACCTACATTTATCCATGCCTCAAATGTCCATTGAGTTGAAACATCTAGTGCATTATTCCCATCATTAACACCAAATGATTCTCCTCCATCAAGGCCGATTGCATAAACATTTCCGGTTTGGGCAATCCCTGCACTTGATAAAAACAAAAAACCAAGTATTAAAATAAAACCGGAAATTCTAAAAAAGTATCTTTTTTTCATAATGTTAAATTTTTGATTGATAAAAGTACAGACGCAGAAAAAAGATTTTTCCCCTAATGGTATTAAAAATTGATGCGGGTAAAAGGGCTGGGGAATTGAGGAAGGAGTTGTTGTTCCAGGCCCTATTTCTTAAAAAAAAACACTAAGGCACTGAGGGCACTAAGTTTCACTAAGGGATTGTTATGGATTAACTTGATGTTATTTTGTTACCAATGGCAAATATTTGAATGGAGTTGGTATTTTGAGAGAGACCTCTCAGTCGCTGCACTCCTTCGAGGTGACACCGATAGCGTTGTGGTTGTGGGGGGGAGGGGAATGGGGCGCTTTGCGCCCCATTCCCCTCCCCCCTGCCGCCCGCGCCGTCCGGGTCATTTCGACCGAAGGGAGAAATCTATTATTATTAGGATGCTTGCAAAAACATGTTATTAGTACTGGAAAAACGCAGCGTAGCTACCTGCCCCGACTCTTCGGGGAGTTTTGGAGGGAGAAATCTAATCCATACGTAAACAGCAAATTTATTTCCACAGTTTTTCGTCAGAAAAACACTCTACGCCCTCTGCGCCCTTCGCGGTTATAGGGGTGTTTGGGGGTGTTTGGGCGAGGCTTAGCCTCGTCTGTTTTATTATTGCAGGCTTTGCCTGCTGAAATTTGACTTTAAAAAAGCAGGCTGAGCCTGCGGAAATAAATATAGCTTAGTAGCGGTGGTTGAGTTTGTCGAAACCAGCCTAAGCTGAACATACTGGAATTTTATTGATAGTCGAAAAAAATATGGTGTAGGTGAAAAAAGCAGCTGGCCTTGCCCGCTTCGCTGTAGCTTTGGCGAAGCGGGTCGGCAGGCAGTTTTCTCCCGGTAATACATCTCTGATAGTTTGGGGCAGGTGTAAATAGGGCTTGCTGAAAAACTCAGAATAATAATATTTCGGTGCGCTGCACCTTTGCTCCAAATTTCGATTATAATTCTACAAAGATTACCGGTGCTCTGCACCTAAAAAAAAAGCCACAGAGTGGCGACAATCTTTGTAGCAGCATTTATTGGAGTTGAAACGGGAGGTGCAGCGCACCGAAATATAAAGCTAACAATATGGTTTTGAGTTTTTCAGCTAAGTAAACAGCAAATTAATTTCCTCAGTTTTTCGTTAGAAAAACACTTTGCGCCCCCTGCGCCCTTTGCGGTTATTGGAATAATGCGCAATACCCGCAGAACTCCAAAAAAAACTACCGGCTAAAAAATTTCTTTAAGGAAGGGTTCAGGGTCAAGACTTCCCTGATTTTTTTTATGGCACTGGTAATGTGGTTTTCAACGGTCTTCTCGGAAATGTTTAGGATTTCGGCGATTTCTTTGTGCCTTAAGCCATCAATTTTTTTCATCCTGAAAACTAATCCGGCCATCCGGGGCAGGCCACCCACCAAATCATCGATGGCATCGCTTACTTCCTGTTTCAGCATCAGGGTTTCGGGGGTCATATTGTCGCCATGCTGCACTGCATCGTGGTAATCGTAAACAAAATCGGGCTTGTTTTTCCTGATTTCCGAAATTACGGCATTGCGGGTACTTTTGTACAAAAATGATTTGAGGCTTTTGGTAATGACGATTTCATCTTTCTTAGTCCAGATTTTAAGAAAGACATCCGAAACCACCTCTTCGCAGAGCCCCTCATTTTTTAAAAATAAATAGGCGAAATTGCACAAGGGCTGGTAATACCTGTCGAACAAAAGCTCGTAAGGCTTTACATCTCCAGATTTCATTTCTTGAAACAATGCCAAATCATTATCTGTTATTGGAGTGCCCATGCAGTATTTTATTTTCAGCCACCCTGTTTGTTGGTGCTGAAAGCTTTGTAGTTTTAGAGTTTTTAGACTTCAATCTATTATCAAAAGAATTATCCACTGCAAAAATAATAAAACCATGATGTCTTGCTAAGGACTGCTGAAAAGCCTGGAAATATAATATTTCGGTGCGCCCGCACCTTTTTGAATCCCCGGGACAATGCGCTTTCTACAAATGCCGATTGTAAATTGAGCATGCTCGCCCTTTGGGCGGCAGGTTGTGTGGCTCCTGCCTCGCCGGTAATGCCATTAACTTAAGGTTTTCATACCTGGAAAATGAATATGGAATATCACACCATTCTTATCAAAAGAAAAATTATCATCATCGGATTTATCGGATTTATCGGATTTGACCTGCCTACGGCAGGTAGAGATCCGTGTAATACGATGATAACTTTTTTGGGAGATGATTTTTTACATATGCTTAAGTTAATGACATTAGCCTCGCCGGCCCGCTTTGTCAGCGAGGCGAGCAAGGCGGGCTGCCGCTTGACATGCGCTTCGCACCTGAAAATGAAGGTGCAGAGCACCGGAATATTAAAAGTACGGATTTTTGCATGCAACCATTAAAAACCTCGCACCTGAAAATGAATCAATAGCCCTGTCCTTTAGGGCAGGGATTGAATTATGAGAGTAGAAAACCCCCGCATTTTCGCCACGCCTTTGGCGTGGCGAAAATGCGGGGGTCGTATCACCAGCTTAATTATTCCCCGGGTTATGCCATAGGCATCCCTTCGGGGAAACCCGGGGCTAGTGAAAAGCATCCCTTTATGGACAGACACTATTTAATCATTAATAATTTGACTTTCCTGAAATAAAAAAACCTTTTCGTTTAGGGGGAAAATTTTAAAAATGCGTCTTGTTGATAGTAATCCCGGGTTTTAGTTGTACGCGGCCTACTCATTGATTCAAATTTAAAAAAACGATGATGAAATTTAATACCATTTTTTTTATTGCACTTTTCTCTTTCCTCTCACTTTCGGGGATAGCACAATTTAACGTGTTGCTGGTTAACGACAATGCCAATGGCCCCGACCGCTATTTGGAAATTGATACCACGCTCAGTAACCTCGGCCTCAACTACAACATTTACAACACGGTTGTTACCGGAACCTTCCCCGACAACAACACCCTTGCACCCTACGATGTGGTGATTTGGTACACCGGGAATGATGGTTTGAATTTAAAGCTCTGGGACGTTTCAAACCCCGACGATTATCAGTTTAATGCTCCGCTGATGAGCTACTTGAACAATGGCGGCATCGTATGGCTGCAAGGGCTCGATTTTTTATTCGACATTGTAGGAACTGCTCCCGACCCATTTTTCCCCGGGCAGTTTATTTACGATTACATGGGCATTTCGTCCTATTACGCACAATCGTACTCCGATGATGGTGACGAAGGTGTGCCGCAACTGGATGTTGTGGCCGGAAACCCGCTTTGTACTTTTACCCCCATGCAATGGGCTTATGCCACCATGTGGTATGTTGATGCGCTGGAAATTACGGCAACAGCCCAGGGCGTTTACAAAATGGGGCCGCAGAACTACGCGCTTGAAGGATACATCTCGGGCGTTTACAACGAATTTGGCGATTCAAAAATATTTACCCTTACCTGCGAAACTGCCCGCCTCGACACCGAGCAACATACCGACACGCTGTTTGCACAGGTACTCGATTTTTTCGCAACTTTTTCGAGTGGCGACATCCCGGTCGAGAATATTACTATCAGCAGTGAGGGCGGGGCAACAAGCATAAGCGAAAATGGCGGAAGCCTGCAAATGTTTGCCGAAGTATTGCCCGAAAATGCCACCAACCCAGGCATACTTTGGAGTGTTGAAAACCAAACAGGGACGGCACAGGTAAACCAGAGTGGATTGTTGCAAGCCACGGGAACTACCATTGGAAACGGAACTATTTTAGTAAAAGCTACGGCCATGGACGGTTCAGGTGTTGAAGATTCGTTCCAGGTAAGCATATCGGGACAGGGTGCCGATTTTGAAGTATTGCTGGTGAACGACAACGATTTTGCCCCCACCCGTTATTTTGATATCGATACTACCCTCACCAACCTTGGCTATGCCTATGATGTTTATAATACGGTGCTCACCCAGCAATTCCCCGATATTACTACACTTTCGTTTTACGATGCCGTAATTTGGTACACCGGAAACGATGGTGTAAATCTTTATTTGTGGGATGTTAGCGATACCAACAATTACAAATTCAACCCACCGCTCGTGCAATACCTCGATGCCGGTGGCACGGTTTGGCTCCAGGGTCTCGACTTCCTCTTCGATGTTTATGAAGCCGCCCCCGACAGTTTTGTCCCCGGCCAGTTTACCTACGATTACTTAGGAATCGAATCCTACGCGGTACAATCGCACGTGGACGATGGCGGTATCGGACTTCCACAACTTGATGTTGTTGCAGGCAATGGAATTTGCACCCTCACGCCGCTTTTGTGGACTTATGCCGAGATGTGGTATGCCGATGGACTTGATAAAACCGATGCTGCCACCGCCGTTTATAAAATGGGGCCGGCTGATTATGAGTTGTCCGGATATTATTCGGGGATTTACAATGTTTATGGCAACGCCAAAATATTTACACTCGCGGTTGAAACTGCCCGAATTGACACAGAACAAAATACGGATGCCATATTTTTGGAGGTGCTGGACTATTTTGAAAATAATACAGGTACTGAAATCCTAATCGAACAAATTACGGTTAGCGGCGAAGGTGGAGCGACTACCATAAGTGAAAACGGCGGCACATTACAAATGTATGCTGATGTCCTTCCCGAAAATGCCACCAACCAAAACCTAAACTGGAGCGTGAATAGTGCCTGGGGTATAGCCACCATAAACCAGAATGGCTTACTGCAATCAAGCGGAACATCAATTGGGAATGGTAGCGTTTGGGTTGTCGCTGCGGCAATGGATGGTTCAGGTGTCAGCGATTCATTGCTTATTACCATCTCAAATCAGGGTTCCGATTTTGAGGTTTTATTTGTGAATGATAATGGTTGGGATCCTGCAAGGTATTTAGAAATTGATACTACACTTAGCAATTTAGATTATACTTATCAAATTTATAATACTGTTACAGAGTTTCAGTATCCTGATTTTAACACGCTTTCGGCTTTTGATGTTGTAATTTGGTACACCGGCAACGATGGTGTTGACCTTTATTTGTGGGATACCAGCGACACGCTCAACTATACCTTCAACCCACCTTTGATGCAATATTTGGCCGCAGGCGGTAATGTCTGGCTGCAGGGGCTCGACTTTTTATACGATGCTGTTGGACCGGTGCCTGTTAGTTTTACCGAAGGTCAGTTTATTTACGATAAATTGGGAATAAAAACTTATTACGCCCAATCGTATGCCGATGATGGAAACATGGGGCTGCCCCAGATGGACGTTATTCCGGGAAATCCCATCGCCACCCTTTCGCCGGTAACGTGGGTTTTTGCTACCATGTGGTATGCCGATGCCCTTGAGATTACCGATGATGCTTCAGGAATTTACAAGATGGGACCTGCGGGTTATGTGTTCGATGATTATTACACCGGGGTTTTAAAAACCACCGGAAGTTCAAATATTTATACACTGGCGATTGAAACTGCGAGGTTAGTATCCGAAGAAACCACCGATATGTTATTTGAAGAAACACTGGAGTATTTCCGTTTAATTACAGGGATAGAAGAAACCACGGATAGTTTTGAATTAAGCGAAATAAACACCTTTCCCAATCCGGCCAGCGATTTTGTTACCTTTAGTTTTGATGTTTCAAAACCTGCTGTTACCAGTTTGGACATTCGTGATATTACCGGCAGGTTGGTGTATTCTCAAAATATTGCCACTCGAAATCCGGGAAAACAGGAATACCGGCTTTCGCTTACATCGCAGCATTTTCATCCCGGCGTTTACACCTATACCCTCACCCGGGATAATAAATCCAATACAGGAAAATTTATCATCATTAAATAACTAATATTAAAATTTTTAAAAATGAAAAAATTTGTACTACTAACACTGGCATTCATCAGCCTTGCTTTTGCAAGCAGCCAGGCACAAATGAGTATTTTGCTTGTTAACGACAACGGCTATGCCCCTGATCGGGTAGAAGTTATTAAGGATGCCATTACCAATGCAGGATACAATTATGCTTTTTATGATGCCGCCGCCGAAATGGCCGGGCCTACTTTCGATTTTATGCAATCGTTTAGCCTGGTAGTTTGGTACACCGGCAACGATGGTTCAAGCTTATACCTTTGGAATGGCGATGATACAGCAAATGAAGACATTATGAACTACATCGACGATGGTGGCATGTTCTGGCTTCAGGGTTTGGATTTTCTCTACGACAAATATCCTGAAACCCCGGGTACATTTTTACCGGGCGAATTTGCTTACGATTACCTCGGCATTTACTACTACGCCGGCCAGTCGCATAATGACGATGGCGTATGGAGCGATGGCGTTCCCCAACTGGATATTGTTGAGGGCAACGGAATATTTACCATCCCCCAAATCCTGTGGGCCTACGAAACCATGTGGTATGTTGATGCCCTGGATAAAACGGATGATGCACAATATGTTTATCGCATGGGGCCAGCAGGCTACGACCTTTCCGATTATTATTCGGCCATTTATTTGGAAAGGGGAGACGGGAAAGTTTTGTCCTTTGCTTTTGAAACGGCCAGATTGGATACCCAGGAAAACACCGATGCACTTTTTGGTGAAGGCCTGGCCTATTTTGAGCAATTTGCCACTGCCGGGATTTTGGTTGAAGAAATCACTGTTTCATCAGAAGGCGGCCTTGCAACAATCGAAGAGAATGGCGGCACACTCCAGTTTTCGGCTGAGGTATTGCCCCTTGAGGCAAGCATACCTTTTGTAAGCTGGTCGGTAAATAGCGATGGCGTATTGGCAAGCATCAACCAGGATGGGCTTTTGCAGGCTTCGGGTACCGACAATGGCAACGGCATGGTTTGGGTTAAGGCCGAAGCTATGGACGGCTCCGGTATTGCCGATTCGATGCAGGTAACCATCTCGGGCCAGGGCACCGAATTTACCGTGCTGCTGGTAAACGACAATGCCAATGGCAGCGACCGCTACCTCGTTATCGATACTTCGCTTACCAACCTGGATTATATATATAATGTTTACAACACGGTAGTAACAGGCGATTTCCCCGACTATAACACCCTGGATGCTTACGATGCCGTAATTTGGTACACCGGCAACGATGGCTTAAACCTGAAACTTTGGGACGTAAGCGATACTACAGGAGCAGTAGATACAAAGCTTAAATTCAATGCACCACTTATGCAGTACATCAACAACGGCGGGATAGTCTGGCTGCAAGGTTTGGACTTTATTTTTGATATTTATGGCGGTGCCTTCGACATATTTGAAGCAGGCGATTTTATGTACGATTTCATGGGCATTAGTGCTTATGTTGCTCAATCGTACGCGGATGGAGACCCATTGATGCAAATGGATGCTGTATCCGAAAATCCCATTACTTCTTTTGGCCCGGTAACTTGGACTTATGCTGAAGGTATGCATTTTGCCGATGCGCTGGATAAAACAGACGAAGCAGAAGGAATTTATACCATGGGTCCCTCAAACTACATTTACAGCGAGTATTTTACCGGAATCTACACCAATCCCGGCGAAGGCCGCTTGTTTACACTTACCGTGGAAACTGCAAGAATTAACAATCGCGAAAATACGGATGCCTTTTTTGGTGAAGTACTCGAATATTTTGAAAGCCTGGTGCCAAACAGCATCGGCAAAATGAATGTTATGGCGGACTTTTCTTTGCAGAACTCACCAAATCCTGCCAAAGACCAAACCACCTTTTCATACAAGTTAACAGACAATGCCGATGTTACTTTTACCATCTTCGACCTGTCGGGGCGGAAAGTGTTTTTCGAGAACTTTGGAAAACAAACTGCAGGTCAGCAAAGTTTTGAATTTTATCCCGCGCAAGCCGGGTTAACCACAGGTTTTTATACCTGCACACTTACAGTAAATAACAGTTTTGCCACGCGCAAAATCATTATCGGATAATCAATCAGCTTAATCCGGGTCGGTATTTTATCGGCCCGCTTACTCTTATATCAAGAATAAAATGATAAAATCAAAAATCAAAATATTTTCCGTCTTCATTGCCTTCATGCTATTGGCAGGATTTGGCTTTGCCGGAAATCAGCTTAACCGGGCTCAGGCCATCATTAAGGCCAATACTTTTTTGGCTGAGGCCGGACATAATTCGACTTTCAGCAATGGTATGGATTTTTCCATTGCCGGGGTTTCCGATTTTAGGATTAAGGATGAAAACCTTGCCTACATCGTTCATTTGAAACCACAGGGTTTTATCATTGTTTCGAATTACAACCAGCCTTCACCAATTATTGGATTCTCGATGGAAAGTAATTTCCCCGATAATGCCGAATCATCAGACCTGCCCGTGTTTAATGTGGTAAAAGGAATTGCATTGTCGATGAAAAGCAAGGCTAATAAAGCCGCTGTTGCGAAACCATCATACAAAAATACCAGCGAAGTAATTTACGGGCCTTATGTTACCACACTCTGGGGGCAGGTAAATTGCCAAAACAACCAGGGTTCATCCATTAATGTTACCAATTACTATACGCCCAATCATTATGCTGCCGGTTGTGTAGCTATTTCGATGGCAACGCTTCTTCACCATTATCAGTGGCCTTTAAAAGGCGTGGGAAGCCACTCGTACTACGATGGCTATGGAAGCTCCAACGGCAACTATTCGGCCGATTTTGGTAACACAAATTATAGTTGGGATGACATGCTTTACAAATACAACAACCAGGCATCCACAACCGTGCAACAGGAGGCAGCCGGCGAATTGGCTTTCCATGCCGCGGTGGCACTCGAAATGGATTTTGAATACAACGGCTCCACATCGAATGTGAACAAAATACCTGGTTGCGGGGCCGATTATTTCCGCTTTTATTCTTTTTATAAATCAGAATCTTCAACGGTTTTCTGGCCACGCCTCGACAAAAATATGACCGAGGCCAACCCTGTAATACTTTCTGTTTCTTCCAATTCCGGCTACGGGCACTCGGTGGTGTGCGATGGCTTATGGCTTACCGACAGCGAAGAAAGGTTTTACCACCTCAACATGGGCTGGTGGGGCTCGGGCAACGGGTGGTTTACCATTCACGAAGATTTTAA
>Ga0208900_1001164_pt1 | contig 14755 bp, 14 predicted proteins | sample AntAceMetag02UKK_FD_184763 | JGI IMG/M metagenome (GOLD analysis project Ga0208900, IMG submission 184763) | Saline lake microbial communities from Ace Lake, Antarctica - Antarctic Ace Lake Metagenome 02UKK (SPAdes) (version 2) | ecosystem: Environmental > Aquatic > Non-marine Saline and... | reverse complement strand
ATTATTGAACCGTCTGGCCGTGATGTTTACCCTGTTCCAGGTGGCCATTCATCTCTATTTTTCAACGATTTTTCCGGTGATTTTGATCCCACGTCTCCTTGTTTCCCTGGTTGTGATTTGCGGGCCGGTGCTGTTGCTGGCCCTGCCGGTGGTCTTTACGGATCTGTTTGTGAAGACCATGGTAATACGGCCCATGGATCATCATCTGGTTATGATCCGAGACACCGGCTTTTTTTATAAAAGTGTTTATGCACCCCTGGTGATCCTCTATATTTTGTTAGCCTGTGTCATGTTTGTCTGGCAATATCGCGCTGCCACCAGCAGTATTGCCAGAAAACAGGTGCTTTACACGGCTATTGCCATGGCCGGGGGCGGGGTGGTGGCCACTGTTTCCTGTATTGTACTGCCGCTCATGGGTATCACCCGATATTACCAGGTGGGACCCCTTTTCATGGCACCCCTTTACGTCACCACCATGGCCATCAACATTGTCTCCCTCCGGGCAATGGACATTGATCAGTTAGTGGCCAAGCTTGCGCTGTGGGGAATATCCATCCTGGTCATCACCGCCCTCATCGGTGTTGCCATGGCAGATATTCTCGCCCACCCCCATCGCTACAATGTTGCCGGGGCCACCTTGTTGCTGCTGGTGTGTTTCATGGGGGGATTGGTTTACATGATGCTCATTCAACCCCGCATCAGCCGGTGGCTTCAGCGCAAATACCATGGATATGCCAGGATCGTGGATCAATTTCATGACAACATTCTTCAGCTCAAAACCGTGGGAGATCTGGCACAATTAATTTGCAGGACCATTGATGATGTTCTCAAACCGGAAAACATCTCCATTTTTTTACGTCAATCTGGAAATACCCGTTTTTCCCTGGAACAGGGTTACAAATATGGCGGATCTGAAATCATTGATGTCCAGAAAGATCAGTTGCGAGACATTCCCCGGTTTGACATGGTCATTGAAAAGGAGCAGGTGGCCCAGCAAAAACAATATGAAATGTACCGAGAAACGGGGATGAATTATTTTTCAAAATTTACTTGCATCATCACCATACCCATTATTTATGAGGATAAAATCATCGGGGTGATCAACCTGGGCCCCCGGTGCCAGGGATTTTACAATCGGGCGGAAATCACCTTTCTGGAAAAAATGATGACCGGCATCAATGTGGCATTTTCCAATGCCATGCTCCTGGACCATATTGAAACCATAAACACTGCCCTCACCCGCTTTGTCCCTCAGAAAGGGTTGGAAATCATGGGGCATGAAAAGATCACCGATGTGCAGCTGGGGGATTGTGTTCAAAGGGAAATGAGCATTGTTTTTTGTGATGTCAAAGGGTTTACGACCCTGTCTGAGCGGATGAGTCCCCGGGAAAATTTTCAATTTTTGAATACACTTTTGAAATGCATCAGCCCGGTGATCAGAGAGCATCATGGGTTCATTGACAAGTACATGGGGGATGCCATCATGGCCCTTTTTCCGGGATCTCCCCGGGATGGTATAGCCGCTTCAATTGGTATGTTAAGGGTGTTGGAGCAGTACAACCAAGGAGTGGGGATGGATGGTAAATTTCCGGTTCAAGTGGGGATTGGTGTTCACACGGGCATGCTTATGCTGGGTACCATTGGTGAAGAGGAGCGCATGGAAAGTACGGTGATCTCCGATGCGGTGAATCTGGCCCAGCGCATTGAACGTATGACCCGGCTCTTTGGGGTGTCTCTTATTGTCAGTGAGGCTGTGGCAGCCCATGTTGGCAAAGATGGAAATCAAGATATCAGGCATCTTGGCCATGTAAAGGTCAAGGGGAAAAAAGCACCTGTGTCCCTTTATGAACGATTTGACGCAGACCCTGAACCCATAAAAAAATTAAAGCACGAGACCCGGTCTCTTTTTGAAAAGGGAGTGGATTTTTATTTTGGCAATGAACGATCCCGGGCTCTGGAGTGTTTTAATGCGGTGCTGGCCACTGGATTGGATGATCCTGTCTGTCATGCATATATTAAAGGGCATGCACGACTTGTTGTGGGAACAAAAGGGGGCCAGCTATAAATAAGCTCTGCCCCCGGATTTTTACTTAATAAAGTTCATACCGCGCCAGGCGGCCATCAAGCCCACCTGCCCGGATGGGTTTGCGAAAGGATGCCTTTAAACCCATGAACTGGATGTAATCAGGGTCACCAAAATAGATATAGGCGGTGGACCCGGTACATTTTTGCTTTAGAAAATCCCCCAACTGGCGGTGGAACAGCTCCAGATCCTGGTCTTTTCCCAGACGAATACCATAGGGCGGGTTGGCCACAATGATGCTGTTTTCAATGGGGGGAAGCTCATTAAAATCCATCTGGTCCACAGTGACCCGGTTGCCATGGTGCATGCCCATGAGGTTGGTGCGGGCTGCATCCACCGAGACCTCGGAAATATCACTGCCCCGGATGAGACCCGGGGGAATATCAACAATGTCGTTGTCGGCTGATTTTTTCACCTGAGCCCACAAATCCGGGTTGAAGTCAGGTAGCTGCTGAAAACCGAACCGCTCCCTGAAAACTCCGGCGGGAATTTTACACTGGGACATGAGGGCTTCACATAAAAGGGTGCCGGACCCGCACATGGGGTCGTAAATGGGCATGGTACCGTCCCATTCGGACATATTAATGATGGCGGCGGCCACGGTCTCCTGCATGGGGGCGGCCACACTCTCTTCTCTGTAGCCCCGTTTGTGCAAAGAGCCCCCTGATGCGTCAACGCTCACCGTGGCCTGGTTGTGGCGGATGTGCAGGTTGATGAGCAGATCCGGGTCCCGAGGGTCCACATTGGGGCGTTTGCCACACCGTTCACGGAAATAGTCTGCCACGGCGTCTTTGAGTCTCAGGGCCGCAAACTGGGAGTGATCCATGGCGCTGTCAGACACATTGGCAGACACGGCAAAGGTTTGCTTGCGTGACATGAGCTGTTCCCACCGAAGGCGTTTAACCTGGCGGTACAATGTCTCATCGTCGTTGCAGGGAAAGGTGACAAGGGGGGCAAGTATCCGGGATGCCAGGCGGGTGCAATAATTGATGCGGTAGAATGCAGATTTTTCCGCTGTAAAATAAATGCCTCGCTGGTCGGTTTCAATGTCCTTTGCGCCAAGTTCGGTTAGTTCCTTTGCACCAAGTTCGATGAGCCCCTCTGAAATCTGGGCAAAGTACCTGGCGTTTTGTTGATAGAGGAATCCCGAGGCGTAGCGTTTGTGTTCGCCAGCCCGTTTTCGGATGATTTTTTTCCGGGGTGCTGAATCTTTTTTATTCATGATTTGTCACTGCATTGAAGGGTTTTTATGATGGTATTCACGGCCATGGCGGTTCCGCCCTGGTATCGGCGGAGATAACCAAGAGCAGCGGCTGCGGTCTTTTGTCGTTGGGGGGGGGTATCAATAATCTGGCACAGGTGGTGGACCACCTGCTCACGGTTTCTGGCCCGGGTCACCACACCGGCGGTGAAAAGTCCTTGTCCCACCCAGTTGAAATTATCAAGGTAGGGACCTGTCACTGTGGGTACACCGCACATGACAGGTTCCATGAAATTTTGTCCCCCCAGGGGTTTGAGGCTTCCCCCCACAAAGGCGGCTGTGGCATGAGAGTAGGCGGCTTTAAGTTCACCAAAGGTATCCCACAAAATGGTGGTGCCCGACGGCACCGGGGTTGTGATGGTGGATCGAAGTTGCCAGGGCCGTCCAAGATCGGTTAAAAGTTGCTGCCAGAAGGGGATACGGTGCATGTGCCGGGGAATCAGTCCCACCACTTGGTGGGGATATCGAAAAAGAATCTGATCAAGGATATATGCCACCTCTGTCTCCTCTTCCATGCGGATGGATGCCAGCAGGGTCACAGGTGTTTTTGGGGGAAAGGGATTCCCGGGCAGGGGAGCAGCGGGGGTGTCCGTTGTGCTTTCTGGCATCACCATGTCAAATTTAATGTTGGGCATGATGCCAATGGCGGTGTGGGTAAAAATGCGTCGGAATCTTTGGGCATCTTCCGGGGAGATGGCCAGGATGGTATCGGGGGCCAGTGTTCGCCATAACCATGGGATTTTTAGATACCAGGAAACACTTTTTGCCGAAAGCCTGGCATTGATCATGATAATGGGACTATGCTGTTTTTTCAGGCTGGAAAGAAGGCCCGGCCATAACTCTGTTTCCAGAAGGACCATGGTGTTGGGGCAAACCCTTGCCACCGCCGCATCCATGAGGGCGGGGTCATCAAAGGGAAAAAAGGAAAGTGCCACCAGAACATGGGGGGGAATGCCCGGGGAAGAGATGACTGTTTTAAGTATATCCATGCCCTGGGTGGTGGTGGTGGTTACAAGCACGGTCAAAGGACCATGGGGAACCATGGCCCGGATCAGGGCACAGGCCAGATAGGCTTCCCCCGCCGATGCCGCCTGTATCCAGATGTCTGCCGGTGTCAAGTGATCAACGGCAATGCGCTGGTGAAATCCCTGGCGGAGTCGTTTGTTTTTTTTCAGCCATGGCAGTGCCAGTTTCCACGCCAGACCATAGAGCCCAAGACCCCGATGTAGTATCCCCTGATGTCCCATGACATCCTTGTCTCATATTTTTTTAATATTGACAACAGTTCTTATTCCATTCCATAATATCAGGCTTATGAAATATTTAGATAAAAACACAACACTTCCCCGGGAACGTGTGCTGTTCAGCCTTGTTGTCAGCCATTGGCGAAAACTTGCCCTGGCCATGGCGTGCATGGTGATTGTGGCCGGTGCCACCGCTGCGTCGGCCTATCTGGTCAAGCCCATGCTGGATGATATTTTTGTGAACCGGGACCGCTCCCAGCTATTGCTGCTTCCCGGTGCCGCCATTGTGATTTTTTTGCTCAAGGGCAGTGCCACCTATGGTCAGCAGTACTGGATGAATTATGTGGGCCAGCAGATCATCAAGACCTTGAGGAATATGCTTTATGATCGTATCATGGACCTTCCCCTGGCCTTTTTTCACCAGGAAAAAACCGGTACCCTCATGTCCAGAATCACCAATGATGTGAACATTGTCAAGGGCATGGTGTCCACTGCTGTGGCAGGGCTGCTGCGGGATCTTTTCACCGTGGTGGGGCTTGTGGGGGTGATTTTTTACATGGACTGGAAACTTGCCATGGGAGCCTTTATTGTTTTGCCGGCGGCATTCTATCCGGTGCTGATATTCGGACGAAGGGTGCGGCGGTTCAGCACCGGACGTCAGCAGGCCATGGCGGACCTGAACGTTTTTCTCCATGAAACCTTTGCCGGCAGTAAAATTGTTAAAACTTTTACCCGGGAAGCGTATGAAAAAAAGCGGTTCCACAAAAAATCAGAAACCCTGTTCCGTCTGGAAATGAAGTCGGTGGTGGCCAAATCTTTGTCCTCTCCTGTTATGGAGTTTCTGGGGGGCATCGGCATTGCATTTATCATCTGGTTTGGTGGCTCCCGGGTGATTTCCGGGGCATCCACCACCGGCACCTTTTTTTCTTTTTTAACGGCGGTGATGATGCTCTACGCCCCGGTGAAAAAACTGGCCACCCTGAATAACACAGTCCAGGAAGGCATGGCCGCTGTTACCCGGATTTTTGAAATCATTGACCGGGAATCAGAGATAAAGGAAAAAGAACATCCCATGGTTCTGGAGGGCCGGTCAGTGGGGGTGAGCTTTGAGGATGTTCAATTTGCCTATCAGGCTCATGAATCATCGGTGCTAAGTAACATCAATCTCAAAGTGAATCCCGGAGAAGTTCTGGCCCTGGTGGGGATGAGCGGTGGCGGCAAGACCTCCCTTGTGAATCTTATTCCACGGTTCTATGATGTCACATCAGGGGTCTTGCGTTTCAATGGAATGGACGCTAAAGATATTAGTCTTAAATCCCTGCGGGAAAAAATTTCCATTGTGACCCAGGAACCAGTGCTGTTCAATGATACCGTGGCCAGCAACATTCGCTATGGCAATCTTACGGCTTCTGACCAGGCTGTGGAACTGGCGGCAAAAAAAGCCTTTGCCCATGATTTTATCATGGGATTTCCCAAGGGGTATGACACCGTCATCGGAGAGCTTGGCAGCCGATTGTCCGGGGGAGAAAAACAGAGACTGTGCATTGCCCGGGCCCTGATCAAGGATGCCCCCATCCTCATACTGGATGAGGCCACTTCGGCCCTGGACTCCCAGGCTGAGCAGGTGGTTCAGCAGGCTCTGACCAACCTCATCAAGGGGCGCACCACCTTTGTTATTGCCCACAGGCTTTCCACCGTGGACCATGCCCACCGCATTGTGGTGCTGGAAAAGGGTCGGATTCTGGAGCAGGGTACCCACAAAGATCTCATGGCCCTGGAAGGAAAATACCATGCCCTTCGCACCATGCAGAACCCGGGGGAAGTTCTGGGATAGCCAGTGTCTGGGCATACCATTGTTATATGCCGCCCCCGACGGTGCTCGGAAGTTTTGTTTTTTAATAACGGGCATGTCCTGCTGGACACAACGAATATTGAAAATGGCATTATGCCGCCCCCCCCGACGGGCAATGGGCCCGGCCCGGAACCGTAGACGGCCCAATTGGCCGGTTCCTATTACCCATCGGGGGGGGCTCTGCTGAGAGTACTTGGACACTTCATTTTTATATAACATACATGGCAGTCACCACTGCCACAACGAAAAATGAAAGTCTTTTAATTCCAGGGTGTTGGTGAGACTTTCTTATAAAAAAAAAGGAGAAGAAAATGGCAGTTTCAGAAGAATTGCTCAATATATTGGCATGCCCCCAGTGCAAGGGGGAGATTTACCTGAACGGGGAAAAAAATGGTTTGATCTGTGATAAATGCCGTCTGGAATATGAGATCCGAGATGATATCCCCATCATGCTGGTGGAAGAGGCGAGGGCTCTGGATAAGTGAGTACCCCGAAAAAACCCGATGCGGCAAAGCTTGTTATCAGCGTGTTCATGAACGATAAATTATTGTTTGATGAACTGTTGCCAGTGCTGAAAAAGGCCTTTGGTTCCACAGAGCAGATCAGTGATTGGTTTGATTTTGATTACACGGATTACTATGAGGGAGAGATGGGCTCGCCCCTTTTTCGGCGTATGATTTCCTTTGGTGCTTTGATAGGCCAGGACGATCTGGCCCGTATCAAAGAGGCCACCAATGCCATGGAAAAAAATTGGGCCGTCAATGGCCAACGGAACCTCAATCTTGATCCGGGGTATTTATTGCTTTCCCGGTTTGTATTGGCCACGGGCAAGGATTTTTCCCATCGGATTTACATTGGCCGGGGTATCTATGCCGAAGTGACCCTGATGTTTAAAAAGGGAAGATTTCATTCCCTTGCATGGACCTATCCCGATTATGCCTCCACGGAAATGACCGATTTTCTCATGGATGTGCGTAAGGGATATGTGGCGGACCTGAAACAAATTTAATAATCAGTTTTACTGATCCCATTTTAACAAAAATTTTGATATCACAATATTTTTAGCGGAGTTTTATATAAAATGATTAAGAGCATGACCGCCTTTGCCGAGGCCTCCCACACCGTGGATAATATCACCTGTAATGTGGAAATACGAACCTACAACTCCCGCCACCTGGATGTGGCCCTTTATCTGCCCCGGGCCTTCAGCCGCCTGGAGGACGGGGTTAAAAAACAGGTAGTCCACCATGTGGCCAGGGGACGGGTGGAGATCCGGGTGGGATTGGAAGAGCAAGCAGAAGATACGCCCCTGTTCCAGGTAGACCTGCCCCGGGCCCAGGGGTATTTTAAGGCCCTTTCCACTCTGCGCGATGAGTTTGACCTGAAAGATCCTGTGACACTCAGTCATATTCTGGAGGGTCGGGACATGATCCAGGCCGCAGAAAACAAAACCGATGCAGACCAGGTGGAGGCCGTGCTTTTCCAGGCCGTTGACATGGCCCTGGGGGGGCTTGATACCATGCGCACCACAGAGGGCCTCAACCTTGCAAAGGATCTGCTGGCCCGGGTGGATGACATTGAAAAACGACTGGGCATTGTAGAAACCGATGCCGCAGCCCTGCCGGCATTGTACCGCCAGCGGCTCATGGAACGCATTGAAATCCTCACAACCGGCGTTGAAGTTGATCCGGTGCGGCTGGCCCAGGAGGCAGCCCTTTTGGCAGATAAAAGTGATATCTCCGAAGAAATTGTCAGGGTGCGCAGTCACATCCAGCAGTTCCGGGATATTATGGCAGCAGACGAACCTGGGGGCCGGAAACTCAATTTTCTCATCCAGGAGTTCAACCGGGAATTTAATACCATGGGCTCCAAATCGGGCAAGGCAGCCCTGTCCCACACCATTGTGGAGTTAAAGTCCGAGCTGGAAAAAATACGAGAACAGATACAAAACATCGAATAGGCAGGTAAAACCATGGAAAAAGAACTGTTAAATCTGGGGTTTGGCAGCACGGTGGTGGTCCAGCGCGTGGTCTCCATACTGGCGCCAAACTCATCTCCCATGAAACGACTCAAGGATGAGGCCAAGGAAGACCGGCGTCTCATTGATGCCACCCACGGCAGAAAAACCCGGGCCATGGTGGTGACGGACAGCAACCATGTGATCCTGTCGGCCATCCAGGCTGAAACCCTGTCCCAGCGGTTTCTTCTGGTGGGCAAGGAGTCAAAGGAGAAATCTGAATGACCCATGCATGCAGCCCGGAAGGGCAGGTAACTCAACAGTCCCCAGGAGCATTGACACACCGGGCAGGGCTTTTTGTGGTGTCTGCACCCTCTGGAGCCGGTAAAACCACCCTGTGTACCCGGATGCTGGAGATGTTTCCTGAATTGTCCTATTCCATTTCCCACACCACCCGGGCTCCCCGGGGCAGTGAACAGGATGGGGTGGATTATTTTTTCATTACACCCGAGGCGTTCCAGGAGCGCATCAAAAAAGATGAGTGGGCCGAGTGGGCAAAGGTGCATGACAATTATTATGGCACGTCCCGGGCCTTTATCACCGAACATCTGGAAAAGGCAAATCCCCTGCTGCTCGATATTGATGTCCAGGGGGCCCGGCAGATCCGCAAAGCCTATCCCCGGGCGGTGACCCTCTTTATCAATGCCCCTTCCATGGATGTTCTGGAAGCCCGGCTGCGTAAGCGGGGCACGGACACCGACGCTGTCATTGCCCGGCGTCTTGAAAATGCAGCCAGGGAGATCAACGATCTGCCCCTTTACCAGCACGTTATTATCAATGACCACCTGGACACGGCGGCCAGAGAGATGGGCGCCATCATTGAAAAATTCAAAGGAGGGACGGTGTGACACCCCCTAAAAATACCCGGGACCGGGGGAAAAAACCGCCTTTCAAAAAATCCGGAGGTCCCCGGGGAGATGTTGGTGATAAATTCTCCGGCCCCGGCAAAAAACGATTTGTGAAAAAAATAGAAGCCCCGGGACCCCATGACCCTGGACCTGGCCAGGAGGCCCTGGCAGGCGTGCATTGCGTCCGAGAGGCCCTGAAAGCAGGCCGGAGGCGCTTTCACCGCATTCACATTGCAGATACGGCCCCCCGGGATCGAATCCGGGCCATTGTGGACCAGGCGGGACAGCTGAAAATTGATGTGGTTCCGCTGCCCCCGGAGGAATTGGGTCAACTCTGTCCTGATGTGCGGCACCAGGGCATTGTGGCCATTGTGGGGCCATTGCCCCTGCCAAAGGCAGAAACAGCGCTGCAAAAGATGGATCTGAAGGGGAATAATACCTTTGTTCTTATCCTGGAATCCATGGAAGATCCCCACAATCTTGGGGCCTTGATCCGCACGGCCCTGTGCGCCGGGGTGGATTATATTCTCCTTCCCCGGGACAGAGCGGTTTCCCCCACGCCTGCCGTGTCCCGGGCATCGGCAGGGGCCCTGGAGCATGCCCCTCTTTGCTCTGTCACCAACACCACCACCTTGCTCCGCTCTTTGAAGAAAAAGGGGTTCTGGGTGGCTGGTCTTGATGCTGCCGGGGACCAGTCGCTGTTCCAGGCGGATTTCACCGGAAACATTGCCCTGGTGGTGGGGGGAGAGCACAAAGGGATTCGTCCCTTGGTGAAAAAAGAGTGTGATTTTCTCATCTCTTTGCCCATGGCCCGGGGGGTGACCTCTTTAAATGCCTCGGTGGCCGGGGGCATTGCCATGTATGAGGTTCTAAGGCAGCGGGGATAGGTTATTGCGTTTTCGTCGCAGTTTTAGCTGGTTGCAAACCCAGATTCGGGAAGTTCTTGCCTATCTGTGGCGGGCTGGCCTGGATCACATTTTTCCCAGGCGGTGCATGGGGTGCCGTGGGTTTATCCCCCCCGAGGCGTTGGAGACACCAACACAGGAGGATACCCCATGGATATCCATGGGCGCGTTACCCAGGGATGCTATGTTCCAGGCCCATGCCACCGGGATGAATCCAGATTTTCTCCAGGAGCAATTCCATAACCTCTTTTTTCCTTTTTTCTGTCTGGAGTGCCGGGCGCAAGGGGTGGCACCCCTTGATCCTCCCCGGTGCCCACGGTGCGCTGGGCCCCTGGTGGCAGTGAAGCCGTCGGGATTTGCATGCAGCCATTGCGCCACATCTCTTCCAGACATTGGGCGGGTCCGGGCCGTGGGAGCCTATGGACAAAGTCTGCTCAACGCCATTCATCTGTTAAAATATAATGGGAAAGTGGCCCTGTCACGCCCCCTGGGCCACCTCTTGTTTATGGCCTTTTGCACCCATTTTGCCGGATCACCCATGGACAAAATCATCCCCATTCCCCTGCATCGCTCCCGGTTGGTCAAGCGGGGGTTTAACCAGGCCTTTCTGCTGGTCCGGGACTTTGAAAAAAAATGGCAACAGCTTAACGGAACCCGTCCGCCCTGGCAGGTGGATCACCGCCTGCTGAAACGGTGTCGGAAAACCGCTTCCCAGACAGGGTTTAACCGGGAGGCCCGCCGGGAGAATTTGAAAAATGCCTTCCAGGTAACTTCCCCCCGGCGGGTAAAGGGAAAGGCCATTTTGCTTGTGGATGATGTGTATACCACCGGGTCCACATGCCAGGAAGCTGCCCGTGTGCTGCGCCGTTCCGGGGCCGCATCGGTGGATGTTCTGGTGCTTGCCCGGGCTTGACGTAAAAAAAATAGCAAATTATATCTTGAATGGAAAAAATATGAAATTGATTGAAAGACAGGCCGTGGCCGGACTGGGTAAAACCCTTCGGGACCAGGGCCGCACCATTGTGTTCACCAATGGCTGCTTTGATATCCTCCATGCAGGCCATGTCACCTACCTCCAGGCCGCTGCAGACCAAGGGGACATTTTGGTGCTGGGTCTGAACTCAGATGCGTCTGTGCACCGCATCAAGGGGCCATCCCGGCCGGTGATCTCCCAGGAGCACAGAAGCCAGGTGCTTTCGGCGCTTGCCTGTGTGGATCATGTGGTGATCTTTGATGAACCCGATCCCGGGGAGTTGATCCGGGAGCTCAGGCCCCATGTCCTGGTCAAGGGGGCAGACTGGGCCGAAGCGGATATCATAGGTGCAGATACGGTGAAACAGAATGGGGGCAGGGTGGAGCGCATGGTGCTGGAGCCGGAAATTTCCACCACCATTATCATTGACCGCATTGTGGAACGGTTTTCATGATGGAAGCGGGCCGTTTGAATCCCATGGATATGATTCAATTTAACATGCTTGCCCCATACACAGACCTTGTCCATGGTATCTTTACCCGCAGGGGAGGGGACAGTGCGCCCCCCTTTGATTCTCTGAATGTGGGCTTATCCACAGGGGATGATGTAACTCATGTCCGGGAAAATCGATGCCGAATTGCCCGGCATCTGGGCTTTGAGCGGGCGCTTTACCTGAACCAGGTTCATGGCAATGATGTGTTTGTGCTCACCCAGGAAAGCCAGATTACAGGATTGACATCCCATGGCATGGCCACCCAAAGCGCATCGGAGATACCAGATCCACATTCAGATCCACATTCCCACAGACCGGATAATTCTTCCCAGCAAAATGGGAATCCATCAGCCCCATTGGCTCTTCCTGTGGCAGATGCTGTGGTGACCAACATTCCCGGTGTACTCCTGGTGATCCAGGTAGCCGACTGCCAGGCCGTGGTGCTGTTTGATCCGGTAAAACAGGTGGTTGCCAATCTTCATTCTGGCTGGCGGGGAAGCGTGGCCAATATCATTGGCCGGGGCCTGGATGTAATGGTGGCACGGTTTAGCTGTGATCCCGGGGATATTCGGGCGGGCATCGGCCCTTCTTTGGGGCCCTGCTGTGCTGAGTTTGTCCATTATAAAGACGAATTGCCCCAGGTCTTTCTCAAATACCGTCAGGGAGAGTACCATTTTGATTTCTGGGCTATCAGCAGGGATCAGCTCATAAAAAAAGGGGTTCATCCGGATCACATTGAGGTGGCAGGTCTTTGCACCCAGTGTCATCCGACCCGCTTTTTTTCTTACCGCCATGAGAAGTCCACGGGCAGATTTGCCGTGGCCGCAGGACTATGCCTATGAAATTCGATGATGATTTTTTTATGTAAAACTTCGTCTAACAGACTGCAATGATGGAAGTTCCTATTTTAGTTGTGGCAGAGGTCTACTGCCATGTATGCTTATAAGATAATATAGCATTAAAGTACCGACAACAGAGCCCCCGGCGGCCGGTCTGACCGGAACATTGGGAACCAAAGGGGGAGGATTTTTGCCCTTCCAGGCGTTAAGAAGCACAGACTCTGTTTGAGGACAAACTTGCCCGCAGTTTCTGTGGTTTAGCCTGGAAGGGCAAAAATACCCCCCGACGTTCCCGTTCCGGTCAGACCGGCCGTCGGGGGCGGCATAACGCCATTTTCGTTTTTTTGCGGCCTAATCCCGCCCATGGCAATTACTTGAACCTTGCGTAATTAAGGAATCAGACAATGACATCAAAAGAAATCATACGATTAACCGAAAAGGTAAAGGCAGCCGGTTGAGCGGCCAAAATTGATCCAGGGGCACTGGATCGCATTGTGGGAGGGCTTGTGGCAAAGGGCCATCCTGATCTTATTGTAGGGCTGGAAACCAGTGATGATGCCGGGGTATTCCGCATCACCAAAGACATTGCCTTGATCCAGACGCTGGATTTCCTAACCCCGGTGACAGATGATCCCTACGAGTTCGGCCAAATTGCAGCGGCAAACTCGTTAAGTGATGTCTATGCTATGGGCGGCACCCCCCTGACAGCCATGAACATTGTCTGCTTTCCTATTTCAGATTTTGCCGAAGAAGTGCTCCAGCAGACCCTGCAGGGAGGTCTGGACAAAATCCATGAATCCGGGGCCACCCTGGTGGGGGGGCACAGTGTGGATGATCCTGAATTTAAATATGGGCTGTCCGTCACCGGTGTGGTCCACCCGGACCGGGTACTCACAAACCATGGCATCCGCACCGGAGATCAGATCATTCTCACCAAACCCGTGGGAACCGGCATCGTAGCCACAGCACTGAAGGGCAAGCTTGCCGATGCGGCCACCACCCGGAAGATGGTGAAAATCATGTCCACCCTGAACCGGGAAGCGGCTGAAGTCATGACCAGGTTTGATGTGGGGGGATGCACGGACGTCACCGGGTTTGGCCTGGCAGGACATCTGCTGGAAATGGCCCAGGGCGGAAGGAAAAACATTGCGCTTTTCACCGCAGATGTGCCGATCATTGACAATGCCGCAGATTGGGCCACCATGGGCCTGGTTCCCGCTGGCACCTTCCGGAACCGGCGGTATTGTGAACCGGGCATGGTGATCCCCGGGCAAATGGATAAAATCGTTCTGGATCTCATGTTTGATCCCCAGACATCCGGGGGGCTTCTCATCAGTGTGAAAAAGAAAGATGTCCAAGATTGCCTGTTGGCCATGCAGGACCGGGGCATCCCCGCAGCCCTGGTGGGGGAGGTAACCGGGGATCATAGTTGCGGCAGGGTGACCTTGACATAGATATAGCATTGGAACCGAGCCCATATTTTTTTGACATTGACTTGATAAGAATCGTGTGTTAGTTCCATTTAACTTCCCTTCCTGAGTCTATGGGCAAATGGTGAGGGGTGGTCAGGCGTATTTTTACTTGACATTTTTTGGGTTATTTGACAATAACCCACATGAAATATTTTACGTGTCGGAATGGATACGCTATCAGGCTTTGACCTGATAGAAGCCTCTTTTTGGATCTGTGATCCAGGAGGGGAACATTCGCCAATAGTGATCATGTCCACTCAATATCAGTGACAGATCCAAAAGAAGGATCCATGAAAAAAGAGACAGTCAAAAGCGTTCGTGAACTTGCATATTACAGCAGTCTCGGTCTGTCCGTGGCCATTGCCATTTTCCTTGGGCTATTTGCCGGGATCTGGCTGGATGGGAAATTTGATACAAAGCCGATTCTGACCCTGGTGGGTCTTGGATTGGGCATTGCCGCAGGGTTTAGAAACCTGGCCATGGCGGCAAAGAGGAGCCGAAAGCTTTAATCGTATGGGTATTCATCAGCGAATGATTAAATTTGTAACCGCAGCCAACTGGTTTTTGTTTGTGGTGGGATCGCTTCTGGGCTTCATAAACACCCCTGTTCGATTTGCCATGGGCATTTTAACAGGATCTCTCTTGGTGACCCTGAACTTTCATCTTCTAAGGCACACCCTTTACAAGGCCCTGGACACCTCTTCCGGGAAGTCTTCCAGTTCAATACTTGGTGTGGTGCTTATAAAATATTATATTCGATTTGCCATA
>Ga0208900_1001163_pt1 | contig 14764 bp, 8 predicted proteins | sample AntAceMetag02UKK_FD_184763 | JGI IMG/M metagenome (GOLD analysis project Ga0208900, IMG submission 184763) | Saline lake microbial communities from Ace Lake, Antarctica - Antarctic Ace Lake Metagenome 02UKK (SPAdes) (version 2) | ecosystem: Environmental > Aquatic > Non-marine Saline and Alkaline... | reverse complement strand
TGGATGCGTGGCTCCTTGGAACTCATCATGGAGTCAGTCCGACGCACTTGCAGGGTTATCTCAACGAGTTCGTTTTCCGCTTTAACCGGCGATTCTGGCCGATGGTGGGTTTCGATAGTGTGCTGAATATTGCCACTCGAGTGGAATCGCTGACCTACAGGGATTTCTACAAAACCGTGCAGACACATACGAATCCTGTGAAACCTGATTAGCCTGTGCTAACCGGATAGGCATGCTTCTTTCTATGTGATCAAAATTGCCTCGGGCTTTTACGAAAACCCAGAACTGGGACTTCCCTCCAGCTCCGGACTTATGCTGGTATTTTCCCAAAAAACCGGTATCCCCCAGGCCATTCTCCTGGACGAGGGGTATCTGACCAATGTGAGAACAGCGGTGGCAGGCCAGATTGCAGCCACCTATTTTGCCCCGTCCACGGTTCGGGCCATCGGCATCCTGGGAACCGGAATCCAGGCACGGATGCAGGTTGCCTGGCTCTCGTCCGTCACCCCCTGTAAAAAACTGTATGTCTGGGGCAGGACACCCAGGAATCTGGAAATTTACAAACGAGAAATGGACGCCAAAGGATATGAAGTGACCCTGGTAAATACCCCGGCAGACGTGGCAACAGCTGCCAACCTCATTGTCACCACCACCCCGTCACAACGCCCCCTGCTCCAGGCGGCAGATATCAGGCCCGGCACCCATATCACCGCCATGGGATCGGATACCCCCCAAAAGCAGGAATTGGATTCAAACATTTTAAAAAAAGCAGACCTGATAGTGGCAGATAGTCTGTCCCAATGCCGGGACCGGGGGGAAATTTCCAGGGCATTGGCAGCCGGATGCATCACAGAAAATAAGCTCCAGGAACTGGGACAGGTGATCGGATCCTCTGCACCTGCCCGGACCTCGGACAACCAGATCAGCGTGGTAGATCTCACCGGTGTGGCGGTCCAGGATATCCAAATTGCCACGGCCGTATACAAGGCCCTTACAAAAATCAATCCTGGAGGAAACCCGTCATGATCCAGTATATCAGCACCCGGGGCGGCATTGACCCGGTCAATTTTGATGAAGCCCTACTCCAGGGATTTGCCGGGGACGGCGGTCTTTTTGTCCCCCAAACCATCCCCAAAATTTCCCGTGAACAGCTCAAAAAATTTTCAGGACTGAGCTATACAGACCTGGCCTTTGAAATCCTTTCCCTGTTCATTGATCCCGGCATTATCCCAAAAAAGGATCTGCGCCGCTTAATCGACACAAGCTTTGCAGGCTTTGAACACCCGGATATTCTGCCCGTAAAACCCTGTACCACAGACCCGTCCCTTTTCATCATGGAGTTATTCCATGGCCCCACCCTCTCTTTTAAGGATATTGCCATGGGCTTTTTGATCAATACCATGGATTATCTGCTCCAAAAGAAAAATGAACGACTGACCCTGGTGCTGGCCACCACCGGGGATACCGGCCCTGCCGCGGCCCATGCCGCAGCAGGCAAAAAAACCATTGACTGCTGGCCCCTCTATCCAAAGGGAATGATCACCCGGGAACAGGAACGGCAGATGACCACCCTTGGGGCCACGAATGTCCACCCGGTGGGGGTTGAAAACTGTGCTGACGGCGGTGATGATCTGGACCTTGTGGTGGCAAAACTTTTTAACGACCCACTGCTGAAAAAAAAGCTGAACCTGTCCAGTGTCAATTCCATCAACTGGTGCCGGGTCATGGTCCAGTCAATCCATTATTTTTATGGATATTTTCAGACCTGCGAAGCCATTGGCGACCCCATTGTTTTTTGTGTCCCCTCCGGGGCCTTTGGCAACCTATTCGCCGGATACCTGGCAAGAGAAATGGGTCTTCCTGTCACCGGGTTTATCTGCGCCAACAATGCCAACAAAGCCCTTCACACCGCCTTTTCAACGGGTATTTTCAAGAAAGAGGATCTAAAGCAAACCCTTTCTTCGGCCATTGACATTGTGGTGCCCTATAATTTCTGGCGCTTTTTATACTTTACCACCGGGTGTAACCCTGAAAAAATCAAGGCCTGGATGGACCAGTTTCAACAAACCGGGCAAATTCAGTTGGACAAGGAAAGTGCCGATGCCATCCAAAACGGATATTCCTCTGTGTCCATATCTGATCCGGAGACCCTGATGACCATCCGGAAAAATTTCAGGGCAGAAAAGTCCTATCTGCTGGATCCCCATGGGGCGGTGGCAATGGCTGCGGCCAGGACCCTGAGGAAAACGTATTCTCCTGAGACCCGGATCATCTGCCTTGCCACGGCCCATCCGGCCAAATTCCCGGAGATAACCGCCAGAGCTCTGGGCCCGGACCTGCCGGACCAGGCCTTTCACCCCTCCCTGATCAAGGCATCCCAGGCCTGCCAGGAACTTCGCATCTGTGACTGTGAGCACCTGGAATCTGCCCTGGTCCATGCCATGGAAGAAGAGGCAAAAAAAAGGGAAAACCATGGCTGATTATACAAAGCTGACCATAAAAACGATAAAAGACTTGATTGCCGAATATGACCTGGGAGAATTTGAGTCCATGACCCCCCTGGACGGCGGTCAGGCCAACTCCAGCATGAAAATTTCAACCCGGACAGGAACCTTTACCCTGTCGGTGTGTGACGAAAAAAATACCAATGACATCCACTGCCTGACCCGTGTCTTGACATATCTTGAGGCCCGGGGGTTTCCCTGCACCCGGCTGGTCACCACCCGAAACGGATCCCCTTTTATCCATCATGGAACAAAACCGGTGTATATAAAAGAGTTCTTACCCGGCGAGGTCTGCCGGGACCTTTCCTACGGGATGCTCATCCAGGTGGGCAGTGCCATGGCAAAGCTCCACACCCTGGCACCGCCCCCGAAACTGCCCGACCAATTCCCCTATGGATTGGAATCCTTTGATGCGCTATTTGGTATTGGCATTTCACACCCCTATGTGGACTGGCTTAAGAAGAAAAAAGAATTTTTGATAACCGCCATTGATCAAACCATGGCCAGAGGATTTATCCATGGGGATATTTTCTGGGATAATCTCCTGTTTTCAAACAACACCCTGGTGGCCATCCTGGACTTTGAAGAGGCCTGCACCTATTTTAAGCTCTATGACTTGGGCATGGCGGCGGTGGGGTGCTGCGCCCAAAACAAAAAATTTTCCATGAATCGGGTAAAACAAATTCTAAAGGGATATGAGCAGGTCTGCCCCCTGACCGATCCTGAAAAAAAACAATTAAAGATCTTCATGGAATATGCGTCTGTGGCAGCTTCCTTCTGGCGATTCCGGCAATACAATATCCGCTATCCCTCCCCTGACAAAAAGGATAACTACCTTGAGTTATCCTGCCTGGCAGATCAGGTCCATGCCATGGAGGCGCAAAAGTTTTCTGATATTTTCAGGGACTGATCCCCATAAGCCCTTGACTTTGGATTGTTTTTCACTCCCCAGGCATTTGACCAGACGGTTTAAAATTTTGAAAAGAAATATCCATTGACATTTATCTCCATAGAATTTAAATTCACTATAGTGAAATAATTATTACGATAGCTAATTTATCTTCCAACAAGGCTGTACATAACCATAAGGACATTAAAATATGATGGATACAAAGATCGTACTGCCGGAAAAAGGCCGCAGCAAACGAGAGGTTCTCGAAGCCATGAAGGCCTTTGGAAATAATGACCCAGATTATAAAAATGGAAAAACCTGGAGCCTTGTCTATTACTTGGGAGAAGCGTATACACAGTTTTTAAACGATGCCAGCCAGATGTATGCCTCCACCAACGGACTCAATCCCATGGCATTTCAAAGCCTGAAACGTTTTGAAACCGAAGTGGTTCGCATGACCGCGGATCTTTTGAACGGCGATCAAGACGTGGTCGGGATCATGACCTCCGGGGGTACTGAAAGCTGTCTTTTAGCCGTTAAAACCTATCGGGACATAGCCCGGAAAAAAGGCATCAAAAACCCAGAGATGATCCTTCCTGAATCCGCCCATGTGGCCTGGGAAAAAGGGGCTGAATATTTTAATGTCAAAGCAGTTCATGTGCCCCTGGACAAGGGATATCGCATGGATGTGAACAAGGCGAAGAAAGCTATCACCCGGCGCACCGTTATGATGTTAGGCTCTGCCCCGGGGTATCCCCACGGGGTGGTGGACCCCATTGAAGAATTGGGGGCCATTGCCCTTGAACGAAAGATTCCCCTCCATGTGGATGCCTGTGTGGGCGGATACCTCCTCCCCTTTGTCGAACAACTTGGATATCCTATCCCCAAATTTGATTTCAGGGTGAAAGGCGTCACCTCCATATCGGCGGACACCCATAAATACGGGTATAGTGCCAAGGGGGCATCCACTATTTTGTACCGCAATATGGATATTTTAGAGCACCAGATGTTTGTGTTCACAGAGTGGCCAGGGGGTATTTTTGCCTCCCCCGGCCTTTTGGGAACAAGACCCGGAGGCAATATTGCGGCTGCCTGGGCTGCCATGCAGGCAATGGGCAAAAATGGGTACCTGGAAAATGCCAAGAAAATCATGGATACCACCCAACAACTGATACAGGGTATTGAATCAATTGAAGGGCTTGAAATCGTAGGGAAACCCGACATGAGCCTTGTTGCCTATCGTTCCACATCAAAAAAAATTGGCATCTATGCCGTTGGAGATCAGATGGAGAAACGAGGATGGCATATTGACCGACAGCAAAAGCCTGAATGCCTCCATGCCATGGTCACCCCTTTGCACCAGGAGGTAATGGCCCAATACCTTGACGATCTGAAAGAATCCCTTGAATACGTGGGGGCCAACCCCAGGCTCTCCCTCCAGGGAGGAGCTGCAACCTATGGGATGGTATCAAAGGTCCCCTTCAGGGGAATGGTCAAAAAAAACGTATTGAACATGATGCGCAAAATGTATGGCCCGACCGGAAAGGTGGTGGATTTCTCCGAATCAGACAACAAACGAAATGGGTTTGTTGAAAAAATAGCCCGGCTGTTTTTGAGATTTAAAAGCGAACGATAGATGACGGGGCGCATTTAAGATGGGCTGACACCTGACAATGCCAGGGCCGTCATTTCCATGAAGGCGGCAAAAAGATCTTCATAACTGATCCCGTAAGTCTCCTGAAAACGGACCTGGCGCATGAGAATAATCTGCATGACACCAAAGACCTGGCCCCAGAGCAGCAGCATCAATTGTGCGGGTTTAAGGGAAGTTTTGATCCTTTTTTGTTCAATCCCCGTTGCAATAAGCCGGGTGATCAGATCGGCAATGGCATCGGTTTCCTGCTGGCAAAGATACTTATGGGATCCCGGTGCTGAATTTTTTAAACTCCCGGGATCATACACACAGGTATTTGCCTCATAGACCATGATCAGCTTTAAATAGTCTGGATGATCCAGGGAAAAATCAAAGAATGCTCGTCCAAGGTCATGGATATGCTGGTCCCGGGAAGCCTTATTCAACACCTGATGTAACCGGATAAGCCCCCTTAATACCACGGCCAAAAAAATGTCTTCCTTGTCTTTGAAATAAAGATAGATGGAACGTTTATTATACCCTGCGGCCTTTGCGATCTCAATGATGGTGGCAAACTCATATCCATTTTTAAAGAATATGTCCTGGGCCTTATCAAGAATTCGGTTTTCGCGCTGCTTTTTTTCCCATGCTTTTCTATCCTCGGACATTATTTCCCCTCTGCCATAAATATCAGGTTATGGGAAATAGTTTACCCCGGTCTTCCATGACCGGGCCGTTCCCCAGTTGCATATTCCCGGCAGTGGCCGATATCTGTTGGTTTAGGACGACATACACCCCTCATCCTCTTTAATGATCTTGGTGTAACATTCAGTAAGCTCTTTGTCAGAAGTGGATGCTTTATCGCAGTCACTCATTTTCTCTACAATATTTTTTTGATCTTCTGCATCACAATAATCTTTTTTTTCTGAATTCTCTGTCATGGTATCGTCTCCTCTATCCCTGGTTTTGTTAAATAATCCCAAACGCCAATAGACTCTATACTTAAAAACTAACGATGCATGGAGGAATGTCAACACACTACCAAAATTAAAAGGTATACCCCATGGAAAAATGAAAGCTACCTGCATTTTCGCCGGGCATGGGGTCCAGTTTCCAGCCATACAAGAGCCCAATGGGACCAATAGGTGTCATATATCTGAATCCGATTCCTATGGAATCACGGAACGCCTCGGATCCGGATTTACTCTGGATCTTCCTGACGGCCCCGATGTCGTAAAAGGCAGAAAATTCTAAATTCAATCCCAGGTCATACCGGGCCTCAAGGGCTCCAAGGATGGACTCTTGCCCCCCGACCGCCTTGCCGGCCGTATCATATAGCAGCAGATTTTCATCAAAGCCCCGAACACTTGAAGTCCCCCCCAGAAAAAACAATTGATCCTCGGGCACGTTGATATTGCTTCCATAAGGCTGGACAATCCGGTAGCGTCCCCTCAGGGCAAGAACCAGGGGATCAAGCAGGGTATAATAATACCGTGTGTCCAGTGTGCATTTAATAAAATTATCCAGGTCATTATCAATCCCACTTGAAACATCCACATGAAAAGAGGAAAGGGTTCCCTTTTTGGGTCGGACATAGGAATCTGTGGTGTTGTAAACAATCCCCGGGCTGGCCACAATAATATGTCGTGACTCATATTGCTCTGCTTCATCCAGGGTCAACAGCTGAAAGATCGTCGAGTATTGCTCCCGGAATTCATAGGTAAGGCCCAGGTTTAACATCACTTTTTGGGAAAAAAATGGCCGGGAAAAATTCTGGGATACCCCATAGGACCGGGTTCCAAAATCCTTGTTAAATTCTTCCTGTTTTTCACCAAAAAGACGGGTACTGGACAAGATACGGCTGGAGAGAAACCGTGGTTTCAACAGTGATATTTCCCCCTTATATCCGATCTGGCTGACCTCTCCTTCCACTTGAAGATCAAGATTCTGTCCCAAAAAATTATGATCTCCCACTTTTGAATTAAGATAAAAATGACGCTCGGTATCATACCCTGTTCCCATTTCAAAAAAATAGGGTTTCTTTTCCTCAACCTCCACAATGATATCCACCTCTTCGGCATTGTTTTTCAAGCCGATGGTCCTGAACCGCACCGAATCCAATGCATTGACATCCATCATATTCCGCCGGCTTTCCAAAATTTTTACCAGGGAAACCGGTTCCCCTGGAAAAACTTCCATTTCATCGGCAAAAATCGATTCTTTTGTCCTGAAATTTCCCACATAATAGATCTGCCCGACCCGCATATAAGGCCCCTGCGCTATGGTATAGGTCAGATTGACTCGGGACCTGTCAGGGCTGAATTCTATCGCTGTGGTCACCTTACTCTTGGGATACCCCGATTCTGAAATTCTTTGTCTCAAACGGACTTCATCATTTTCGATCATATAGCCCCTAAAGGGCTGCCCTGGCGTTAAGGAAATCAATCCTATGGCAACTTCATGGGACAGGACGGACAATCCCTTAAATTGGACCTGATCTACCCGTGTCTGAATCCCTTCATCAATGACAAGCAAAAGTTCCACCTGTTTGCGTTTTTTTCCGGCCGAATCCGGAACAGACAGGACCTTGACCTGCCGGTCAACCCGGGTCTGGCTAAACCCCTCCTTGAGATAGAGTGACCGGATGGTATTGATGTCTTCATCAAGGGTTTTGGCGACATAAATACCGGAATTCCACCCCCCTGATTCCCGGGTCAAGACACTTTTAAGAATTTCCTCTTTGGGGATGGATTGGTTCCCTGTAATCTCCATTTTGGAAACACGGTATTGATCACCTTCATCAATGGCAAGGGTCACCTGTTTCAGTGTACCTTTTTTAATGGGTGGTTGTGACGGGCTTGAAGCTTTTACTGCAGAGGTTATCCTTACATCCGGATATCCTTTTTGATTATATTTTTGTTCCAGTTTGCGGACACTTTTCCGAAGCGCAAAATTATTTTTATTTCCGTCCCTGGACAAGGTCATCTCTCGTTTCAGGGTATAGTCCCAAAAAACGTCATTCCCATCAAAGACAATCTTGTATTGGGGGCCTTCTTCAACATGTAAAATCACATCCACCGTTTTTTCTGCAAGGTTTTTGATGGCTTCAGCGGAAACATGGACATCGGCAAACCCTTTTTTCCGGTAAAATGCCATAATGTTTTTGACATCCTTGTCCAACTCTTTTTGGACAAATCGCCTGGCACTGCCAAACAGAACCGAGGATTTCCAGACCTTGATCCTCAACTTCAACCGGGACGAAGAGAAATGGTCATTCCCTTTGATCGCAACCGTATTCACCCGAAGAAAGTCCCCTTTATCAATGTGGACAGACAGCACATAATTTCCATCCGCCTCATCCTGTTGGGCGGACAGGGTAACCCCGGGATCAATAAATCCCTGTTTCTTAAACAAGGTGATCACCCGTTTTGACTGTTCCCCAAGGGCTTCCGCTATAAAAGCATCCCCATTATACAGAGTCATGACATTGAGCACTTCCCGTTCAAACAATGGAAACGCATTATAAACCTTAATATCCTTAATCCGCCCGTAGGGAACAAGCTCAAACCAGATGTCAACGCCCTGGGCCGTCATGGTTGGATCCGGCACATGAATGGATAAAAAAATATTGGATTCCCTAAGACGATCAATGGCCTGGGCCATCCGGTCAGGCCCATAGACATCCAAAGGGCTCAGCTGGATAAGGTCCCTGGCAATGGACTCCCAGGAACGGGTATCCCCTTTTACCCCAAGGATTTGAATATCAATCCGGCCAATCTTCTTTTCCGGGGTCTTCTTTTCAGAATTTTCTCCGGCGGCCATACAAAATCCCGGCGCAACATGGCAAAACAAAAGGACGAGGCAACAGGCCAACACCCGTTTAAAGTTACTGACCCGGCTGCGGTTACCTATCAAACCATGGTTCATCTGAATTCCAATCGATATTTAAGTTCGCCACCAAAACTGCCACCCGTATCCTGATATCCGCTCATCAATAAATTTTCAAGCAGCTTATAAAAACTTGTCACCCGTTGAACCGTCTCCCCGTTTCTGACAGCCACTCCGTACTTGACGCTGATTTGCCGGGACAAATCAGCCCCGACGGTCACATTGACCCCACCGGAACCTGCCCCATCCTTGTTTTGGGTATCAATTGCCAGATAATCCAAGCCAGTGGCATCCTGCACGCTTTTCCCCAGGGAATCCGCCACCATCCCCCCGAGCATCTCTCCCGCAGAGAACCGCCCTCCCCCGTCAGCCGCCCGAAGCTCCCTTGTGGTCTTGCCAAAGGCAATCAAAGAAAGGATATCGCCATGCTGTTCCGGCGGGTTGGAAGAAAATTTAAACGCCAGGTTGTCGGGAGTTCCGGAAACTGCCAGGGTAATGGTCCAGTCCCGGATTTCTGTTTCCCCCTCAATGTCGATGGTCGGTTCAATTTTATAGGGATTCACAAAATCAACCACCCCTTTTTTCACCTCAAATTCAGCCCGTTGAAACATAATACGGCCTGAATCCACCTGGGCACGACCGGACAACAGGGGGGTTGCCGCCGTTCCCTGAATCGTTAAATCAGGACTAATCGCAAGATAGGCCAGATTATTGTCCACCAACAACGGTTCCCTTCGATGAACACGAACATTCAGGCCAATGGTTTCTAAAAAGCCAGGCGGTTTCTTTTCTTCGACGAGGGTCTCTTTTCGAGTCCGCTGGGTGGCCGTGTCGATGAGATTCAGTTCAACATCCTTGTAGTAACGGCCCTCAACCAGTATCACCTCACCGGTCAATGCCGATGCCTGATCCGTGCCGGCAAGGTTCAGGTCGCAGTTAAGATTAAGATCCATTAAATCAGGTATCTCCAGATTAAGCTGGTGGGCTTTGAACTTTAAGTCAATGGTTTTAACAGCCCCGGTTTTCAATCCCACCCTGCCCCCAAGATCAAATCGTCCATCATCCAGAGCCCCCTTAAATTCCAGGATCTCAATTTTGTCCGGGGTGAGCTGAATATGGCCATCTATGTTCTTGAATTCCTGCTCAATCCCTTCCACCGCCATTCCCAATCCATTAAATTGAAAATCGCCATGGACAAGGGGAGTGGCAAGACTGCCCTTAAGGGAAGCTGTCATCCGGATCAAACCTGTGGCAGATTCAATTTCTTCCACCAAAGGATTGATAACGGACAGGGGAACCTCTCCCTGGGCCTCAAAATCAAGATCCCCGTTAAGATTCCCATCCCCTTTTACCCGAAGGCGTCCCGTTTCCAGCACCTCAATCTGAACAGAAGGAAGGTGAAGCAGGCCTTTTTCAATAGTCAGATTTGCATCTGCCAGTCGGATAAAGGGCTTGTCTTCAAAGACAATTTCTATTTTGGAAAATTTCGCAAATGCCCTCGTATTCGCCAGCTGATCTGCCTGCCCCTCTGCCCGGATACTGCCGGTGATGGCGCCGGTAAGCCGGGGCTGGCCCAGGAGATTAAAATAGGGGGAAAGATTAAGCCCCTCCATATCAAGGGCTGCTGTAAACGCCTTGGTATCCAGGTGATATGTCCCCTCCACCGCCAGCCCCAGATTTCCATTTATCCCCAACCGCCTGTTTTTCAGCTCAACCCAAAGATCCATGGGTGTCTGTTTTTTCTGTAAAAGAACAAGTTTCTGAATGCCAAGATGGCCCTTAACCACGGGATCTTTAAAACCGCCCCGGGCAGACAGGTCCAGGGACAAGAGCCCCCCATCCCCCCCATTTTTTTCAAACAGATTCAGACAGGTCAGATCAAAATTTTGGGAATCCACTAGGATATCAAAGGTTTGGTCCATGGGAATCACCTGTCCTTTCACCCGGATCACAGAGCCCTGGGATACCTGGAGTTCCATTTGGTCAATCTCAAGCGCCTGGCCCTGGATCCGTATTTTTGAAGAGAAACCGTCAATCTTCTGTCCACCAACCCCCAAGGAAGCGCCGTCAACAGTCAAATGCCCCGCCAAATTGGAAAGACGTCCGTTGACCTGTCCCTCAAGGGAAAGACGGCCGGCAATGTCCGGCAAAAAATCTTCCAGAAAGATAGAGGCCCCTGCCGAGGCCAATTGAATCTGAGGATCCTTTATCAGGGCAAGGTTTTTGTCCAGTATCCGGGCCTGGCCAGCACCTTTTATCAAAGATTTCCCAAGGGCCAGCTGAAAGGTTTCTACATCCAGCACCCCATTGGCAAACCCCAGTTTGACACTGGCATTCCCCCCCTGTTTCTGGTTAAACGAGAGATCCTGCCCCCCGATCTCAACCGTGGCCACGGGCTTACCAAGACTGCCCCCTAGCATAATTTTCCCATTAAAATCCCCCCCCAGAGGAGAAGATGCCATAAAATGAACAGGGTCCAAGTTTTCCAAATCCAGATCTAAATGAATGAATTTGCCGGAATCACCCCCAACAGCCTGGCCAAACAGATTTGCCCATCCCCGGCCATGGAGAGAAGATGTCTGATTTTCCAGGGAAAAAGTATCAAGAAGAATCCGGCCCATCCGGTCAAGACCGGCATTCAAGGTTAAATTCCCCAAAAGAATATCATTTATTCCCAAAGCGGTTGCAACGGCGGACAGGGAAACGGTTGGACCGGTAAAAGGCCCGCCAATCTCTGCAGACACCTTTATGTTTCCCCTTCCCTGCACACGGGTAAGCCTGTCCAGCTGACCTATATCCGCCGCCTCAAGATCAAGATGACCGGATATTTCCCTGGCAGGAATATCCACACTGCCATGACCGGTCATCACAATCCCCGGGGTGGTTAACTTGAGGGACCGTATCCCGGCTTTGAACCGGTCAAGACCGATGTCCGCATGGAAGTCGGCATCCATAGAATCCGGCATTCCCTGGACCCAAAGACCTGTGGCACTTAACTGTGCAGTAATGTCTGCCTTTATTTTTTCTGGATCAATCCCCCTGCCCTGAACAGTTATCCGGGATGCCAGCCGGCCTTTGGTTTGAAGTCCGGCTTCCGGCAGGGCTGACAACGCCACCCCCTCCAGGACCGCGTTCAGGTCATAGGAAATTTCGTCCAATTCAAGGGCTCCCTTTACCCCTTTGGGGAACGCCTTGCCAAGGTTAATAACACCTGCCAGGGACAAATTCCCCTGTTTAGAGGAAAAACCCGACGGGTCCAGTGTCAAAAGCCAGTCCTTCATCCCAGCGTTCAGCTTAAAATTTTGGAGGGCGTACGCCTTGACTGTTGCCTCTTTGGAATGAACGGATATCTTAACTCCTGGGTTTTCAAGGGTTCCTTTGACGGACAGGTCCAACAGAACATCCCCTTTTAAAGCCGGTGCCGCCATTCCTGTCAACAAAACCGCCTGCGCCAAGTCCACCCCGGCCCCCATGGAAATATCCAGAAAAGGTGAATGCATAACATCCTTGACACTGCCATGGATCTTCATCTCAACCCCGTCCATTCCGGTCTGAATAACAAGACCTGACAAACTGCCATCCCCAAGGCTCACCTCTATTTGGGAGGAATTAACCACAATGGGCCTTCCCTGGGTTGTGAGTTTCCCTGTCTCAAATCCCATCTTGAACCGGGCCGATTCATTAAAAAGATTGAAATCTAGGATAGAGATATCCAGGCCTGACACCAATAAGGTCACCTTATTATCCGGCAGGGAAAAGGATAGGATTCCCCTGGTGAAAACGAACTCATTGATTAGGATATTCAGGGGCAATCCAGAAGGCGCCGCAACATTTTCAGACCCGGCAGAATCAGGAGGGTCGGGAGGGACAAAGGCAGATACCAGATCCAGGGAGCCGCCTGCCACCAGACTAAGATCAAATTCAGAAGACGCTATTCGGACCGAAGACAAACAAATTTCGCCTTTCAACAGCCGTGCCCATGCCAAATCAAGGCTCAATTTTTCCACACGAACCAGGAGCCGTTTGTCCGGCCCTTGAACCTGGAGCCCGGCAATATCTATCTGCCCGGCAACGATATCAATCTCGAGATCTTCAAGGGAAAGATGGCCTGGAATTTTTCCATTGACCAGGGCCAATAAAGAATTTTGGGCATATCGGCTTTCCATGAAAAGAATACCTGACCAGACGAAACCCAGCATCATCACACAAAAAATTCCCACCAGGACTATGATTTTTTTCCTCGGGTTCAACCGGCCATTCTCCTCTTTTTTCTCGCCCATGGAATCCTTAATTTTTCTATTTTTTTTCCATCTATCCCTTTTGTCCTCCCGATAGAAACTCAAGAGATGGGAAAACGAAGGGGCTGCACCTGCTTTTTTTCCCGAATCCAGTTCAAAGAAATCCTGACTTTGTCAAACCCCACAAATCGTTTTGCCATCCTTTTTTTCCCAGGGAAATCCATGAGTATAAATCCAAGAAACATGGTTAGAAGCCCCTGACCCGGAATAAACAAAAGGACAAATCCCAGCAAAAAAAATCCAGCGCCCAGTATATTTCGCACAAAGACCGTCGCCCCCCGAACAACTATGGACCTTTCTCTTTTCTTTTGAAAATATGAATCTAAAAAATAGTCTGTCGGAATCCTGCAGATCATCCAGGGCACCGACAAAAGGCTCACCACAAAAACAACAATGGAAATTGCCGACAATATAGCAATAACTGTCTGGTGTTCCTTCACTATGCCTATTATATATTCCACAACCTGATATTTTGCCAGAAAAACATCTGAATGAAAAGAAAAGAATTTACCTTAGGATTCGCTTTCTTTTTGTGAACCATTTATAATTATTTCAATCTGCCGCTATCTTTTTTGGGGACGCATGTCCGCCTTATCAATTCCTGCTACAGCAACAGGGGCTGTCATGGCATCCCGGCGGAAGGGCTCGCCCAGTTCCATATTGGTCAGCACCTCAATGAACGTGGTCTTGCCTTCTTCCATCTGAGCCTTAACGGCCGCACAAAGCTTTGCGGTCAGATCCTCCATGGAGGTTGCCTGGACACCTTCAATACCGCAGGCTTTTGCAATTTGGGCGTAGTTAACATCCCGGTTCAGTTCGGTTCCTACGAAATTGTCGGAATACCAGAGCGTGGTGTTTCGTTTTTCAGCACCCCAATGATAGTTGCGGAAGATGATCATGGTAATGGCAGGCCAATCGCCACGGCCGCAGGAAACCATTTCATTCATTGAGATACCAAAGGCACCGTCGCCGGCAAACCCGACAACCGGAACATCGGGCTGGGCAATTTTGGCACCGCAGATGGCAGGGAAACCGTATCCGCAAGGCCCGAACATACCGGGAGCCAGATATTTACGACCCTCTTCAAAGGTGGGGTATGCTGCCCCCAAGGCACAGGAGTTACCAATGTCAGAAGAGAGGATGGCGTTCTCCGGTAATGCCTGCTGTATGGCGCGCCATGCCATGCGGGAGGTGATTTTTTCAGGATCCTGTTTGCGGGCACGTTCGTTCCATGTTGTACCGGCATCATCTGCTTCATGATCCATGCCGGCAAGGTCTGTGGCCCAGTCGGCTTTGATTTTTTCAATGGTTTCTTTGCGCTGGTCACGGTCTGCATCACCTGCAGCGGCGGACAGCTTTGCCAGGATACCCTTGGCAACTTTTTTAGCATCACCAACGATTCCTACGGTTACCGGTTTTGTCAGGCCGATGCGGTCGGCGTTGATGTCAACCTGAATGATGGATGCAGTTGTCGGCCAATAGTTAATGCCGTAGCCGGGCAGGGTGGAAAAGGGGTTCAGACGGGTTCCCAGGGCCAGAACAACATCGG
>Ga0208900_1001162_pt1 | contig 14770 bp, 16 predicted proteins | sample AntAceMetag02UKK_FD_184763 | JGI IMG/M metagenome (GOLD analysis project Ga0208900, IMG submission 184763) | Saline lake microbial communities from Ace Lake, Antarctica - Antarctic Ace Lake Metagenome 02UKK (SPAdes) (version 2) | ecosystem: Environmental > Aquatic > Non-marine Saline and... | reverse complement strand
GGGGAATTCTCCTATAGTAGTTTCTCCCATTTTTAGTTATATTATTTTACAGATAATGTCCCGCAAAAAATGAACTGAACACACTTTTTTCACACTAATCCGCGATGAGCCTTTTTTTTCTACAAGTAGGGTAGGAATGCTCTGACGACTATTCTCTTTAAACCGAACCAGGGCCATGTAAAAATCATCGGACTGGATGGGATACGCTCCCTTCAGTATCCACCCTGCTTTATAAAAGATCACCTATTTACCGGTAAGGATAGCTTCCTGCATTGCTTTACAAAATTCAAGGCAGTCAAGAATACCTTCGGTATACACGGCAATGACATCCACCTGATCAGTAGTTTTAAAAAATTTAACTATTGTCTCTATAGTTATCTATGGAGACCATTTATCCTGTTTTCAATTCCGGGCACTGGTTGTTTTTGTGAAGCATAAAGCCCCCGCTTTTATGGCTAATTAGACGGCCCGGCGATATCTTCGGTTTCGAATCCCTCATGGGGATGGATAACATAACCCACAGCGACAATTCCAGAATAACAACTCATAATCCCTCAAGGGGATGAATAACAGAAAGACCATAGCAGATAAAGGACATCCACTTCAACTAATAATCCCTCATGAGGATGAATAATAACTGCATGGTGGTATTGTCAACGTAAATGTGATTCAGCTCATAATCCCTCATGGGGATGGATTACGCTTAGCTAACTGGCGCAAAAGGATGGAGGGAGCGATAGCGACCAAAACCCTTTTGCGTCCGAGTTCAGCGCCGGGTTAGCTTCATTTTGCTTTATTTGAAAAATTTTTTGTGGATTCAAGAAAGAATTCAAATTCATCAACTTTGATGGTTTCCTTTTTTCTAAGACTCACAAGAGTTGTTCTGATTATTTCAGGTTTTATATCCATTTTATTAATCCATTTTTTATGAATCAAATATGCATCAGTTTGTTTTTCCAATAACTTTTCATATGCAGTCTGAATACCCGGAATTTTGTATTCCAATTTTTGCACAATTTTTTCTGTGTAATATTGCGCCAAACCTTCTTTTACATAAATATCTGAAAAATAAAATCCGTCATTACTCCATCTGTTTCCGTCAATATCGGCTACCCACTTAAGCTGGGACAAGATTTAAAATCAATGGCTTGGATAGCCTTGGTATACATAGCCAGCCAGCAGGGTTGAAAAATGTCCAATTTTAGACGGCTATCTCTAATAATGATCTATTGTTACTTTATTCTACTTTAATGTGATGGTTGTAATGAAAATACCTTGTGTTGAACGTATCCCCTTATTGGTCAGTGGTTTATCCTTTCTACTACCTGCTTTGACGAGCAGCCAATACAGTAATTTAACATTGATTGCAAGCGCCCTTGTACTGGGAGCAAATTTCAGTTTAACAGAAATCAATCAAATGTTTTTGAAAGAAAGAAGCATAAGCACCCTATCATATTTTCTTTCTGATGCAAAATATTCAACAACTAAAATGCAGGAATTATACGCCAGTCATGCATATTTTTGTCATAGAATAAAGAATCGTAACGGCTATTTTATCATAAATGATACAATGACACATCATTCCAAATTTTGCCAATGGCTTCACGGTGTCTTCGTTCTTTTTGATCATGCGATCGGTACCAACCTCAAAGCACGATGTATCGTTGTTTTGTACTATGTTGAACAAACTCTATAGTGATGGTGCCTCTACAAAATTTGCTTTAGATTTTCGTATTTATTACCAGGAATCTTCCAAAATGCTCTGGGCTCGAAAAAAAAAGCTCGTTCATAAAACAAAAAATGAACTGGCAATTGAAATGCTGGAATCGGCATTGGCAAAAGGTTATCCACCTTGTACAGTTCTTGCTGATTCATGGTTTGGAGTTGAACCTTTCGTTAAAGGGCTTAAACGCCTGGGATTGTCTTATGTTATTGAAATTAAAAACAGTTTAAAGATAAGAGTCACCTGTTCGGAACCTAAATTGACTCCAACCGGAAAATTGGCAAAAAATCAATATGAGCTAAAAAAATTAGCTGTTTTTTTTAATCTCATCACAGATATGGTAACCGCTGGCTTTGCTGCAGATGAAAAACTTGGCAAAGAAGAAAAGGTCTTATATCACACTAAAGTTCCTAATGTACGGCTCAATGCTATCCCCGGAAAACATCGTATCGTGCAAAGCTTTGATCCATCCAAAAATACCATCAAATATCTTCTCACCAATGAACTCACCTGGGAATCCTCCAGAATTATAAGTGTTTACAGTTATCGCTGGGTTATTGAAGAATTTTTCAGGAATGCCAAACAATTACTTGATATGGAGGGAGTCACTGTCAGAAGTGAACAAGGAATAACAACAGCGTTATGCCTCGTGTTCTACATTGACTTCCTCCTCCACCTTGAAAATTGTAAAAGCACTGCTGAAAATGTTCAAAGGGAACCAAAAACGATTCCTTCAATAGCACGACGATTGCAGCACGAAAATCAGATAAAGTTTATTGATAAAATTCAGGAGGATAAGATTTTTTTTAAAAAATGGATTAGTATAATAAGTTCGAAGGTAGATAAAAATCGAAAACAAAATAAATGTTTAGTAGATCTGTCTTTTCATGAAGCTGAGGAGTACTTAAAAAATACTGGACAGCAAGTTTCGTGCCTAACGTTAAAATATCAAAGAACTATTTTTCGAAAACTCAAGTATATATATGCCTTCTGAATCTATGACAAAAGGAACCATAGGTTGGGTGGGTATCTTGTTGTTTTCATAGCAGATTAAATTGAACTGCTGACCGGAATACGCCCCAGTTCAACCAAACGGTCAAAGCCTGCCATCAGTCCGGCTTTCCAGCTTTCCGTCAGATGGATTCTTACCTGAAGTCTGAGGTTTCTCAGCCAGTGGCGCATTCGGGATGGACAGAGGCCATGGACCCATTTCCCGTGAGTAATGCGCTCTTCAAGGGCTGAACGGATGATTTGGCGGGAGGCTTGAAAACGGCTAAAATGACTTGCAGGACGCATTTGAATAATGCATTTACAGTCCGGGCATCTATAGCGTTTTAACCAGAGGGGAGTAGAAAAGCCATCGAAAAGGGCAAGGATAAATCCATGACCCCAAACCTTCCAACGACTGCATTTGGGGCATTTGGAGGGTCTTTCCCATGGAAAATTACGTCCTTGATCAAAAATTTCCTTGAGTTTTACATTATTAAAATGTATCATGTCTCTGTTTTGTTGAGGGTTAATAGCCCTTTTTTTCAGGCGGATGAGAGCGGCTACTCTCTCCGCCTATTTTTTTGCATAAAAAAAGGCCTGTGTAAGACCCATTTAATCTGATAATATTTTCAATTAGTCAATGTAATTTGAAAAAAAGTCCCCCCATCAAGCCCATTTTATGTCGGAGTTAACACTGTGAATATTTATGATTCCACTCACACCATGGCCACCGAGGGCGGGCCCATTGAATACGTATCTGCCGATGAGGATATGGAGCAGCTTGCCCTTGGTGGGGATGCTGGGTAAATAAAAGAAACTTTAAAACATCAAATGACCCCCACCCACCCCGGTTGCTAACGTGACCGGGGTTTTTTATTTGTTGCTCACACACACTGAGAATTTATAGATTTGCGGAGAGCATCATTGATTTTGGTCTGCCACCCCTTGCCATCAGCCTTGTAATATTCCACAATATCATTGTCCAATCGGATATATACAGGCATTTTTTTTGGCTTTTTTTGTTTCCCCCGGCGTTTGTACGCATCCACAACCCTTGGGTGTGTCTCACTTGCTGGCCGAGCCCTGGCGAACATTTCGTCTGTCATCTCAAAGGCGTCCGGATCAGATGCGATCCCTTCTTTGATATGGCGGTCTTCCTCATCTGTCGTGAGAATAGTTCCTGGTTTAAGCTTCGGCATATCTCTTTACCTCTCTTTTGTTAGCTTTGCGCAAACTAATAACTCGGACATCTGTATCCCTGGATGTAAAAATCAGGCAATACAACCGTTTGCCAATATATCCAAAGGCACAATAGCGGGTCTCTCCGTAATCTTTACGATTATCGGTGAGCACAATGGCGCTGTCCCACTCAAAGCCTCTGGCTTGGCTAAAGTCAATCCCATGTTTAGCTCGATTTGTTGTGTTTTTGTTTTTATCCCATTCATAATTCATGATCAAATTGTATATACAAAAAAGCTGACTGTCAAGTAAATTGTATATGACTTGAAAGATTGAAAGCAAAAAAGTAAAAAAGGCCAATCCATTCAACAATGAGGGGAAAAGACATGCATAAAACGACTTTAAAGTTTGAAACCATAGCTCATCCGGCTTTAAATACCTTGGATGCGGTGTTATTCGTCACCGGAGATGCCGGGGTGTCCGTTGACGTTGACACAAATCAGGGGACAGATACGGTCTCATAATCCCTCATGGGGATGGATAACTGGGGATGGGTGCATGATTATGAGATGTGTAAATTGTCTCATAATCCCTCATGGGGATGGATAACCTGTATGATTGTTTTAGCATTGATTCCTTTTCCCCCTCATAATCCCTCATGGGGATGGATAACCGATTGGATCAATTGGAGGGGTACCCAGATTATTATCTCATAATCCCTCATGGGGATGGATAACTTGCACTCTTCACAATTTAAGCATGAAACTATACAACTCATAATCCCTCATGGGGATGGATAACCAATACCGCCATAATCCACCGTCCATGGTTGGCAAACTCATAATCCCTCATGGGGATGGATAACTTAGCGGACATGTTCGACATGCGGATTGACATGATACTCATAATCCCTCATGGGGATGGATAACCATGTTGACGGTAATGGTTTTGATGCGATAACACGTCTCATAATCCCTCATGGGGATGGATAACTGGTTGACTCAAACCCCCTTTAAACCACTAAAATAAACTCATAATCCCTCATGGGGATGGATAACTGATTTCAATGATACCTGACGTTGGGTCGATTTCACCTCATAATCCCTCATGGGGATGGATAACGCGTCACTTATTGAATTATCTACTGGAGGGTAAGTTCTCATAATCCCTCATGGGGATGGATAACTCGAAGACGGCGATTGCATGGAAACAGTCCAGACCCTCATAATCCCTCATGGGGATGGATAACCTGTGGGGGCAACAAGTCGTAGCGTAGTAGATAGTCTCATAATCCCTCATGGGGATGGATAACACTGGAGCCTGGTGAATGGGTTATCCGGAAAGAAGCCTCATAATCCCTCATGGGGATGGATAACCTACACCTCCTCCTGTTTGCCAGGGACATATCCGTGCCTCATAATCCCTCATGGGGATGGATAACCTGAGATTATTCAGCGGGCCATGGATGTCGTAGGGTCTCATAATCCCTCATGGGGATGGATAACTTGAGGTGCTACCTGCAGGGAAATACAAAGTGGCGATCTCATAATCCCTCATGGGGATGGATAACTGCTGTGATGACCATCACCGATGGCGTACCAATCATCTCATAATCCCTCATGGGGATGGATAACCAGGGAGTTTATACCAGCGGAGCAACCACATTAATTCTCATAATCCCTCATGGGGATGGATAACCCCTGGAAACAGAATCACATACACCATCACAGAAGAACTCATAATCCCTCATGGGGATGGATAACTTTATGTAAATATCATCGCTGGGAACAGTCTCCCATCTCATAATCCCTCATGGGGATGGATAACGACTTTATATCCGGTAGCCTGGGCGATACTGGCCCCCTCATAATCCCTCATGGGGATGGATAACCAATATCATCTAAACTGCATGATGGGCACAACCTGGACTCATAATCCCTCATGGGGATGGATAACAAATCCAACTCAAAATCAACACTTCCCACAGCCGGACTCATAATCCCTCATGGGGATGGATAACTCTGTTTTGCTGCATCGATAGCCTTTTCAATAGGTACTCATAATCCCTCATGGGGATGGATAACATGTGTGCCGGTAGGCGGTGTTGAACGGGGTTTTTACTCATAATCCCTCATGGGGATGGATAACCTTGGGGTTCGGCAAACTCAGACGATATCATGACCATCTCATAATCCCTCATGGGGATGGATAACTCCGGGCATCCGGGTTTTCAGAAGCAGAAAAAGAACCTCATAATCCCTCATGGGGATGGATAACGGTGAGAAGCCAGAATGGGAATACCGTGGGTTGAATCTCATAATCCCTCATGGGGATGGATAACCCAGAACACAAGCTCTGATGTTCGGTAGTTGTTCATCTCATAATCCCTCATGGGGATGGATAACATGTAAATATCATCACTTGGGACAGTCTCCCAGGGCCTCATAATCCCTCATGGGGATGGATAACTACACCGGCAGTTCACACGTTGAGCTGGTGTCAATCCTCATAATCCCTCATGGGGATGGATAACGCAGTTGCAGAAGCCGAAGACGACGCATTTGTTGTTCTCATAATCCCTCATGGGGATGGATAACTTAGAGGGATCTCTACTGGCGGCGAGATCGTTATGGACTCATAATCCCTCATGGGGATGGATAACCTGAACTCTCACACAATCCACAATCGACATATTCTGCTCATAATCCCTCATGGGGATGGATAACTCGTATTTTCAGACCAAACCGGTGAGTCAAATCGTTCCTCATAATCCCTCATGGGGATGGATAACTTTATAATGCCTCACCCACAGCTCAGATTCTATGGGCTCATAATCCCTCATGGGGATGGATAACCAGATGTTACCGCAAGTCAACTCGCGACATTGTATGCTCATAATCCCTCATGGGGATGGATAACCAGTGGACAATCCACACAGCAGGCCGGTGAATCTTCCTCATAATCCCTCATGGGGATGGATAACTTGGGGTTCGGCAAACTCAGACGATATCATGACCATCTCATAATCCCTCATGGGGATGGATAACTGTTCGGACTTTGGGACAGATTACACAGTGACAGACCTCATAATCCCTCATGGGGATGGATAACTTGAATACGCTTCTGAAATAGCGGCCAGATCAAACCTCATAATCCCTCATGGGGATGGATAACCTCGCTGTGGAGAAACGGGAGGGTGGTTGTTCGATGTCTCATAATCCCTCATGGGGATGGATAACAAGGCCTGCGCTACACCCAACTTCACTGGCTATATCCTCATAATCCCTCATGGGGATGGATAACCCGCGTTTTAGGCATCCTATTGCATCTTGTAGACATCTCATAATCCCTCATGGGGATGGATAACACGTCCAACAGGGTCGTCAGTGTGCCACCGGGTCATCTCATAATCCCTCATGGGGATGGATAACGAGTATATGTCTTGTAATGGCGGGGCGTTTGAGGTTCTCATAATCCCTCATGGGGATGGATAACGTGCTTTGATGGCGAACATAAACCTATCTGTTCCAACTCATAATCCCTCATGGGGATGGATAACACAAAGCAACGTCTCAGAGCTGGTATGATGAGGAAGCTCATAATCCCTCATGGGGATGGATAACGGAGACTCAACAGGCACTGTATCTGACGTGGCTGTTCTCATAATCCCTCATGGGGATGGATAACAGTTCCATTTTTTTGTCATCAAATCCAATATCAGAACTCATAATCCCTCATGGGGATGGATAACAAATTTAAGGACATTGCAACTGACGTTTATTCTGGCCTCATAATCCCTCATGGGGATGGATAACTGGTAGGTAGGGCCAGACATACCTGGGGAAGAGCAGTCTCATAATCCCTCATGGGGATGGATAACTCGTCTGTTATCCAATTCTTGAATCTTATTGCATCTCTCATAATCCCTCATGGGGATGGATAACTTCTCCGAAGTCCATACTTTGGAATGTTGACATGAGCCTCATAATCCCTCATGGGGATGGATAACCTTAGCGGTGCCAACACCAACACCGGCCCCAGGCCAGCTCATAATCCCTCATGGGGATGGATAACTATCCAATATTGGAGATATGGGATCTAGTGATAAATCTCATAATCCCTCATGGGGATGGATAACCTTTAACCGTGTCACACCCGCTGCTGTTTTATTTGCTCTCATAATCCCTCATGGGGATGGATAACTAAATTCATGGTTCTGCTTCTGCCAGAATTCAAACGTCTCATAATCCCTCATGGGGATGGATAACGGTTGGGATGATTCAGTAGCAGCATATATCGACTCTCTCATAATCCCTCATGGGGATGGATAACGATAATTTAACTGTGACTGCATCAGGAGGGGATATTCTCATAATCCCTCATGGGGATGGATAACTCTGTTTAAAAGTATCTGCATAAAATAACTTGCCGGCTCATAATCCCTCATGGGGATGGATAACCTCGAATGAATCTTTAAAACTACCCTTTTCAAACGTCTCATAATCCCTCATGGGGATGGATAACTTCCTGCCAGGGAATTTCTTGCAAAGGCACAATGGCACTCATAATCCCTCATGGGGATGGATAACGATGCTCTGGATAATATTGAGGATGCGGCGGATAGGTCTCATAATCCCTCATGGGGATGGATAACTGGCGATCTCGACGGTATGTGTGTTGTTAATAATCTCTCATAATCCCTCATGGGGATGGATAACCACCATTCAGGATCTGGACATTATCTGGACTTCCAGCTCATAATCCCTCATGGGGATGGATAACCAGTGCCTGACCATCCTGTGCTTGCGACGTTGGTATCTCATAATCCCTCATGGGGATGGATAACCTTCAAGTGGCGCAATACCCAGGAGCGGATTTGCAGCTCATAATCCCTCATGGGGATGGATAACGGGCGTGGGATTCGTCTGGAAAACAACCAAAAGGATCTCATAATCCCTCATGGGGATGGATAACACATTCAATTTTTCATTCAGAGACGAACTTAAACCCCTCATAATCCCTCATGGGGATGGATAACATCTCTTGATACTGCGTAAAGGCCTTCATAGCCTGGCTCATAATCCCTCATGGGGATGGATAACCATTACCTGGCCATCTGTGCCGGTCAAATCTGAGGCCTCATAATCCCTCATGGGGATGGATAACTCTTAGAATGGGATTCGGGAGGCCGGAAGGTTAAGGCTCATAATCCCTCATGGGGATGGATAACCTTTAACAGGCAATTTTCAACAGTTATGTCGAGCATCTCATAATCCCTCATGGGGATGGATAACTTCATAGTTGGTGTCATTACTGTTTCCGTCAAAAACCTCATAATCCCTCATGGGGATGGATAACTCTGAGCTGGTGTCAATCGGTTATCCAAGGGGAACTCTCATAATCCCTCATGGGGATGGATAACTTCAGCGACAAAGCAGGGTATATCATCACAATGACCCCTCATAATCCCTCATGGGGATGGATAACCCAGGGCAGAAAATATTCAAGAAAGAACTTGAAGCACTCATAATCCCTCATGGGGATGGATAACTCAAATGTTGCCGAATCCCCCGCATTTGGAGCTGTGCTCATAATCCCTCATGGGGATGGATAACCTGGGAATATCAAGCGTTAAATTGCCTCTTTCCAGTCTCATAATCCCTCATGGGGATGGATAACCTGAATATGCTGATTGGAATAGCCAAGCCATGATCCTCATAATCCCTCATGGGGATGGATAACCCTCAACTGATTCCGTGGGGACAAAATACCAGCCATCTCATAATCCCTCATGGGGATGGATAACTTGTACCGCCATTACCCCGGGAAATGAAGCATACTGCTCATAATCCCTCATGGGGATGGATAACAAGATGTTTTTAACACAGCAAAAGAGAGAATAGAAACTCATAATCCCTCATGGGGATGGATAACGCGGTTGCAGACGGCACTGAGGCTACAGACGCCGGTCTCATAATCCCTCATGGGGATGGATAACCTGCAATACCGACACTGATTTTGCCGATGATACGGCCTCATAATCCCTCATGGGGATGGATAACTTCCAACTTCCCCGGCCTTCAATCTTTCCAAGTTTGGCTCATAATCCCTCATGGGGATGGATAACTCCATCAGCCGGAGTCAAGGATATTTCCCAGGTATGCTCATAATCCCTCATGGGGATGGATAACATTCTCCGTCGCTGGATACCCGGCCACTTTCTCCACCTCATAATCCCTCATGGGGATGGATAACATGAAGAACTCCTTGATATAGAAGCCACAGAAAATTCTCATAATCCCTCATGGGGATGGATAACTTGAGGTATACCCCCAACGTCCAAGCCTGTCATGCCTCATAATCCCTCATGGGGATGGATAACTTTCAATGCAGATGTGGTTGTGGCTTTGACACTGTGCTCATAATCCCTCATGGGGATGGATAACGTTTCTGGGGACATTGCTTAGGAATAACAAAAGAGTCTCATAATCCCTCATGGGGATGGATAACACAGTCGATCAGTATAAGCAGATGTGCCTGGAACTTCTCATAATCCCTCATGGGGATGGATAACCCCAGTGTGGGGATGGGACTATATACCGGGCAGCGGCTCATAATCCCTCATGGGGATGGATAACGACCACCGGCGACTCACTGCCCTGCGCCCGGTGACACTCATAATCCCTCATGGGGATGGATAACAAACAACATGGATTTAGACAAAAAGATTTTAATAGCCTCATAATCCCTCATGGGGATGGATAACGGTTGATATCCTGAGTAGTGTGTCTGGGAAATGCCCCTCATAATCCCTCATGGGGATGGATAACTTCAGATAAAACATTTCCCCGTATCGCCGGAGTTCTCTCATAATCCCTCATGGGGATGGATAACCTGAATACGCTGACTGGAATAGCCAGGCTATGATTCTCATAATCCCTCATGGGGATGGATAACATTGTCTTGATGTTGCCAGGGTGGGAAGATAGCAGCCTCATAATCCCTCATGGGGATGGATAACCACTGAAAACTATTGGTTGACACATGGAAAAATAATCTCATAATCCCTCATGGGGATGGATAACGGGAGACCATCCCGTCATCCAATATCAAAGCATCCTCTCATAATCCCTCATGGGGATGGATAACTGAGTGTGAATAGGTAATATGTGTCTGCATGTTCTGTCTCATAATCCCTCATGGGGATGGATAACCGAATAATTCATACAATCCACCCCAGTCGAAACCGTCTCATAATCCCTCATGGGGATGGATAACATGACGGTGTCTTCGGCAGAGCAAATAATTGACCGGCTCATAATCCCTCATGGGGATGGATAACCTGCATGGCGTTCTCCCGGGCAGTGCAGGCCTCGATCTCATAATCCCTCATGGGGATGGATAACACCGGTCCACACTCCAGCATGTCCACTTTCTGGATTCTCATAATCCCTCATGGGGATGGATAACTTGGTGCAGGGCGTACTCAGTTATCCGGTGGAACCTGCTCATAATCCCTCATGGGGATGGATAACTCATGGGGATCGGTATTTTTCTGTCAATCATCGCCTGCTCATAATCCCTCATGGGGATGGATAACGCCAGTCCACGCCACCCGCTGGCGAGTCTTCAGTGACTCATAATCCCTCATGGGGATGGATAACCATGCCGCATAATTAGCCAGTTTCTCAGAATCTCTTCTCATAATCCCTCATGGGGATGGATAACCGGTCATTGCTGACACAATATTCGTTACCGCTTCGGCAGCTGTCTCATAATCCCTCATGGGGATGGATAACGAAGCCCTTAGCACGCTTTAACAGGCAATTCTCAACCTCATAATCCCTCATGGGGATGGATAACGCACTGGATTGACGATGCTGGTATCTCAATATCTGTCTCATAATCCCTCATGGGGATGGATAACCTGAATACGCCGATTGGAATAGCCAAGCCATGATTCTCATAATCCCTCATGGGGATGGATAACATACAATCAGGCCAGAGACGGCCAGCTATTACCCACCTCATAATCCCTCATGGGGATGGATAACTCGTCCCAGGATACGCCGTAAGTGTTCGCAATTGCCCTCATAATCCCTCATGGGGATGGATAACTTGACTGACACGGCGAGGTATGGCTTGGCAGGGCGACTCATAATCCCTCATGGGGATGGATAACCGTCGAGATCGAAACTTTTAATGGGTCTATACTCAGCTCATAATCCCTCATGGGGATGGATAACCTCCCCGTTAAAATGTTGGTTGATAACACTTTAACACTCATAATCCCTCATGGGGATGGATAACCTGGAACTCCGTGCCAGTGCATATGAAAAATATATCCCTCATAATCCCTCATGGGGATGGATAACCCAATTAACTATTAATTGATTGTTGGCCTATTTAGTCTCATAATCCCTCATGGGGATGGATAACCTATGAATAATTACAGGACATCTGAGTTGGTCTTCTCTCATAATCCCTCATGGGGATGGATAACTGCTGAAAACCTCAAATTGATATACTCTTTTTGAGTCTCATAATCCCTCATGGGGATGGATAACCAGTCTGGCGTTTTATATCTGCTGGATTCTTATACATCTCATAATCCCTCATGGGGATGGATAACTTGTTGCTTTGGTTTTGAAAAAGGCTGTTGAAAATGCTCATAATCCCTCATGGGGATGGATAACCCAAGATTGCAGTGCCACATTGCCAGCACCTGCCATCTCATAATCCCTCATGGGGATGGATAACCCGTCAATGGCGGTAATAGTTCCGTACCGAAACAGACTCATAATCCCTCATGGGGATGGATAACTCGTTGAGAAGGCACCTTCTCATAGTGGATTGAACCCTCATAATCCCTCATGGGGATGGATAACGGGCCAGTAAAACAGGAGACAGAATGTCAATAGAACTCTCATAATCCCTCATGGGGATGGATAACAAATGAAAAATACACACGGGACCGCCGATCAATCCACTCATAATCCCTCATGGGGATGGATAACTTGTGGTTTCTCTCTCAGTGTTAAGTTCATATTACACTCATAATCCCTCATGGGGATGGATAACGGAGCACTATTGCTGTTCCAGGCCTTTCCCCTCCAGCTCATAATCCCTCATGGGGATGGATAACTTGTGCGGGCTCAATAGATTAGAATTAGTGTCTGCACTCATAATCCCTCATGGGGATGGATAACTTGGTGGAAAGAATCGACCCCTGCATGATATCGGTCTCATAATCCCTCATGGGGATGGATAACCCTTGGTTGGTTGTGTGCCCGGTTTCCCGGGCGATTCTCATAATCCCTCATGGGGATGGATAACTTGATGATGCTTTCGATTGCACCATGAATGGCATTGACTCATAATCCCTCATGGGGATGGATAACCTCCCCGTTAAAATGTTGGTTGATAACACTTTAACACTCATAATCCCTCATGGGGATGGATAACATGTTTGCGTCAGGCTTGCGCACACAAAGCCAAATTCTCATAATCCCTCATGGGGATGGATAACTTGTCGATTTATCAGTTGATGTCACCAATTTACAAGACTCATAATCCCTCATGGGGATGGATAACTTGGCATGTATAAACACTCTCATTGTTACCAGCACCCTCATAATCCCTCATGGGGATGGATAACCTTCGCGTGGCTCCCATTGGGGCGGAGTTATGTCAACTCATAATCCCTCATGGGGATGGATAACATTATTTTTTACCGAATGGAGAATTAATATTTTCAGCTCATAATCCCTCATGGGGATGGATAACTGGAAAGACTGTCAAGATTGACGAGTATTTTATTGTGCTCATAATCCCTCATGGGGATGGATAACCAGCACCCGCCTCCCCGCGCACCTGATATTAAGCCTTCTCATAATCCCTCATGGGGATGGATAACTATGCTGGGGCGTGCTGCTGATATTGTCGTTACCGGCTCATAATCCCTCATGGGGATGGATAACAATATTACCGGAAAGATTATGGCGTTGACCGACGATCTCATAATCCCTCATGGGGATGGATAACCTGGGGGAGGTTGGTGTTGAATGGGATATGGACTTCTCATAATCCCTCATGGGGATGGATAACAGAAGATGGACATTCAACACAGGCACCTGCGGGCATCTCATAATCCCTCATGGGGATGGATAACACCAGAACCGCGTTGACTGTATTCATCGAAGAAACACTCATAATCCCTCATGGGGATGGATAACGTCGATCGGGAAAGTGTGCAAAACTTGTTTTTCGCCCTCATAATCCCTCATGGGGATGGATAACCGCCAGAAAGGGATCTGGCAACCCCGGCAACCCCAGCTCATAATCCCTCATGGGGATGGATAACTCCCGCCTCCAGATGACCCGGCAGAAATAATCAGGATCTCATAATCCCTCATGGGGATGGATAACATCATCAAGGCAGTCAGTATGGATAATTACCCCATCCTCATAATCCCTCATGGGGATGGATAACTTGTTGGCCAGGGCGATATAATTGAGTGCTTCTTTCCCTCATAATCCCTCATGGGGATGGATAACATTACCAGCATTCAGTGCAACCAATACTTTATATCCCTCATAATCCCTCATGGGGATGGATAACATCCATTGTGTGAGAGATGCCTGATTGATGGGCTTACCTCATAATCCCTCATGGGGATGGATAACTTTTTGCCGCAGGCATTACATCGAATACGACTTAGTCTCATAATCCCTCATGGGGATGGATAACTTCATATATAGTTCTTCTGGTTGCACCGTTTCCCAGCTCATAATCCCTCATGGGGATGGATAACTCCATCATTTCTCCGCCCTTGCCTTTTCAAGTTCAACTCATAATCCCTCATGGGGATGGATAAC
>Ga0208900_1001161_pt1 | contig 14777 bp, 37 predicted proteins | sample AntAceMetag02UKK_FD_184763 | JGI IMG/M metagenome (GOLD analysis project Ga0208900, IMG submission 184763) | Saline lake microbial communities from Ace Lake, Antarctica - Antarctic Ace Lake Metagenome 02UKK (SPAdes) (version 2) | ecosystem: Environmental > Aquatic > Non-marine Saline and... | reverse complement strand
ATATTGTTTTATTTCTTCTAAATGTGTTTTATGATATTTTTTAATATAAATTTTTAATTCATTTCTATGTTTTTGAGCATATCGGTTTTTTCGTTCTAACTCAAGTTTATGATTTTTATAATAATAATTTAAAGTTTGTTTATTAGAACATTGTTTGCATTTATTTCTATAAGTATTATTATCTTTTCTAAAATAAAAACCAGATAATTCCTTTTCTGTTTTACACACATCGCATATTTTACAATATACTTTAGACATTTAAAATCCCTGATTTAATTTGTCGTTTTCTTCTTGCTTTTGCCTGTGTTTCTTTACATTTATTCGGGTTATATTTACTTCTGTTTTTACTATCTCTACCAAGTATTTTTTTACTATTATTATTCTTCTTCATTGTCAATATACTCCCTATATTCTTCTTTATAATGTTTAGTGATTATTTCACAACCATATTGTTCAGTTATTGTGAAATATCGTTCACCAATAAATATTCTCTCTTTAGAATATAAACACCATAAACTTTTATTTGTAAAATTAATTTTTGTTTCTGACTTCATTTTTTTTCTCCGCTTCATCGGTGTTTTGTTGTGTATATGGTTCTAAAGCATTTGGGTACTTCTCAATTATATCACTTGCTTTTTTATTCATTTCTTGTACCCAACCAGATTTAACTTTTGGTGGTCTATCGTCTTTACAGTTTTCTTTCATCATGCTATCTCTTAAAACCATTAATCCTGCAATGGCTTTTGTTACATGGCTTAATCCAGAATCAATATCAATATCTTCGCCCTCCCACCATGAAGTAAGATGTCTAAAACAAGCATCATAATAGACGCTTGCTCTTACTCCAACTGCTCTATAATTATGTCTTCCATACTTTCTAGCACCTTCTAAAAGAGCTAATCCGACTTCTGCTAAAACAGGTGCAGGTAATACTGAAAACGGTACTTTTTTTATTCCTACTGCATCTTTTGGATTTGTGTTTTTTGTATTATATTTTTTCATTGTTAGCTTTCTTAAAAATATTACCGAAAATCTCTCTTGCTTTTTTTGCCATTATTGTTCTCCTAATTTTTTATATTTATAAGTCTTTGCTATGTTTTTATTAAAATACGAACCTACTGATTCAGCTTGAAACAACAAACAACAAACAATGTGAACAGGAACTTCTTCATATTGATAAGTTACACCTCTTATAAACTCAATTTCTAATTTTCCATTTTCATAGTTATATGCAACGGTTTTTATTGTGGATGATTTAACTTGTAGTTTGTTCATTTTTCTTCTTTCTTTTTAAATTCCTCTATTTTAAGATTATATTTTTCAATTATTGCTTTTGTGCATTCGGAAATCGTTCTATATACATTAATTGTTTCCGTTTGATTATTTGAAATCATATTTCCAAATAACAATGTAGAATTTACGTTTGTTGCTGGTGCATCTGGAACTATTAAATAAATAGGAATTTTAAATAACATCGCAATAAAACATTCCCAATTTGTTCCAACAGTTTTTACTGATGTTGGATAATGAACAATCACAAAATCTGACCTTACAACCGCTTCAACATCACCCCAATATTTTGCTTCTTCAGGGTTATTACCATCGATGTGTTTTCTCATTCTTAAATTAATCATCAATTGAATAATATCAGTATTCTGTGATATTGTTCCAAACCAAATCGCCCACATTTCTGAAAAAAACTTTTTCCAATGACCTCCTCTTTTGAGTCCTTGAACATATCGAATATGTTCTCCAGGGTCACTTCCTACTTTTTCAGCTTCTTGTCTAATAGGATTATAAATAAATAATTCATCACTTAATAACTTTTCTTCAATTATTTCTCTGTGGTCAATCATCTCGCTTTTTTTGACATTCTCCATTCCACCGGCTAGATATGTCATATATTTAACTGTCATTTTAAAACTCCTATCTCTTTTAAGACTTCTTGATTAAATATTGTTTTCTTTTAAACATTATAAAATATCTCCGTTGGATTCTCTGGCATCATTCTCTCGTTTATCAAGATAACGTCGTTTAAACTCGTCAGCACAATGTTGAACTGCATAAGTACAATCGTGTAATGTACTATATCTTTGTTGTCTTGTTGCCATGTATTGTTTCATTAATTTGAACACTACATATTCAAGTTCGCCTTTATTTTCAAAAGCTAATCCATCTATTACTTCGTTGAAACATTTTCTATCTTCTGGTTTAATATATGGAATTTTAATCACCACCTTTTTTAAAATTTCTGTGTTGTTTTTCTATAATATCGAAATTTTTCAAAATCTATTTTTAATTGTTTTGCCTTAGATATAGGCATTATTAATTCTCCTTTAGTTCTGTCATTTCTTCAATATCTAAATATAGTCTATCTAACTCATCTCTTAACATTCCACCGATATAGTGACGTTTTTCATCATCTTTTTCCTCTTCGATAATCTTAATACCTTTATTTAATCTTTTACAATCATGAAGAAGTTTCAATTTATCAGTTTTATTTAATCCCATTTTCTTATCCTCTTCTTTAAGTATAGCACATCAAAACATTGTTTGTCAAGCGATATTAACAATTATTTAAAAATTATAAATAATCCACAAACTCCTAATACACTATAAGTTACCATATCAACTTTTAATAAATAATATGTTTTATTTTTCCATTTAAAAATAAATGTTCCATATCCTTGCCAACTATTAAAAGCATATATTAATACTATTCCTAAACTTCCTAAAATGTAAACTAACCAATTATGTTTTAAAATAGGAACAATTAAAAATGATAAAGAAATTAAACACCCAACGGTTCCTCTTGTAAAATAATTGGCAACCCTATGTGCTTTTTGTCTATCAAAATATTTACGAAAAAACATAGTAAAAAACCTTCCAATAGTGGAGCCTTCATCATATAAATCTGGTATGCCATAACCACAAGACAACCATCCAGCCATACTCATTAATAAAACTACCCAAAAACTTTTTAAATAAATAAAAGCACTTATTGTAAAAATAACAGGAATACAAATTCTTCGCCAAGACTTACTTGTACCAGAACTTCCAGCAAACGCACCAAGAAATCCGATAACAATAGCTAAAGAACTACCTACTATTTTTGATAATATATTTTTTAATTTATTCATAATTTTTTTCCTTAAAGTGTATTAGTGACAGTTTGTACATTTATCTCGACAATAACTCATATCATTGCCATTTTCAATACATCTTATGAAACATGAGCCGTCTAACTGACAGTTAAAAGCATATACCGATGATGCTAAAAACATAAGTAAGATTAACGATAAGTAATAGTTTTTCATTTTAATTTTTCCTTTGTTTTTAATTTTGAATCTCTATGTTGTTTTTTAGAGTTTTCACTTAACTCTATAAATCTACAATTAGAGTATTCATAATTTCCATCATTATCAACTCTGTCGATACTTGGCTGTTTCATTTCACACGCTTTATCTCTAAACCAGAGTTGTTTTAATTCATCAGAGGTTATTAAACATTTAATTCCTCTTCCACCATATCTACTATAATTATCGTTGTTTTTATTCGTGCATCTTTGTTTTATTCTTGTTCGTGTATTTATCCAAGGATGAGATATTCTATATGTTTCTTTTAAAATCTTTATACGTTGCTTATTTGAATTACGATATTTTTTAACTCTGTTTTTTATTATTTCTTTTTGATTGATATAAAATAATCTATTGTGTTCTTTTCTACATGATTTACACACATATTTATATCCGTCTTTAGACTTACTGTGTTTATCGAATTCTGATAAAGATTTTTCTATTTTACATTTAGAACAAATTTTCATTATGTAATCTCATTTTTATCTTTAACTTTTCTAATATACTGTTTATCTTTTGCATCTAACTCTGCATCTAAAGAATCGTTTAAATCTTTTCCTGATTTTCTTGTTTTTTGGATTGCTTTAATTAGTCTTTTACCGACTGTTGTTGCAACTCCTAATGTTCCCTCTATTAATCTGCCACCGATAAAACCCAACAGCGATGGACATAAAAATAACAATGCTAATACAATCCAGAAACTCCATCCTAACAATCCATTAATGAAAGATTTAATTCTTTCAACAATAGTCATTTTTCTTTCAACTTTTTGATATCCTTCTTCATAATTGTAATAACCTTTAGAGCAGTAAGTCATATCTCCAACTTCATTAAACTTAGCTTCCCCTTTACATACAGCTTTTGCTTTTGACCTATCAACACTTTGAGGAACTGTGTTGGGTGTGTCAAATGATAGTCTCGGTAAAAACGAGCATGACGACAAACAAAAACCTATACATAGTAATAAAAATACTTTTTTCATTGTTTTCCCCTTTCTAAATAACTAATAGCACTTTTTAAATAATTTATATTGTCTTTTAAGTTTCCTATACCAAGATTACAATTTCTACATAATAATCCTCTTGAACATATTTTAGTTTCCATATTTCACCTATTTTTTATTCTCCTTTTTATTTTTTGTAAAATATTCAATTATTCTATCTTTATTCCATTCAGAAGATTTTTTCTTCTTTAAGTTAATATCTTTTTTAATAATTGATTTTAATATTTCTTTTGCATATTTGTCTATAGTTTTTGTAATCGCTTTTTCTTTTTTATGTTTTGATAGTGTTAAAACAGAATCTTTAAATCTGTTTAATATTTTTTTCACAATAACTAAATTCTTTTTCATAATTCTCCGATTTTTAAATTATCGTTTTTATTAAAACATAACGCTCGAATAATATATACACTATTTGTTCTTAACCATTGTTCTAACGGAGTCAATGGTCTTGGTGTAGATAAATAAATCTCAATAGGTGTACATTCTCTTGGTTTAAATTTTTCTATCAAAGTTAAACTCCTTTTTATAAGTATAACACATCAGTATGCTACTTGTCAAGTAAAAATGTTGTTATTTTTAAGAAAATTCTCCATATTATTACAAAAATTACATAACATATTGACATGATTACAATAACAGGAATTATTACACATATTCTAACCAATAATATGAAAAGAATTGATATTGTCTCTGAATGTATGTTTAAATATGCTCTAATTCTCGCTAGGTTGACTCTCATTGGACGTTCTCCTGTTATGTGACACCCTAAACGCTACTTTTATTTGCGTGTCTTAAAACAGCTTAAAAATCAATACCACAGTGTCGTTTTTCGATGCCCGGAACGTATTTATTTTTCGAACACATTATTTGCACAATATTAATTAAAAATCAGTCAGAAACGTAGTTTCTGAAAACAAGAAAACCGCTTTTGGTTTTTCGAAGTTTACATGGGGTATTAATTGTTTTATTACTTTATATGTTTTATTACTTTATATGTTTTATTATATGGTCTATTTTTTGATATATGTCATATTTAATTTTTATACTATGTTAAATCTATTTTTTAGATTTAAAGCGAAATCCATTTAGCTTAAAATAATCATATGTTCTTAGTTTACTATGTTGATAATATCCTCTTTTAACATCTATAAAATGATTGTCAATTAATTCTTTTTTAGCTGAACTTATTGACGCTTTACACATATAAGCATCTTCACTTAAATTCATTATACTTCTAAAAAACCATCCGTCTTTTTTATCTGCATATCTATTAGCTAATTTACATAAAATCACATATAAATATCTTGTACTGATAGATAAATTTTTAAATTTTGCATCTTCTAAAACTGAATGTGGACAAAAAAAGTTATTTACTGGTTGAGATTGTTCTTTTTTCATATTATACACCTTTCTTATATTTTATTTTCTTAAACACTTCATGAATTTCATCAACACTTGTTTTTATATAAAGTTTTGTTGTGTCAAGACTTTGATGACCTAACAAATCCTGTAAGTTATCAACTGTCATATTGTTTTCTACCATGAATTTTGCTCCTGCATGTCTTGTTGTGTGTGGAGTTATATGTTTTTTGTAATTCAATTGTTGATTAATAACTTGGAACATATAAGTTATATAATTTTTAGTTATATCAAATGCCAACTCGCTTTTTGATTGACTAACCATGTCTTGAACCTCTGTCTTTATACTGTCATGAAGAAAAACAATCCTATCTTTATCTCCTTTACCTCGTCTCACTTTTATTTCCATTGTTTCAAAATCGATATCATTTGTTTTTAATGATGCAACTTCTCCAATTCTCATCATCGTTAAAAGCATAAATCTAAAAACTGTTTCTCTTTTTTTACCATCTCTAAATAGTTCTGGAAAATATGGCAGTATTTCTTTTTCAATTTCATCTTTTGTTAAACTTGTAAAATTACCTCTTGATATTTTTTTAGACTTTGGAAAATCAATCTCTGTTTTAACAAATGTTGCATAATGATTTAAAGATGCAATTGCTAAATTAAAATAAGATTTCTTATCATTTGTAACAAACGATGTCAGAAAAGCATTAACGTTGTTTTGATTAAATTCCTTATAACTATTAAAGAAATTCTTTACAACATTAACATAGGTGTCCACCGTCTTTAGTGAACCAACATGTAATTTTAAATGGTTTGTGAAGTTTTGCATGATTACATCCTTCGTTTATTTAGTTCAACATTGATATCGTACATAGTTAATAACACTTCGGCTAGACTAATACCTTTTTCATGTTCATCATATTTAAAATGTCGTTTTCTGTATATTTGTCTTAAAGCTGTTAATACCAGTGGTGATTTTTTTGATATTTTTTTTCCTTTGATAAATTCTAAATCCCATATTGACATTAGTTTACTCATATTTAGTTCCTTTCGTTTTTTCTAATATTTGTTTTTTATGAAAATTATAAACTACTCGCACTCCATTGGAGTATGCTTCTTCTCTTTCCATCATTCTGTCTGGTGCGTGTTGCTCGTCAAACATATTACAGTATAATCTCTCAATTTCATCAAAACATATATCTGAAACTAAATTATCTGACTTCACATAATAAGCATAACATAAAAGAGAAAGAGTATATTCAATTGCTTGTTTAAACCCCATAGTTTCTTTTTTAGATTTCATATTATTCTCCTTTATTAAAAACAACTAAAATTAATATTATAAGTAATATTTCAATTCCCATTATTTTAATTCCTCCTTTATTAAAAGTTTATATTTTAATAATACTTTTCTCAACTAAATCTTGTTGAAAAAAGACTTTTATGAAAATATTAGGGTAATATTTAAGAAAAATATAAAATTTCTTTTTTGAATATTCTCTCCAATAACCTTTAATTTCTATCCAACAATCAAATTCAGATAAATAAAAATCGGGAGTGTATTTATATTTTTCATAACGAAATGTTTTTGGTTCATATTTCCATTTTATTCCAGATAAATCACACCACTTAGCAAAATTTGCTTCCCACGTTGATTTAAACAATATAGATTTATAATAAACTTTAATTGATTGTGTAGATTTTCCATACATAGGATTATTTTTTCCTATATAGTTTCTTTTTCTCCATTTTTTAATATATTTTCCTTTACATTTGTTACAATATTTAGATGAATATAATGATAATTCTTTATTACAATCTTTACATTTTGGTTTTCCGTTTTTATAATTCCAACGATTTTCTCCAGAAAAATATTTTCCTGCACATTTTTGACATCTTTTTAATCCTCGCCACGTGCTATAACTAATTATTTTGTGACAATCAATACAATAATGTTTATTAACCCATTGACCTTCTTTATACATAGAATTTAATTTTCCTGTACTAGCACATTTATAACATCTTCCTTGTCCTTTTAATGCTGAGTTATAAGAAATTAAATTTCCACAATCACGGCAACAATAGTTCTTAGATATCATTTGTCTCCTTTAAAAATTCTATTCCTTTTTCTGTTAATTTAGTTTTATTATCGATATGAATTAGATTTTTGAAAATTAAATACGGTTCTATATCATATCTATATGTTTGTGGTTTCATTCTTAAAATATTTGCTAATGTGTTACGACTTGCTCCTTTTTCAAAACTTAATAGATATTGTAAAACTTTAATATCTGTTAATGTTAATCCATTTTTTACAATTTGATTTTGTTGTAAAACTTTATCAAAATCTTGAGTAAAAATATAGTTTTTTAATAATCTTCTGGCTAATCTTGGTGTTTGTCTACAATTTTTTGAAATCGATTTATAAATATGTTTCGATATTTGAATTTCAGAATATTGCTTGTTTTTAAACTGTTTTATAATTTGTTGTAGTTCTTCTTCAATATAATGTTCTAAAGAAATATCTAATTCACATCTTTGAATTAAAGCATCTAAATCTTTTGATAAATCCCCTCGATGTGTTGTGGCCAGTATTAAAGTAAATGGTTTTATTTTAATTCCATTTATAATAAATTGTTCAATAACAGGAAGCATGAAAAATCCTACTCTTTTTTTAATCATATTACATTCGTCTATAAAAATAACACCTCCATCACATTCATTTATTTTATTCACAAACGTTTGTTCTGTTTTTAAATCTCCTCCAACACATTGAACGATTTTTTTATCTAACATGTTGGCAATAATCATAGATAACAAAGACTTACCATGTCCGGGAGGTGCAGATAAAAATATATGAGGCATGGTTTCGTTCATTGTTTTACAACCCTCAATATAATCTGTTAATCTGGCTTTCGCTTTTGATTGACCAACAAAACTTTCAAGAGTTTGAGGGCGATATTGAGTATTACCTTCTCCTTTTTCTACGCTAGAGGTATCTAAAATTTCTGGTTTTAGAATAACTTCCATCGGTGATGAAGTATCTTTTTCTTGTGATTCATCAACAACATCACCTTGTTCGTCAATAACTTTTTGTATATTATCTACTGTATCTGATAAAAAACTCATTCTTCCCATCCTATTCCGTTGTTTTATTTTTAAAATTTTTGAATTTAATATTTTCTTTTTTCTCAAACCATTTATAATATTTTTTAATATTGTTTGTTTCTAATAGATATTTATAAGCCCAATGATGTAAATGTTGATGAATTGTTGGTGGCAAATAAAGAATGTTTCTTTTTGTGTTGTTTTTTCTATTTAAATCTTTATGATGTCTATGAATTGCTTTACCAATTTTTAGTTTTAGTTTTTCTGATAACTTTCTTCCTTTTAATTGACTTGGTTTTCCTTTTAACCATTTTGTGGCTTTTCCTTTCATAATTTTACTCATATGTTTTTTAGATTCATCAGTATGTTTATATCCTTTACTTATTGTGTTTCCTTTCATGTGTTTTTTCATAAAATCAGAAATTTTTTTTCTAATTGCAGGATTCTTCATAGCCTCTTTTGTTCGAATACTAATTTTATTTCTCATTGTATCTGAAACTTCATGCCCAATTTTAAATTCTGTTTCTATGGCATTTCGTTTTCCTTTTCTGCTTTTTGAAATCTTTTCTTTATGACTTTTAGTAATTTTCCTTTGCTTACCATCCACGTGAGAACTCCAATCTTAGACTAAATTTTGATTTCAATTTGTAAAAAGAAAATCTAAATATCCAAAACGATTTTTCTATATAAATATAATGATTAGATTTTTTCATTTTTATCCTCAAGATGTAAAATTTTTAATGTTTCAAAATATATTTTTCTTACTTTTATTCTGGTTATTGCATTTGAATATGTTTTATCAATCATTTTAAATGTTTCTTCTTTTCCAAGTGTTTGAATATTATTAAACATTGTTTCAATAAACAAAAAATTGTCTGTTGTTATAACCTTTGATGTGTTTAATAATTCATGTTTACATATAGGACATTGAATTATCGGTGTATCTTCTGTTGAATAAAACTCATGTAAACATCTTTTATTTGTGCATTTAAATTTTTCTGACATTATATTAACTCCTTTATATTTTTGGAACATATCGTAAATAATAACCCTCGTCAATTTTTTTCTGTGCAAATTTTGTTGTTTCTTTAACACTTGTTGATGAAAAAATAACATCACCTTTAAAATATATCTCATAAATTTTTTGTCTGTTGATATTAACTGTTTTTAATTCAATCGGTTTAATCATATTATTCCTTTATTTATAAAAGTATATTCTTCCAATTTTTATTGTTAGTATATTATGCCATGTTTGAATTTTTTCATCTTCTAATCTAAAATACAATGCACCATTTGTGATGTCAATTAAAGTGTTTATATTCTTTGCTAGATGTAGTGAAGTTTCTCTGCATTTTTTATCTTCAAAAATTTTATCTTTGTTTATATTTGTATACCCATAATACTGATTTTTTTCTGTAACAACAGCATATGCAGATATATTTTTTTGTATCATACGATTACGAATAGTGCTACCAACTCCAAACATAACTAAATTATTTTCAGAGCATGCTTCTGCACAAATAACCTTAGCAACTTCAAGAGTTTGTTTCTCTTTATGATGTAAATAGGCACAACATATCGTAACAGATATAAATACAATTGTCAAAGTGATAGACATGGCAATATTTAAAAAGTTATTTAACGTCTTAAAAAACATTATTATCCTTTCTGTTCTAATTTAAAAATAAATGGTAAAGTAAATATTACAATCAACATACAACCTATTAATGTACCAAACGCCATATTTAACGATACACAAAAACCACCTGCAAAGTCTGATATTGCGTTGCCAATCCCGGCTCCGAGTAAAGCACCGCTTAACCCTTTGACTCTTGTTTTTAAAGTATATTTTGTTTTACTTAATAAACATTCAAGAGTATTATTAATCCAATCTTCAATAGAAAAACCTAAGATTGCACCACCTACTAATATACCATTGTCAATAAGTCCAAACCCGATTTCATTTATCATAAACGCCCTTATTTTTATCAAATTCGTTTTTTTTGTAATGTAGTCATATTAAAATCTCGTATCTATTCTTATGATACTATCATTTACAATAACATCATATTTCTTTATTTGAACATTCTCTAATGCTTCTTGATATTCAGAAGAATTTAATTTTTCTTCTAATAGTTTAAGTCTATTTTGATTTTTTAATATTTCTTTTGTTTCCCAAGAGTCGCCAAAACTAAATGTAAATTTTACACCAACTTCTGAACATACATTTCTATTTGTGTTATATTTACCATAAGTGCTAATCTTATGCTTTCTACCTTGAACCAAAATTAATTCTCCAACAATATTGACTTGAGTCTGTTCTAATTTATTTACTCTAGTATCTAAGTCATTGATTCTATTAGAGTTGGAAGAAATGTTGTTTGCATTATTAGTGATATTGCTAGTATTCCTTTTAATAATTTTCTTGTTAGTTTTAATGCCCGATTTGTTTGTGTTGATTTTTCTATCTTGTTTGTTATTCCAATTAGTATGCTTTCTATCAACATTTTTAATTTCTTTTTTGTTTACCTTTATATTGGTCTTATTTGTTTTGATATTGTTTTTATTTATCTTGATATTCTTCTTGTTTACATTAATGCTCTTTTTATTAGTCTTGATATTAGTTTTGTTTGTTACTATATTAGACTTATTTTTATTAATTTTTTTGTCTTGACGTTTGTTCCACTTCGTTTGTTTTGTGTCTACCGTATTAATTAGTGAAGTGTTGTTTGAAATATTTGTCTTATTTTTGTCAATTCTAACATCTTGATATTGACTTGAATATTTTTTGTATTCTTCTCTTAATACATAATCAGCATCATAAGTTCTTGGGTCGCCCTTTAAACCCATATAACCGACTTCTACAAGGTCTAAACTTGAATTATCATAATCATATACAACAGAATATCCTTGATTATATAAGTCATTTTTAAAAGCATTTTCTGGAATAAAATCATTATATCCTAGATTTTTTCCGTCATGAACAAATTGACTTTCAATTGTTTGGTCTCCCAATGAATTCACGATTAAAATATTGTCCACTTGTTCATATGTTGTTGTACCAAAATTAAATCCGGCAAAACTTGTTGATGCAAAAACTAAAACAAATAAAACTGTTAATAATACTTTTTTCATCTTATTTTCTCCCATATTAAATTGTTATTAAAGATAAAGCATACATATAAGAAACATATCCACAAACCACCATGAAACTATACACCATATAAATAAACAATCCGACCAAAATTGATATCAAGCATATTAATTGAAATTTTAACATTGTTTATTCCTTTTTAATTAATTGTTGTGAAAAGGTATTTCTATAATTTGCCAAGCATCACAATAATTTAAAGCATTTTGTTCCGCTTCGATTTTATCAGTAAAAAATATTTTTCCAAAACAATCTCTACAAAAATCTAAACTAATTTCATCAATAATATAATATCTTAATTCCATTTTAAACCCCCTCTTGATTAAATCCTAAAAACTCAATATTATCTAATGCTAAAAAGAAAGTATGTCTTTTATTAAATCGTTTAATGGGGTCAATAATTTCTTCAATTTCATTATACGTTATTTCTTTTCCAAAGTCTACGATATCAAGCATCATGTTTTCAATTTCATCATATTTTTTACTCATATTATACCGCCTTTCGTTTTTATAAGTATAGCATATTATTTTGAAATTACAAGGGTATCATCTAACTTTTTTCCCTTTGATACCAACAACTTACAACTTTTTATTTAATTAAATCGTTTATACTTTTGCTTGTTGCATAAGCATCTAAAAGTTTATCAATTTTAACAAGTGTTTCTTTAACAGCTTCTTTACATTTTTGCATTTCGTCATAATTAAATGATGTTTCTTTTGTTAGGTTTAAACTTTCAATTCTTAAACATAGTTTTTTAAATTCAAATTTATAATCCGTTTCTAAATTAATCATATTAACCCCCCGTTTTTAAATTGTTTTACCGTTATTAATTAACGCTATTGCTTGATTTTCTGTTAAATTATAATCTCTGGCAAATTTTTCAACGGTCAAATAATTGTTTACATAATCTAAGTATAAAGCTTTTAAAACTTTTTTAGGAATATATCCGTTAATTTTTGTTAAATCGTGTTTTACCATTTTAAACCCCCTTGTTTATAGTGTTTTACCAATGAAATTCTGTTCCATGTTGTTCGATATAATCAATTCTGTTTTGCAAACTTTTATTTTCTGAAATTAAATCATTAATTTGCCGGCATAATTTTTTTGTTTCGCTTGCATAGACGCAATTTTCTCTATATAAGTCAACACAATAAAACGATATTTTGACAATTATAATAAGTGATATTAGGCATATTAGCAACATTTTATTTCCTTTCCTTTATATTTTTTCGGTTATGTCAAATTCTAACTGTATAAAATTTTCTTTATTCTCAACAATCTTTTCTTTCAATTGTAAAAATCTTTTCTTTAATTTTTCCTTATTGACATTGTAAATTTTTTTTCTTCTTAATTTTACACGACCAAAAGCATATATTGGATTTTCTGGCTTAATGCAAAAGGATATTCTATCTTCAATATAATGCTTGTTTTCAATATAAAATATATAATCCAATGGGTCATTTTGTATGATTCCATTATAAACTTCATGTTTTCCGGCTGAAAGTGTTGCTCTATAATAAAAATCATCACTTAAAAAACCTTTACTACCATAAATTTTGCTTTTAGGAAACACTTCTAACCATATTTTTTCGATTTCTTTAACATTCATATTGACCCCCCTTTTTATTATATTGTTGACCAAACAACCTTGTTATTTTTATCTATTTCAACTGTTACTTCATCATAATTTTGATAATAGCCACAATCATTGCAATTGTGATGCTTATTTTCAATATAAATTGCATCTTTCACAAGGTCAACTCTGTTTTCTTTACATCGACAAACGTTTAAACTAAAAATTTCATTTTTCATATTAACCCCTTTATATTAGTTATTTTCTAAAAAATCACTAGCCACAACACAAGCCGAACAACCGTTATCGGCAATATAAATTTGTGCTTGACCGTTTTTATATTGAACATCTAAAGCATAAAATCCATGAGTATTTTTAATCACGTTATGAATATCCATTTTTGAAATTTTTGATAATGGTATATTACATTCTTTAATAACTGTTTTTAAACATTCGCCTTGACAAAAAGGCAAATTTGTTTTTCTAAAATCTACCCAATTTGTTTTGGATATTGCAATGTCAATTTCTTCTTTTGTATATTCTTTTCCAACTTCTGAATACGTTCTAATTGCTTTTATTGTTTCCATGATATTGTTTCCTTTCATTTATGTTGTTTTTATTCTGAAACATAGCCATCAAACCATGCACGATGACCGTTTTTATCCTCTTTCGCTTGGGTATCGTCTCTTTGGCAATGCTCTTGCGCTTCTTTTAAAGATAAACCAGTATGAATTTTTTTATTTCCATTTTCAAAACTATATCTTATTATTGAGTATGTTTTCATTTTTTTATTTCCTTTCGTTTTTAAAGTATAACATAGATTTTTTAATTTTCAAGCCGATACAACATTTATTTCATTTAATTTTATTCTTAATGATATCAACATATTATGCAATTTTCGTTCTGTATATTGACTAAAATCTTTTGACAATTCATTTTCAACTTTTGATATTTGTTTTTCGATTTCAAATTGACTCATATTGATATTATCCTTTCTTTTTGTTTTTATTCTTCTTCAATGTATATAGCATTTTCTTCTTGCGTCTTTTCGTTTCCATAGCTTTCAGGATAATATATTGCTAGCATTGTTTCGTCCATGATATTGTTTCCTTTCATTTATGTTGTTTTTATTCTGAAACATAGCCATCAAACCATGCACGATGACCGTTTTTATCCTCTTTCGCTTGGGTATCGTCTCTTTGGCAATGCTCTTGCGCTTC
>Ga0208900_1001160_pt1 | contig 14781 bp, 11 predicted proteins | sample AntAceMetag02UKK_FD_184763 | JGI IMG/M metagenome (GOLD analysis project Ga0208900, IMG submission 184763) | Saline lake microbial communities from Ace Lake, Antarctica - Antarctic Ace Lake Metagenome 02UKK (SPAdes) (version 2) | ecosystem: Environmental > Aquatic > Non-marine Saline and... | reverse complement strand
ATTATCATCAACCAGGGTAAAGGTAGTAGTCTGTGTAATTTGAATTTCAGGTGTGCTGTTATAAATGTCCTGTAATTTTGAAAGGTTTTTAGCATCAAGCGATTTCATCAACTCACTTATTGTATTTAGTAGTTCAATATGTTCAGCGGTCAATTGTTTATTATCGAAAACATAATCCATTATGGGTGCATATTGAAAAATTGCACATTCAATTCCCAATACATGCGCCAGATCAGACGGGACTTTCCCTACTATCGAACCTAATCCCGTATATTTACCGGGAATCCCATAAAGCTTAGGATCTATCTCCCCTTTTTGCAATTGTAACCATACCTCGTTACTAAAGTCAAATTTTTCTCTGTTAAAATCAATCATTCCTAAGCCGGGATCTACCAGCATCCAGTGCTTTTCATTTTCATTCCATACTTCGCAGATGGTATGGCTTCCATGAAATTTAGGCATAAGATAAGTAGCATGTCCGCAACGCACCCTGGCCGGAATTCCGCGATGCTTTAATATGGAAGCCAGTAAAATGGCACTATGACGGCAACCTAATACCAATCGGTTTTCAATTTTCCGATTTTGTACCAATCCCCTGGAATCATATTTCTGAAGTCCTTCCAAAACCGATTTAACCGTTGGATACTTCATGAACTCATTCCACCTTTCTTTAGGAATTTGCTCCATATAAATTGGCAATTCGGCAAAGGGATGAATAAATTGTGATTTGATTAAACTGCAAAGTTCTGGTAAGGAATCAGGAAGATTTTCATACAAATATTCGTATGCTCCCGGATCGGTAAATTCACTATACTGTTTATAGAAATCCAAAACAGATTCGTTATCGGTAAATTTAAATTCTTGTCGAGAGCTGCACCCTGTTATTGCCAGGATCGTAATCAGAATAATTAATGCTGTGTGTTTCATGATTTTATTGTTTTAAAGTTTGCTGATTTATTATTTTTTGACAAAGGAATTTCATATCATACACTAAGCATAATTTATGATGACGGGCCGTTGGATTTTACAGATGAGTTGTTAAAATGGTATGAAAAAGACTTATTGGGAAAAGAAATAGAATAAGAAATAACCAAATTTAATCCTGATTTAGACTGAGAACATATAAAATTAATATGGTTTTGGCAGTCGTTTTTTAACGAGTTTTGTTGTCTTAAACTAAAATTACTTGTAAAGCTTACTATCTGTTGAATATATGAAAGTCGCGAAAACTAGACCTTACTTGCCCTTTGGGTTTATTGCTGTTTTAATTATTTTATTGAGCGTAATTTCCTGCAACAAAACTAAAATAGCAAGTTCAAATTATTACACTAAAATAGATAGTGTCCTCCAGAAAAAGTTAAATCCTCAACAAATTGATTCTCTTTTTCAAACAACAATGGCCCTTCCCATTGATGCTACTCAAGTAGATCGTCTGCTAAGTATTTACAAAAAGTCAATTCGTGCCAGGCCAATACGTAATGATATTTTAGATACTGCCTTGTTTTTTGCTTTAAACCTGAACTACGTAAAAGGAATTGCAAGCGCCTACAATAGAAAAGGATTAAACAGTAGGTACGATTTAAAATATCGTGAATCGGTCGATTTTCATGAACTGGCATTACAATACTTTAACCGGACCACTGATACCCTTGGTAAATTAAAATGTTTAAATTCCTTGGGTGTTTCCTTACGCCGACTTAACAACGAAAGGGAGGCAATGAAGTATTATCTCGAAGCTTTAAAATTATCAAGGGCAATTAATCATACCCGAAGTATTGCCGTAGCACTTAACGGAATTGGAAATGTTTTTGTAAACATTAAGCAATATAAAAATGCCATGCCTTATTTTAAACAAGCATTAGATATTGAGCTTAGATCGCATAATAAGAAAGGTATTAATTACGGTTTGAGTAATATTGGTGAGGTATTTATGTTTCAGCAAAAATATGATTCGGCGTTTTATTATTATGATAAAGCGCTTAAAATCGCAAAAGAGCTTAACTACAAAGATAATGAATCGATAAACTATAATTGTATTGGCCATTTGTATCAACAAATTGGTGATTATCAAAAATCGAATGAACAGTATAAATTGGCTATTCCAAAGTTAGAGAAATACAATGGGAAAAGATATTTGAGTAACACTTTCATCAATTTAGGAATTAATTACACGCAATTGGGTAACTATGACCTGGCATTCCCATACATTGATCGTGGGCTAAGAATTGCGCAAGAAATTAATTCTCCTGAAAACATAATCTTAGGTTTTGAGGCGCTGTCTGATTATTATGAAAAAACAGCATCCTTTGATTTAGCACTCAAAAACTATAAAAATGCTATTATTCTCCGCGATAGTATTAGCGCTAAAGAAATCAAACAAAACATAGCATCTCTCGAATCCATTTACGAGAATGAATTAAAGGACAAAGAGATAAAGAACTTTCAATACCAGGTTAGCCTTCAAAAAAGTCAAAATACCACTCAGTGGGCAATGATAATATTTCTACTGCTGTTGCTGGCTTCTTTTATTGCGTTCTATAACTTGAGACGAAAGCACAACAGGCTTGTGATTAAGCAAATGCGTGATGATATTCAGGAATATATTCAGCGCATTGAGAAGTATGAACATCAACCGGAAGAAGAGGAAGATGATAAGGGAGCTTTTTACAAAAATGTAGCGCAATATGGCTTATCAGAACGAGAAGTAGATGTATTATTGCTAATCTCACAAGGGCTTAAAAACGACGAAATTGCTGCTAAACTTTTTGTTTCATTGTCAACAGTAAAAACCCATACGCGAAATATTTTTGTAAAACTGGATGTTAGAAACCGTATTGAAGCAGCGCGAAAAACGCAGATATTGTAATCCTGCATTTATGTGCAATTTCTACACCCACATAATCAGGGTTTTCCATTTTCTATCATACTAAAGTATGAGCTAAAACTTTTCATTAAGTCTACCCTTTTCGTCCTTTCGGGTGATTGCTACCCATGAAATTCGTCTGTTATTTGCATCATAATTATTAATCAAATTATTTTATCAATAGTTTAACAAACACATCATTATTATGAAACAAATTTCTATTCTCGTTTTAAGCTTATTACTGGTTTTTCAACTCAACGCACAGCAATCAGCAAAAAAATATGCTGTAAAATCTGGCAAAATTGAGTATAAACTCACCGGAAATACTACCGGAACAAGAACCATTTATTTTAGTGATTACGGAAACAAGTATTACGAGCACGAACAGTCAGGGACTGTAACTAAAATGTTTGGTATTACGGACCGAACTGAAACCGATAAAATTACAATTATAAAGGACGGTCATTTTTGGACCATCGATAATATAGAGAATAAGAATTACGAAGGAGATGTGCCATATTCAAAACTTTCGGAAGAAATGGTGGGCAACATGACTGAAGCTGAACAGGAAAAAATGGCTGATGATATTCTTAAATCTTTCGGTGGAGAACGATTGGGGACAGAAAAGGTGCTGGGATATACTTGCGAAAAGATGAGTGTATTTGGTTCGCTTATTTGGTTTTACAAGGGGGTGAGTTTAAAATCAGAGGCCAAAGTATTGGGAATTGCAGCCAACGAAGAAGCAATTAGCTTTGAAGAAAATGTTGCTATTCCTTCAAGCCGTTATGCTCCTCCATCAGGGGTAGATTTTACCAATATTGAACAACAGCAAAATGCTATGTTTCCAGATATGGATATGGAGATGTACGAAGAAGACGATGACGACGAATATCAAACTGTTCCAATAACTTATCCTTTCGAGGATTTTGAGGAGGAGATGAATTCATTTAACCCGGAGGGTTATGTCCGCACGATGGTAGTGAACCAGGATGGTCAGCATATCGCATTATTCATCAATAGTTTAACCAATGTAGTTTCTGTAATGGCCACAGCCGAAGAAAACATGGAAGATAGTGAAGAATTTGGTGCATTCGATTCCTTTGAAACCTTTACCCATAAAGGAAAAACAATGCACTACGGCGATCTAACGAATGAGGATATGGATAGCAAAGCCCTGGTTGTTCCTTACAAAGAACACAATATGTTTATAGTAATAATGACAGCACCGGGTAAAGATAAAAATACCCTTTTGAAATGGGCAGACGAACTTGATTTTTAATCTTAAAATAATAATTTTTAAATATTTAACAATGAGTACACTAACGATTATTATACTAGCATCCATAGTGGTATTGGCATTGATTATTATGGCGATGTACAACGGGCTGATCCGCAAAAAGAATGAAGTACAAAATGCTTTTGGCGGAATGGATGTGCAACTTAAAAAGCGCTACGATCTTATTCCAAACCTAATTTCCACAGTTAAGCAGTATATGACCCACGAGGGCGATTTGCTGACCAAAGTAACCGAATTGCGTTCCAAAGCGACAAATCCTGATTTGAGCAGTGATGCTAAAGTTGATTTGGATAATCAGATTAGCGGGGCCATGAAAGGTATTATGGTGGCAGTAGAGGGTTATCCCGATTTAAAAGCCAATACCAATTTCTTAAACTTGCAGCGTACCATGAACGAAGTAGAATCGCAAATTTCGGCTGCACGCCGTGCATACAATGCCGCTGTTACCGATTTTAACAATGGTGTGCAAATGTTTCCAAGCAGCATTATTGCTGGTATGATGAAACTTCAAACTAAAAAGGTGTTTGAAATTCCTGAAGTACAACGTGAAAATGTAAGCGCAAAAGATCTTTTTAACAGTTAATCAATTCCGGTTTTCCGGATCTTAAGAAAACAAACATGAAATCAACAGAGGAATTGAACAAGCTTTACGAAAGTCAGTTAAAACCAGCCTTACAAGCCATTGAAGGGCAAAGAAAGATTTTGTTAGCCAAATATATAATTTGCATTGTGGGCGCATTAGCATCTTTTGCATGTGCTTTTTTTCTAGCTGGGAAATATGCCTTTGTATTTTATCTGGCTATTGCCGCCATATTAGGTTTCGGTTATTATTTGTTTTTTGTGGTAAAAAAACAGAGAAGGGCTTATCGAGCTATATTTAAACATAATGTTGTAAAAGAAATAGTTAGACTTATAAATCCCGATTGGCACTACAATTCCGATGGCAGGATAAGTGAAACAGATTACAATAGCAGCCAACTTTTTAATACTCGACTAGATAGCTATGGAGGCGATGATTTAATAAAGGGAATTATTGAGAAAACAGATTTTCAATTCTCCGAACTTCATACCCAATACAAAACCACAAGAACTAATAGCGAGGGAAAGACTGAAACAGACTGGCATACCGTTTTTAAAGGTTTATTTGCCCATGCCGATTTTAATAAAGAAATAAAAGGAAGGACTTTTATCCTACCAGAACGCGCCAGCAAAGCTTTCAGGAAATATAATTTGAGTGCTAAAGATGGCGGAGAAACAGAATTGGTGAAACTTGAAAATCCTGAATTTGAGAAAATATTCAAAGTTTTTAGTACCGACCAAATAGAATCGCGCTATATCCTCACTCCCATAATGATGGAAGCCATGGTGAACATTTATAAAAAGTACAAACGACGGGTTCACTTTTCCTTTATTGGCTCACGGGTTTATGTTGCCATGAGTTTTAATAAAGACTTATTCGAGCCTCGCATATTAAAATCAGGTGTGCGGTTTGAAGATATGGAGCAGATGAATTCACAATTCACCCTTATCCAAACTCTTATTCACGAAATGAACCTGAACACCCGTATCTGGACTAAAAACTAAAACCATGGACATAGAGGCATTATTCGAGAAAAGTTTGAAGAAACAACTTCAACATCTTGAGACTAAAAGAAAATCGATTTTTATTTTTTATATCTTAGCTATTGCCGTTTTCCTGGGTGGCATTGCCTCTTTGGTATATTACTTTGGAACCTATCCGGAAGGGCAAATAAAAGAATATGTTGGTGAAGTCTTATTCTCATTAATAGGACCATTAATTCTTGGAGCTTACCTTATTAGTTTGGGTAATAAGAAGGTTCCTGCCTATAAAAAGGTGTATAAAAAAGAAATAGTAGAAAAGATAGCCCATTCCATCGATCCAAATTGGGAATATGATTCTAAAGCGTGTGTAACAGAGGAGGCTTATATTGATAGTAAATTGTTTAATAAAAGCTACAAAGTCTTTTCTGGAGATGACAAAGTAAGTGGACAAGTTGGGGAAACACTATTTGAGAGTTCGGAGTTAAATGTTGGTAGTTTTAATAATTATACTGATGACGATGGAAGCACGAAATCCAGATGGGAAGCTGTTTTTAAAGGTTACTTCTTCCATGCTGATTTCAATAAACAACTCCAAGGCGAAACCTATGTGGTAAATGGAGATTTAGAGTCCACAGCCGATACGTTTCAATCAACCTCCTCAAATACGAAAGGTAAAAAGAAAGGCTCTAACGTAGCATTAGAAAATAAAGAATTCGCTAAAACTTTTTTAGTACGCTCTACCAGCCAAATCGAAGCCCGCTATATTCTTACTCCTAAGCTTATGGAATCATTACTAAATGTTTACAAGGTGTTTAAGCAACCAATGAAATTGAGTTTTGTGGGTGGGAAAGTCTATTTGTCTATCGACTTTTATAAAAATCTCTTTGAACCTTCCATTTGGAAATCGGGAGTAAATTTAAAAGAACTCAATAAACTCTATCAACTATTAAATCTAAACAAAACCATTATAGAGGAATTGGATTTAAACACTAGAATTTGGACTAAAGACTAATATCGTTTTTTAAAAAAAAATTAACAAGATATTCAACAAGAAAGTGTTGATGATTTTAGAAATGAGTCAACAAACAAATTCAATCGATTACTTAAAGAACTAACAGACAGTAATATTTTATAAACTTTAAAAACAAATCTAATGAGAAACTTAAACAGATTAAACCAATTACTTGGTGCATTCGCAATTATTATGGTATTATATTCTTGTGGCAAAGACGATCCAACGGATCCTGGAGCTGACAATAGCAAGCCTGTGGCTGCTTTTGAAGGCAGTGCAAGTAGTATAAATGAAGGTGAAGTAGTTAATTTTACAGATAAATCTACCAATTCGCCTACTTCCTGGCTATGGGATTTTGGAGATGGTAATACATCTACAATACAAAACCCTTCAAATAAATATGAATCAGAAGGAAGTTTTACTATTTCGTTAACTGCAACGAATGCTGAGGGTTCCGATACAGAAACTAAAACAGATTATATGACGGTTTTAGCTCCGGTAGGCGACTTGGTAACTGACTATGATGGAAACGTTTATGAAACTGTTGAAATTGGAAATCAAACCTGGATGAAAGAGAACCTCAAAGTAACTCATTATCCAGATGGAACTGCAATTCCCCATGTTATTGATAATGCTGCTTGGGAAGAATTAGCTGATAATTCTGATGATGATGCATTTTGTTATTATAATAATAATCAAAGTAATGAAGCAGATACCTATGGCGCCTTATATACCTGGGCAGCTGCTATGAGCGGAACTGGATATAGCAGTAATACCAATCCTAGTGGAGTTCAGGGTGTTTGTCCCGATGGTTGGCATTTACCAAGTGATAGTGAATGGACACAATTAATGGATTTTCTTGGTGGACGTATGGTTTCAGGAGGTAAAATGAAAGAAGCGGGTACAGAGCATTGGCTAAGTCCAAATACTGGTGCTAATAATAGTTCAGGATTTACTGGTCTCCCCAGTGGCTATCGCTCATATGATGATGCAGAATTTAAACTTTTAACTGAAAAAGCTTATTTCTGGAGTACAACAGCCTATGATGGTAGTCGTTCATATTTTAATGCTTTACGTTATTCTTATGTACAAGGTAGCGATGATTATAACAAAAACTCAATGGGTTATTCTGTCCGTTGCCTTAAGAATTAAACGCCATTATTATTGAAGAACTGAATTTGATTACACGTATTTGGACAAAAAATTAGGGAGTTGAAACATGCTTACAAATAAGGAAATTTTGAACAGTAAGTCAGTACTTATAACGCTTGCATCGATAGTAATAATTATGGTCTTTCTTTCATCATGCAAATACACGAATCAACAAAATGAAATGTTAGATATGCTCGAAAATAGTGGTGTTGAAGTTAGTGATGAGTTAAGAAATGAAGCAAGTTATAACTGGGCCGATATTATTTTTCCGCTAAGCATAGTACTCAGCTTTGGCTTAATAACATTTTTTATTATCAGAAAAGCAAGGCGTAGAATTAGTGATGTTGGCTATTCTTTTGGCGAAATGAAAAACAAAATGAACACAATAGTTGAAAACGAAAAAATAGGCGATAAGATGAGTAAAGAAGAAAAAGAAGGTATTGATGCGATGCAGAAACTATTCAACAATAAATCAGAATAATAATTCATATTTTTTAATTAATAAAGACTAATCAAATGAAGAATTTAATGCGTATTCAATCAATGGCCATGTTAGCCATAATAGGCACGATGGTGTTTTTCTCATCTTGTGAAAAGGATGAAGAGCCTACAACAGAAATGGAAACCTTTACAGACAGCAGGGATGGGAAAGTTTACAACATAGTAGAAATAGGCAATCAAACCTGGATGGCTGAGAATTTTGCCTATGAACCAGCCGATGGTTTTTGGGCGTATGATAATGATGACAGCAATGTTTCCATTTATGGGTATTTATATACGCTTGAAACGGCTCAAAATATTTGCCCTGATGGTTGGCATTTTCCAAGTATAGATGAATGGAACGAGCTTTTTGATTATTTGGGGGGAACCGAAGAGGCAGGCAATAAAATGAAAGAAGCAGGAGGCGCACATTGGGACAGCGAAGATTATGGAAATAAGAATATCACGAATAGCAGTGGATTTACTGCCCTTCCGGGTGGATATTGGGAGGATGCATTTGACGAGTTTAACTACCTGGGGCTTTATGGGTTTTGGTGGACAGAATCAGGTGCACATGCACTCCTAACAGGAAACTATGTAGATGCTGAAATTCAGAATGGTGGTGGTAGTGGAGGATATTCGGTGAGATACATTAAGGATTAAAAAACCGCAAAATATTTTATTAAATCTAGGTATTTTCAAATTAACTTTAAAATAAATCGATTGTATCGGGAAACTAAAACTATAACAATGTTGCAGGTTGCAGGTTACAGGCTACAAGTTACAGGTTGTGACTTGTAACCTGTAACCTGCAACGATTCCGAACTGTTTATGAGTAACAAAATTATCGTTAATATGTTAGCATTAGTTGCTTTCTAAAAACCTATTCAAAAAACACTTAAAAAAAATTATGTTTAAAAAAATTATTTATTTCAGTCTGGCTATCGTAATGCTATCTGCCTGTAGCACATTTGAAAAATCAGTTAATAAATCAGTTAAAAAATCAATAAAGACAGTTGAAAAGACCGTACCTCCACCAGCAGGTATTGAGTTTACCAAAGTGAAAAATTACAAAAGTTTTGCACTTATCAATTTGCCCTATTCAGGAAAAGGTTTTAGCAAAAACGAGGATGTTGATATTGACAGTAATGTCAACGATGCCGATGAATTTGTACCTGGAGTACGGTACGAAAGGAATCCTTTTTTAAAGTGGTCAACAATTAGGGGTGCTGAAGGTGATTTAGATGCTCAGTATGTAGCCCTCAAAAAAGCATTTCTGGGGAATCAAATAAGTGACAATTCGGAAATTGTATTTGAGAAACAAACTATCGGCAAATACCAAACAGCTCGGGTTATAATTATTACACCCATTAGAAGTGGGGCTATTACCTATGCTTATGGATACCTTATTGCTTATGGTAATAAAGCGGCTGCATTTATGGTTGAGGATGTTATGATGCAAGGTTCAGAAGTGGACGCTTTTACCCAACCACTGGATGAAGCTATGAGGTACATGATTGAAACCGTAGAATTCAAGTAGTATTTGTTTATAATGCCTGATTTTTTCGTTACGCTTGTGCTGAAAACAAACATTTGCAAAAGCAAACTTATTGTATTTCAGCACTTGCGCCACCGCTAAAGCTAAGGCGACACGCGGTCGCAAGCCTCAAACTCAGACATTCTAAACCAAACACTCTGTTTTGTAAACAATAAAAAATATGACTAAGAAAATGATTGAACAAGTAAAATCGCATACCAGCCTTATCGACAGGCAGGTTTATGGATGTTTTAAAAATGTGAGAACATACTTATCCATCTGTCTTTTGCTCGTAACATTTGGCATTTCCGCGCAAACTGAGTTATCAGAAAATGAACAAAATGGTCTCGACGAACTGATTAACAGTAGCATTACGGTTGAAGCTGACACATTAAAAAATCAGTCGTTCAGCGAATTGTTGGATGCAGACTTCTACACGGTACAAGTTACATACTTACACATGGGCATTGAACTCAACAGCGACATAATGGTTGCTAAACATGCCGGCAACTTCAGCAAATTTTATAGCGTTGATGAATTGCTGCCATATATCAAATCATCTTATAAACTCAACTCGCCGGAACAAGCCGCTGAATTTGAAAAAGTAATTGATGAATTATTTCCTGTGTTCTATGCCGGTGACAAAGAAACGTACCAAAAAGATAAGGAATGGTTTTTTATTCGTGACGAATCGTTTGGCGAAAAAGAAGGCGTGGTAGTTAGCGTTGATGACAAAGGGAAAATTATTGACATTGAATATAAAGGAGGAATTGAATAATGAAGAAAACACGATTTTTATTAACAGCATTCATTGTTCTTGCAATTGGTTTTGTGGGTCAATCGCAAACAAATTATGAACTTTATTCAATTGAAAATATTGAAATATACTGCCCATCGCCCGATAGTAAAAGTTTATATACTATCGAAAATGTTAAGCATATTCCTACCTTGCTTAAAAGGGATTTGGTAAGTGGTGAAATTTTAGAAACTTACAAAACAAAATTGCCCACCGGCGAAATTGGTGCTATGGCTATTTCCAGCAATGACAAGAGCATTTATCTTGTTACAAACAAAGAAGCCGAAGAAGGAAAACTTCCGTTCAGCGACGCTATTTTTACTATTTCGTTAAACAATGGGACTTTAGATAAACTATATGCTTTTCCGGAAAATATTAGTTTTTTAACCCAGTTAAAGGTAATCGACAATAGTCTTTTAATCAACCCCTATAAGGGAGTAAGTTATATTTTTAATATTTCGAAGCAAACTTTAAAGCCTGTTTTGGAAAATGAAAACTACCGCATGATATTTGCCTCCGCCGAAAAAAATGGAGCTGTATTTATTGAAATTGGTGAAAGTGACCTATTTGACCTCTATTTTTGTGATTTTTCAAAAAAGATGAAACTCAAGCTTATCGGTAAATTTCAGCCCGACTTAGTTATGTCAACTGAAGATGATGAAAATAAAGTTCCCTATTTTATTATCGAAAATAATGATTTTGACTGGGTTTCTGAATCATACAACAAAAATCGCTATCCTAGCATGGTAATGATGTTGGCCGACAATAAAATGGTGATGGACAGTTATCCAAAACTAAATGACTACGAATACATAAGCATGCTTTCGCTCATTGATGATACTTATTTAATTGGCGACAGGCCTTCCAAAAAATGCATATCGGTTTTTAATATTAAAAATCCCAAACTAACAAAAACACCAACGGTTTCGGAAGATGACCTGGCAGGGATTAAAGCAATGCTAAGTAGTGAGACATCATTCGAAAAGCAAAGGATTCAATCAGATGTGTTGCCTCAAATATTTGATGCTTCATTTTACACCATTGTTTTTACCGAACAGGAAACTTCCGAAAGCAATAGAAGTCAGGAGTTTATTGCTTATGATGCAAACGGTACTTATGCCGAACTAAAAGAGAAAGAAGACCTTATATTTCTCATAAAGGAGGACTTTGTAATAAACGAAGCAAATGCGCTACTTTTTCAGGATGCACTGGATGTACTGTTCCCGCTGGATTATTTCGGCAAAAAGGCAAAAACAAATTACAAAAAAGACAACAAGTGGATTTTTGTCCGCAGCGATTCTTTTGGAGAAAAAAAGGGCTTTGTGTTATTTCTGAATGGTAGCGGTAAAATAATAGGACTAAAAGCTGATACGGAAATTGAATAGGCTTATTTAGTCTGTCCATATAGTCAGTACTTTTCCGTAACTCCGGCATTTATGCCGGAGAATAATAAATTCGACACTCGCCTCCCCCGCCTTTTCGCTGTTACTGCCTTTGGCAGTAACAGCGAAAAGGCGGGGGTTATTCATCCTATTAATTCAATCCCCGACTTGTGCCATAGGCATCCCTATCTTTGGGAAAAGTCGGGGCTACGGATTCTCAAAAAATCTACTTTATAGACGAACACTATTTAGCGGCAAAGTAAATTTAAAAACACTTCCCTTGCCTAATTCGCTCTCGGCCCAAATTTTTCCGCCGTGTTTTTCCACAAATTCTTTGCAAAGTATTAAGCCTAAACCAGAACCTTTTTCATTTGCTGTGCCTCTGGTTGTAATATTTGTAGATATATCGAATAAATTTTTACGTGTTTCTTCGTTCATTCCAACGCCATCATCAGAAACTGAAATTTCAATAAAATTGTCGTTCTGCAAAGCAGTAATATCTATTTTACCGTTTGGATTAGTGAATTTTATTGCGTTGGAAATAAGATTTCTCAAAATCACTTTAATCATGTCCGGGTCAGCAAAAACAACAATTTCTCCAGGTTCAATAAAATTGAGGATGATGTTTTTGTTTTTTGCATTTGAATTTGAAAGATCAAATATCTCGTGAACAATAGAGGCTAAAATTATTTTTTCCGGCTTAAAACTAACTTTCCCAGTTTGCGACCTGGCCCAATTCAATAAATTGTCGAGTAAAATAAGTGTGTTTTTGGCTGATGAATTAATAATGCCTAAGTACTTTTTAGTTTCAGCAACTTCAAAATCTTGTGTATTTTCAATTAACAGTTCCGTAAAACCTAATATATGATTAAATGGACTTCTTAAATCGTGTGCTATTATCGAAAAGAATTTGTCTTTTGTAGCATTAAGTTTTTTTAATTCTGCTTCGCTTTTCATCAAGGTTTGTTCGGATTTCTTACGTTCTGTTATATCTCTAGAAACTGAAACTGTGCCATCAAATTTTCCGTTTTTAAAAATCGGAGATATTTTTAGAGCATACCAATGAATTTTATCAGGCATTTCAAGGGAATATTCATACTCTTCCGTTTCCCCCTTTTTAACATTTATAATAGCTTTATTAAATAAATCATTGATATGTTTCGGGATTACTTCAGAGAGTTTTTTCCCTAAAAATATTTCAGGTATAAGATATAACTGATCAGGCGTTGCATTTACCGAAACAAAACGATTTTCTGCGTCTAACATGAAAACAATATCAACCATTGAATTCATAATGCTACGGAGTTTTTCTTCACTTTCTGTTAGTGCATTTTCCATCTGCTTGCGCTGTGTGATATCTCGTATAGTTCCCAGAGCTGCAAATTTCCCTTCATGCCGTATTAATTTTCCATTAATCTCAACGTTTACAAGATGCCCCTCTTTATGATAAATCTGTGTGCAGAAATCTCTTATTTCTTTGCGCATGAATACATCGGCCAATTTTTTTAAATATCTTGGTGTTTCTTTTTTGGGAACGAAATGGGTGAATGATTTTCCTAAAAAATCGTTTGCTTGATAACCGAGGATATTTGCCATGGTATTATTAGAAAAAATTATTTTTCCTGTTTTATCAAGAATAAAAATAACATCGAGCGATGCTTGTGTGATAATTCGGTATTTTTCCTCGGCATTTAATAATTCGGCCTCTGCTTGCTTGAGTTCAGATATGTCAATATCCAAGCAATACATCTCAGGCTCACGACCAGGTACTTGGAAGTATGAATGACTTGAAAATACATCCACCAGAGAACCATCTTTGCGCTTAAGTTTAAGCTCGCTGGCTGGGATAGGTGTTTTAGTTGTAAACATTTCTTTAATTGCAGCACGAACATGACCCTTTAATTCATCGGGGATTATTAAGTCGGTAAGATCAACACCTATTGCCTCTTCGGATGAATATCCATAAAAGCTTTCAGAAGTTTTATTCCAGTATATCGTTTTTCCATTTTTATCATATCCCTGAAGGGCCAAATTAGGATTATCTTGAACCAGGGCCTTCCACCTTTCTTCGCTTTCTTTCTGCACTTTTTCTGCTGTTTTTCGCTCGGTAATGTCGGCTGCTACACCATCGTAAAAAATAATATTTCCTTTATTATCATAAATAGCCCGCGCATTTTCGGAAACCTGGATATATGACCCATCTTTTTTTAACCAGGAAGATTCGAAATTAATTACGAGCCCTTCTTTATTTACGATATTGATAAACTCTGAGCGTGTCAAATCATCTTCAAATCCGGATTTCTTCAGGTTTCTTTCCCTCAAATCTTCTAAGGAATCATAGCCCAGCATATTTACTAAAGCTGGGTTTGCAAAGATAATTTCTCCTTCCGGCGATGTTCGGTAAAGTCCGATTGTTGCTTGTTCAAATACGTTTCTAAATTTTTCTTCACTCTCTTTTAAGGTACATTCTGCTTTTTTGGCTTCGGTAACATCGCGAAAACTCCAAACCCGTCCAACACTTTTTCCATCTAATAATTGGGGTTGTGAGTAACGCTCATAAACCCGGCCATCGTTAAAATTTAAAATATCAAAAGAAGTATCATCACTCAAATACATTTCTTTAACTTTACGCAAAAAACTATCGGGATCCGATAATTGATTCAGCGCTATTGGCATTAACGGTTCCTCTTCGTTATCAT
>Ga0208900_1001158_pt1 | contig 14791 bp, 10 predicted proteins | sample AntAceMetag02UKK_FD_184763 | JGI IMG/M metagenome (GOLD analysis project Ga0208900, IMG submission 184763) | Saline lake microbial communities from Ace Lake, Antarctica - Antarctic Ace Lake Metagenome 02UKK (SPAdes) (version 2) | ecosystem: Environmental > Aquatic > Non-marine Saline and... | reverse complement strand
AGTAATTGTGGATGAGAAAAACAAAATTTTTACCACACCCTGCTATATGCTCGATGCCAACATTCTTCAAATTAACGATGGTACTACAAATATTGTAAAAACTATACTCGAAAGCCTGGAATAGTCTTCAGTTCACAGTCTTCAGTCCTCAGTCTCCAGTCTCCAGTCTCCAGTCTTCAGTCGGCAGTCGGCAGTCTTCAGTTCACAGTCGGCAGTCGGCAGTCTTCAGTCGGCAGTCTTCAGTCGGCAGTCTTCAGTTCACAGTCTTCAGTCGGCAGTCTTCAGTCCTCAGTCTCCAGTCCGCATTTGTGAGAAAGTACCAACTGTTTACATCCTACTATTTACTGCCTACTGCCCACTGCCTACTGTTTACTCTCTACTGTTTACTCTCTACTGTTTACCCTCTACTGTTTACTCTCTACTGTGGACTGCCTACTGCGAACTGCCTACTGCGAACTGCCTACTGTTTACCCGCCTTGCTTATGCGAATACTTAAATTTTCATTTACCGCGAAATAAGTTTTCTTCCGACCATCCTGCTCAACAGTTTCAAACCTTGGAGCATCCTCTTTAAGCTCTGAAAGTTTTTCTTTGCCCAATTCGGCAACCTGGGCTATCAGCGAGGGATTGGTTTTATCATTTCCAAAAATCTGCTTTCCAAGATTTGCAATTATACGCCCAAAAGCACCCTTTTCATGGGCATCATCATCATCTACTCTAAGCGCATCACGTAAAATCATATCTTCAAAAACACCCGACATCTCCATTCTTTGCTTAATTTGCTTTGTTTGGATGAATGTTGTTGCAGCTAATAAAATCTCTCTTTCGGGTTCGAGTTGGCTATGTATTTCCGGCATAGTTCTCTCACGGCCAAAACTTTCAATAGCAAGTTCTAAGTTTTCCGAACCATCATATATTATGGAAGCGATTTGTTGACCTTGATTATCGGTGATGAGCTTTTGCTTATCAGCATCGAAAACTTTTGTTGATGGTTGTGAGTTATCGGATAATAAATCCGTAATGCCGGGTTGGTATGCAGGAAGTGGTTTATCGGGAATTGGTGAAAGCTCCGATATTACCGTAGCCTCACCCATAAAGTTACTGGTATTAAAAGGATTGAAAAGCACCAAAGCCAATAATAATATTGCCGCCACCGCTGATCCATAAATATAAAATCTTTTGATGTAAAGAGAGATGGTATTTCTTTTTAAGCCCTCCTTATCCTTAAAAATCACCCCTGAATCTACTTTAATAAAGACTTTTTTATAAAGATCGATTTCCCTGTTAATGTGCAGGTTCTTTGAAATAAATTCTTCAAATTCTATAATTTCATCCGATGATAAATCCCCTTCAAGAAAAGCAATAATCTTATCTTCGAAATTTTGTTCATCCACATACCTGGTAGAGCTTATCTCCGGTTTTGTTAAAGCTTGTTTTTTACGAAATTCAATCACCTCATCAGGGCTCAAATGCATAGAAACACTTTCGCGAAAATCGAGAAACTCATCCTGCAAATCAGGATTAGCCTTGAGAAAACCGGCAAGCTCCTGCCTCTGAGTTTCATCAAGGGAATTTTCCCAATAATCAAGAAAATAAACTTCAAAATTTTTACGACTGATTTTCATTTTACAATTTCATATTTTCAGATAACAACATCCATACTGCCGATATACTGCTTCAAAACTTTTCGTGCACGATAAATATAAACTTTAACCTGCGATTCGTTCAGGTTAGTAATTTCCCCAATTTCCTGGTATGAGTAGCCTTCATAATCGCGAAGCATCACAACGGTACGTTGTATTTCAGGCAAACGGGCAATAGCCATATTCAATATCTCGCTAAGATCAGAAAAATCGTTTCGGGCGTGCCGGTCAAAATCAGCATTATCAATATACTTTTTCTTATTTTTTTCTTTTCTTATCATGTCAATCATAATGTGATAGGCCGTTGTAAAAAGGTAGGTTTTTACTTTTCCAAACTCGATGCTCTGGCGCTTATCCCACAATCGCAGGAAAGCTTCCTGAACAATATCGTTCGAGGATTCCTCTTCACCAAGGTTTTTTAATATAAACCTGAAGATTCCATCTGCAAAAACATCTACAGTATTGTTGTACTCTTTTATCGTCATTTGCCTTTCGAAAGGTTACAATTGCAGGTAAAACGGTTTAATTAATTAAAAGTTACAGGAAGGGTAATTTTAGAAAGCAATATAAACGAAAGCCCTCTTACAATCTCTCACAATACAAAACGAGCCTGGCCAAAAAATAAAACTTAGCCAGTGTGTTCATTGAACTTTTTTAAGGAATATATTGGCCGGAATCGAGGCAGTTTTTTGTAAAAAAATTTGTTGTTCTATAAATAACAAGTATATTTGCAGGGTATTAATAGCGAGGGGGTAAGTAAATATAAAAACAAGTTATTAATACTTCATAAAATTTAAAACTAAAAATATCTATAACAAGATGAAGGATTTTAAGCAAACTACTGAACAACTCAGGGAACTGGCTAAGGTTCTCAATGAATTTAAATCTGAAACCGTTCAGGTTAAACTTTTAGAGCTATTATTTAACGAAGGTTTTAATACTTCAGCACCAGTGGAAACGGCTCCGACAGCATCACAGCCTGTAGTTGCCACACAGGCGGTGGTAGCTCCTCAAACAAATACCGTAGTTAAACCGGTAGCAAAACCTACAGATGCAAAGGTTGCTCGTCAGGCTAAACAAAAAACGGTTCAGGCTCCGGCAGCAAAAATTTCGCGCAAAAGATCAACCACCCGACCCGGCCCCAGCGTTATACTAAGGCAACTCATCGAAAGTAAGTTCTTCAACGACAGCCGCACTATTGGCGATGTTGTTGACTATTGTATGAAAATGCATAATTACGAATACAAAAGCACTGATCTTTCAGGTACATTGGCCAAACTGGCAAAAGACAATGTTTTAAACCGGAAAAAGAATCCAAAGACAAATCAATTTGAATATACCATGGCTTAGACCCTGGTTCATTTCATGAAAAAAAGGCCGATCTTTCAAGATCAGCCTTTTTTTATATACCCTAACTTAGACAAGCCCCCAAATAGTTGCACTACGGGGCAGGCAAAACCAAACAAGGTGATATGTAAAATTTATGATGTATTCCTATTTTGGTTTGCCCAAGTTAGTCGGCAAAATTTATAAATGCATATTTTGCAATTAAGAGCTTTATTATTCATCGTCCTTTCATATTAACGACAATGCATAATTATTTACCTGAAAAGATTCAAGCAATGATCCTTTCAAATCAGATAGCTGGTTTCTTTTTCGGGATTAAGTATGTTGAAACCACTGCCGTAATAAGAGCAACAAAGAATGTTAGCATCCTTGAGGTAATTTCTTTATCCAGCCCCGAACTAATCCAAAAAATTGTAAAAAGTAAACCCACTGCAATGGTAGCTATTACTGCACGCCCATGGTATCTTTTCCAAAACAAGGAGAGCAAAATTACAACCGAAAAGGTTCCGCCAATGCCAGCCCAAACGTAACTCACCAATGTAAAAATTAGATCGGAAGGCGAAAAATATGCCAACACTAAAGCAATAACGGCAAGCAAGGCAGTAACCACCCTCGACATCAACAAACTTCCCGAACTTTTTTTATCAGCCATAAATAGGGGCTTTATCAGGTTCTCCGACAATTCCGAGGCTGAAAGGATAAGCAACGAATCTGCTGTGGAAATCATGGCCGCGATGGCACCGGTAATTAAAACCGCAGCAATGGCCGGGGGGAAAATTTCGAGTATTACCGCTGGCATAACATACTCACGGTCAGATAAACCCTCGGGGCCGAAAATTGCAATTCCAATCCAACCAATCATCAAAGCGCCAATATAGGCGATGACTGTCCAGACTATGCCAACATTTCTGGCCTGTCGGGCTTGCTTTTTATTTTTAATGGCCATAAATCGCATGCTCAGTTGCGGCTGACCACCGAGATAGCCGAAAAACCATGAGAAGCCACCAACAATCACCACACCCGCCATAAACCCGCTAAAACCTCCCAACAAAGAATTATACTCCGGCCCGGCTTTTTGCAGCGCCATTTCCATCGATTGGGCAAACAACTCCGGGTGGTTCGACAAATAAATCAAACCAACGATAGGGCCAATTATCAGGGTTGCAATCATTACTATTGCCTGGATAACATCGGTGTAAACTACGCTTCGGAACCCGCCATAAATCGTGTAAGGGACAATAATGGCGGCGGTAATCAACATGCCCAGTTCGGGTTCGATACCAAACATGGCATGAAGCGTTTTACCGCCTCCGAGGAATTGTGCTCCAACATAAAAGAAAAAGAAAAATATAATTTTGCAAAGAGCCATTGAGAAAAAACCACCATTTTTTCGATACTTTTACCCCATAAATATCACATAAACTAAAAACTTCATTTTATGATTATTAAAATATTAGAAATTGTACGCATTGTAGCTGTGGGTGCAGCCTTTTATTTTGGCTATTCGGTGGGATACCAAAATGGCTACCACCCCGAAGCACAACTCCATATTATGATACCAATAATCATTGTTGCGATTGCCGGCTTTTCGGGAATTGAAGGATTACTTTTTGGCGATCAGGCTGCCAAAGCCAAAGGATTTGAAGTTGGAAGTAACTATCAAAAACAGTCGGCCATTGCATTATTATCTTATGCCGTGGTTGCTCTAATCGTGTTTTATTTCGATTGGGGAATTCAGTCGGAGCTGACCATTCTATTCACTTTTATGTTCTTTTTTACTTTTTCGGCCACCAACCATGCTTACGATGCCATTTCCCGCAAAAACTATAAATGGGCTAATATCAACAGACCTTTTCTTACCCTAATCCTTATTGGCGGTTTATTTTTGCCGGTACTTGGTGCATTGAATAATTTTTAATTAGGGCTTGCTGAGAAACTTAAAACCAGATTGCTCGCCTCGCTGGCGAAGCGGGCAAGGCAGGCTGCTTTCTTCGCCTTGCACCATATTTTTTTTCGGCTGTCAATAAAATTCTGGTATGTTCAGCTTAGGCTTTGTCCAAGTTGTTAAGCAAAATTCCTAATTTATTTTATTAAATCCAACACCTTGTTTTTTTTAACAATCTTCTTTTTGTGTTATAATAAATTAGAAATTTTGCACAAGTATTTTTCAACTCAAGTTTTGCCATTTATTGGCAAAACTTGAGTCGAAAAATACTAAGCTGCAAATATTTCTGCAGGCTCAGCCTGCTTTTTCAAAGTCAAGTTTCTTTTGGTTACAGCAGGCAGAGCCTGCAATAATAAACCGAACGAGGCATAGCCTCGTCCAAACACCCCTCTTTTTTTTGTGAGTTAATTTATCCGGTAATAGAGGCTTTGAAGAATTTTTAATTAATGAATATCACTACTTTTGTCATTTATTATCAAATTTATATTGCATGAAAAAATATCCGTCAACAATAAAGTTTGTGTTGGATGATAAAATCCATGAGCTTGATTTTTCAAAATCCGGGATAAAACCCACCACCACAGTATTAAATTACCTGCGCTCGCTGCCCAACCACAAAGGCGTAAAAGAAGGATGTGCCGAAGGCGATTGCGGAGCCTGCACTGTTGTGTTGGCCTCGCTTGATAACCGTGGAAACCTGGAATACAAATCTGTTGATTCATGCCTGGTGTTCCTCCCGATGATTCATGGCAAACAACTCATCACCGTTGAAAATCTGGCCAGGAAGTATGGCGGGCAAAAAAAGCTCCATCCTGTTCAACAGGCAATGGTTAATACTGACGGAAGCCAATGCGGGTACTGCACGCCCGGAATAGTAATGTCGTTGTTTGCGCTGCATAAAAAACATACTGCCCCGGATAAAGAAACTATAACTGACGGACTTACAGGAAACCTTTGCCGTTGCACAGGCTACAGGCCCATCATTGATGCTGCGCACAGCATGTTCAAAGATGGCACAAAAGATCAATTCTCAGATAATGAAGGGAAAATAATTGATTTGCTGAACGAAATAAATGCCTCGCCACAAACCATCGAAATTGAAGAACACGATCAGCATTACATAAAACCTTTCAAACTGGTTGATGCAATCAGGCTTAGAGAACTACATCCTGATGCACGGATCATTTCCGGATCGACAGACACGGCGCTTTTACAAACCAAAAAACGAATTCACCTCAAAAAAATACTTGACCTTTCTTCGGTAGATGAACTCGATTTTATTGTTGAAGACCACAGCAAACTCGCCATCGGATCGGGAACTTCGATGGAAGATCTTCGCATTTACACAAAAGAAAGGATGTTGTACCTCTACGACATCCTTAAAGTTTTTGGATCATTGCAAATCAGGAATGTGGCTACCATTGGAGGAAATATCGGAACGGCCTCCCCGATTGGCGACCTGTTGCCCACATTTCTTGCCCTGGAAAGTGAAGTAAGGCTGATGGGTAAAAGCGGGACAAGAGATATCCCCTTGTCTGAATTTATTGTTGATTATAGGAAAACCGATATTAAAGATGATGAAATTATCGTGATGATCTCATTCCGCAAACCAAAAAAATCAGAGATCATCAAATCATACAAAATCTCAAAACGGAAAGACCTTGACATTTCATCGGTATCAGCATGTTTCAGGATAAAACTTGAGCAGGATAACACCGTCAGCAAAGTAATTCTGGCTTTTGGCGGAGTGGCTGCCACGCCAAAAAGGGCCGTATCAACCGAGCAATTTTTACTGGGAAAAACCTGGAACCGGGAAAATGTATTGGAAGCAACTAAAATTTTATATAAAGAATTCAGCCCCCTCAGCGATGCCCGATCATCGGCGGAAGCCAGGCGCATTATGGCTTCAAACCTATTGATAAAATTCTGGGATGAAACCAAACAAAATGTTGAACTCCAAAATTCTGCCAGCCATGAAAACTAATAATGATAAACACCTGAAACACCACAGCGCCATAAATCATGTGTGCGGCGAATCTGTGTATATTAACGACATGGATTTTTCCGGGCAGCTACTCCATGGCCTGGTGGTTTACAGCAAATATGCCCATGCGAAAATTAAGACTATAAATATCAAGGATGCTAAAAAATTGGCAGGTGTAAAAGCCATCCTCACCTCAAAGGACATTCCCGGGCAAAACCAAATGGGTCCTATCGCGCACGATGAAGACTGTTTGGCAACCAATGAAGTAAAATTTATTGGGCAGGCCATCGCGATAATCGCAGCCGAAAATGATGAAATTGCACGCGTAGCCGAAAAATTGATTGCCATTGAATATGAAGTTCTGGAACCTGTTCTTGGCATTGAATCCGCCCAAAAAGCAAATAGTTTTCTTACTAAGCCTGCAAAGATTGAAACCGGAAATATTGAAAAAACGCTTACCGAAGTAAAAAACTCCATTTCAGGAACGCTTCAAACTGGTGCCCAGGAGCATTGGTACCTCGAAACCCAATCGTGTATTTGTGTTCCCGGAGAGGGCGATGAGATGCAGGTTTTCAGTTCTACACAGCACCCTTCCGAAACCCAGGCTATTGTTTCGGAAGTGCTGGGCATTTCCAACAATAAAGTTACCGTGGAAACCAAACGCATGGGCGGAGCTTTCGGGGGTAAAGAAACCCAGGCTAACCATATTGCGGCTTGGACAGCTTTGCTTGCCAATGCCACGGAAAGACCTGTAAAAATCCACCTTTTCAGGGATGACGACCAGATTATGACAGGAAAAAGACATGGGTTCATTTCGCATTACAAGGCAGGTTTTGATGATGATGGCAAGGTACTGGCGCTCGATGTGCAACTCCATTCTGACGGAGGAGCAGCACTGGACTTATCAGGGGCAATTATGGAACGTGCATTATTTCACATCGACAATGCCTATTACATTCCGAACCTCCGGGTTACGGGCCAGGTATGGAAAACCAACTACCCACCCAATACGGCCTTTCGTGGCTTTGGCGGACCCCAGGGCATGGCAGTTATCGAAACGGTAATCGACAAAATTGCCCGCATTTTAAAAAAAGATGCCACAGAAATCAGGAAACTGAATTTTTATCAAAATCATCAATACAACAAAACCCATTACGATCAGCTTGTCGAAAATTGCAGGCTCGACAAGCTTTACAAAAAGCTAATCGAGATTTCAGAGTATCCCCGACTAAAAAAAGAAGTTGAAGATTTCAACAATAAAAATGAATTTTATAAAATGGGGCTCGCGCTCACCCCGGTAAAATTCGGTATTTCATTCACCACTTCATTTTTAAACCAGGCTGGCGCATTGGTTCACATTTATAAAGATGGCACAGTACAAGTAAACCACGGGGGTACGGAAATGGGGCAGGGTCTCCATACAAAAATGCTTTCGATAGCCTCATCGGAATTGGGGATTAGCGATAAACACATTACCATTACGCCCACCAACACCTCCAAAGTTCCCAACACCTCGGCAACGGCAGCCTCATCGGGGAGCGACCTGAATGGAATGGCAGTGAAAAACGCCATTGATAAATTAAAAACAAGACTCCGGCCTGTTGCCCAAAAACTTTTAAAGGATAAATACCAGATTGTTGTCGTGATCGATCAAATACTGTTTTATCAGGATCGGGTGTTTGACAAGTTTTTACCTGAAAAGTCGATACCTTTTGCTGAGGTAGTTTTAGAAGCATACTTTGAGCAAACCAGCCTGAGCGCGACCGGGTATTACAAAACACCGGGAGTTTTTTACGATAAGGAAAAAGGAAAAGGAAATCCTTTCCTGTATTTTGCTTTTGGCATGGCTGTTTCACAGGTAGAGCTCGATACGCTTACCGGGCATCACAAAATTTGTAAAACTTTTATAGTTCACGATGTTGGAAGCACCCTAAGCCGGCGGCTGGACATCGGGCAAATTGAAGGGGGATTTATTCAGGGTGTGGGTTGGTGTACCACCGAACAGATAAAATGGAATGACAAGGGTTTTTTGATTACCCACTCGCCCGATACTTATAAAATTCCGGGGGTACGCGATATCCCTGAAATATTTAAGGTTGAACTACTCGAAAACGCACCAAATCCAAATACCATCCACAACAGTAAAGCCGTTGGCGAACCGCCTTTCATGCTTGCATTTTCGGTTTGGCTGGCCATAAAGGATGCCATTAGTGCGGTCGGAAATCACCGTTTAGAACCGGATTTTAACTTACCTGCCACCAACGACGAAATATTACTGTCGATCGACAAATTAAGGAAACAATTGCAGTAATATTTTAAACCTCAAAACCAAAACTACCGTGTTCTACCTCATCCTGTCCATCTTATTATCTACAACTATAATTATTACTTTCAGGTTATTTAATAATTACAAAATCAGCATCCTGCAAGCCATCACCGTAAACTACCTCGTGGCTTCGGGTTTTGGTTTTATGAGCGAGGCCGGAAGCTTCGATATCGCTGCATTACCAAACCAGACTTGGTTTTATTTTGCCATAATTATGGGATTATCCCTGATTGTTTCATTTAATCTGTTTGCGCTATCGGCACAAAAAGCCGGGGTAGCAGTTACGGCCATTTCGAGCAGAATGTCGGTAGTAATACCGGTAATTTTGGGATTCCTGATTTTTGGCGATGCAGCCGGCATTATAAAAATTGCAGGCATAATTATAGGATTGGCAGCATTTTATCTTACCTCAAAAAAAGAAAAGAACATAAAGATCAACAAAAGCTATCTTTTCCTCCCGGTGCTATTGTTTGTGGCAGTTGGCACAAATGACTCGCTAATGAAAGCTGCCGAGCACTTTTACCTCACTACCGATTTTGTTCCTTTTCTGGCAACTTCGTTTGGGTTTGCCCTAATATTTGGCCTGTTTGTATTTATTTACAAATCAGTAAAACAAAAAAACCGCTTTGAAATAAAAAATGTGATCGCCGGCATTATCCTGGGGCTTCTAAACTGGTACTCTACATTATTTGTACTGAAAGGTCTCGATGCCTACCAGGTTACTGTTTTTATTCCGCTTTATAATGTAGGCGTGGTTGCGTTGGCTTCGCTTGCCGGGTTTTTAATTTTTAAAGAAAAACTATCGAAAACCAATATTGCAGGTATTTTGCTGGCTATAATTGCCATTGTATTAATTGCCGGCGATGGGCTGTTATAACGCTTTGGCTAATTACAAATGATTTTTGTCTTGCTCAACCCTTACGGAGTTACCCAGAAAGCTTTCAGGGCTATCAGGGCTCAAAGAACAGATTTATATGTCGTTCCCAATTGGATAAGAGAAATCAGCTATCAGCGAAAAAAAATTATAGATATTGATTATTACATTATCCACTAAAATGGTAGCAGCACCCTAAATAAATTATTCTATTTTTGTCCTGAATAATTCAAAAAATATGATTTGAAACCCCTTCATAAATATCAATATTTAATTTTGTTTCCTTTGTTCATTGCAATATCCATTGCATCATTTTGTAACGAGCAAGAACAGATTGTTAAGCTTGAAAAAGAGCTTGAAAGTGCCACAGACTTAAATAGAATGGGCATCTTACAATCACTTGCAAGATATTATTCTGATTCGATGTCGATGGTTGCTACCGGATATGCCGCACAATACCTTAAAATGGCGGAGCTTCACAATTCACTCACTGACCAGGCCAGGGCTTACGCTATATTTTCGAGCATCCATAAATACCAGGTTGAGTTCAAAATCAGTTTAAAATATGATATAAAAGCGCTTGAAATATTTACGATGCTTAATGATTCGAATAACATCGCAAAACAACATTATCGAATCAGCGAAAATTACCTATTTCTGCATCTCTACGATAGTGCCATTTATTACAATAAACTGGATTATAATTATTACAAAAAGGAAAACAACAACAATCGCATCTTCATCAGTAAACTACAATTAGGGAAAATCTTGTGTGCTAACGACAGCAATCAGGCTGCAAAAAACGAACTCACTAACGCTTACGAAAGTGCAATTCAATTAAAAAACCAGGATTATATTGGCTGGGCAAGCTATTGGCTGGGATTTACATACATGAAACTTGGCGAATTTTCGCAGGCAAAGAAACTTTTTGTCAAATCAACCGAAACTTACCTTTCAGCCAATTTAATGGCAGGGGTAATCGGATCGCAACAAGCTTTGGGTGAACTTTATCTCACTACCGGAGAATTTGCCCAGGCATATAAAATGTTTTATGAAGCCAACGAAAAGCATGAATTTGCTAAAGGCGACAAAGGAGAAATACACTATTACAGCCAGTATTATATCAACATTGGCAACATCTATTATTACATAGGCAAATACAATCAGGCCCTGGCCTTTTACGATAGCGCCGGTAAAATTGCTAAAACAAATGCTTTTGAAGATAAAACTGCCCTAATTAATGAATTGAATGGCCAGGTGTGGCTTGCAAAAGGTGATTCGAAACTGGCGCTGGAATATTTTAGAAAATCCATTGACTATTTCCAAAACAATAATATGAAGTATTCAGTTGCAAAACTTCTTAACAAAATTGGTGAAGCACATGAAAATGATAATAATTTTGGTGAAGCCATCAAATTTTATAAAAACGCCCTGGCAATCAATCAAAAAATAAACAATGCCCACGGAATGGCGCTTAATCATATCAATTTAGCTTCGTGTTATAATCGCGTGGAAGCCTTTCAATCTATGAAAAATGAGTTGGAAGACGGAATGAAATACGCGAATAGAATTGGGGTTGATTATTTGTTGCTCAGGTACTATAAATTGTACATCAATTATTCTGAAAAAACAAACCAACATGGTGTAGCCCACGAATATTTTGATCAATACCTCCCCTTATCAACACAATATCTCTACAATACAAAACAAGACCTTAGCAGCCTTTTGATCGATCTTTACGAAAATAAGATCAAAGAGGAGGGCATGATCCACGAAAAAGAAATTGAATTCAGCAAGTTGCAAAAAGAAAGGGATATGCTCCGTATTCGACAACTGATTCTGGCAACTTCCTTAATCCTTGTCTTTTTGATCCTCGTTGCATACTTTCTATTCAACAGAATACGAATGACCAGAAAACTTGAGCAACAGGTTGACGAACGTACAAAAGCGCTCAGGGAAAACGAGAAAATGCTTATCGAAACAAACCAAACCCGCGATAAATTTTACTCGATAATAGCACACGATCTAAAAAGTCCCTTTAATTCGCTGATCGGTTTTTCTAATTTATTAAATGATGAATATGCTGACTTTTCAGATGAGGAACGCAAGCAATTTATCACCATTATCCGCAACTCCTCCGAAGAAATTTTTGCCCTGCTCGAAAACCTACTCGACTGGGCAAGGAAAAATTCTGATAAAATAAAATTTAAACCCATAAAAGTTGACCTTCAGCAAATTGTAAGGCAAACCGTTCAATTACAGGAAAAAAATGCCGAACAAAAAAAGATAAGCATCAATAATCAAATCCCGAAAAATGCTTACGTGTATGCCGATGAAAATATGCTGAGGACTGTTATCAGAAACCTAATGTCCAATGCACTAAAGTTTTCGAATGAGAAAGGAAGTGTGAGCTTTACAACAACTAACATTGATGGATTTGTGTATTGTACAATTACCGATAGCGGTATTGGAATGTCGAAAAAGACGAAAGAAAACCTATTTAATATCGAAACAAAAATAAAAAGGAAAGGCACGGCTAACGAAACCGGTACCGGGCTGGGTTTGCTTTTATGTAAGGATTTTATTGAGCGTAACGGGGGAAGCCTTACTGTTGAAAGCACAGAAGGCGAAGGCGCTGCCTTTACATTTTCGCTACCCGCCAAATAAAAGAAACGCAACAAGTTCACAGTCCGCAGTAGGCAGTAGGCAGTCCACAGTGGGCAGTAGGCAGTCCACAGTAGGCGAGCTCGAAAAGTTACAAGAATCAGAGCGTTTCCTATTTTCGGCACAGATAGTAAAAAGTAAAATGTAGATTGAAAACTAATGACTGAAGACTGTGGACTGAAGACTGAAGACTGTGGACTGAAGACTGTGGACTGTGGACTGAAGACTGTGGACTGAAGACTGAAGACTGTGGACTGAAGACTGTGGACTGAAGACTGTGGACTGTGGACTGAAGACTGCCGACTGAAGACTTTGGACTGTGGACTGAAGACTGTGGACTGTGGACTGTGGACTGTGGACTGAAAACTGTGGACTAAAGACTATAAACATGACTGACTTTGCCTTAGTTTTTGACCTTGATGGCGTAATTGCCGATACCGGAAACCTGCACGAAAAAGCATGGTTTGTTTATTGCGAAAAATACCAAATCCACATCACCTCCAAACTTTTCAGGCGAAAGCTTTTTGGCCGCTCCAATAAAGAGACATTTAAAATATTGCTAAACAGAGAAATTGGTAATGAAGAGCTTTCGGCACTTGTTGATGAAAAAGAAGCCCTTTTCAGAAGAATGGCAAAAGGGAATCTCTACCCTACCCCCGGCCTGATAACATTTCTTAAAAAAGTTTACAAAGAAGGAATCCCGATGGGAGTTGCCAGTTCAGCACCGCTTATCAATGTTTTGTTTACCCTCGAACAAACAAAAACTTCAGGGTATTTTACTCAAATAACCAGCGCCGAAGAAGTACTCAACAGCAAACCCAATCCTGATATTTTCCTTCTCGCTGCTAAAAAGTTAGAAACCCCTGCCAATAGATGCCTTGTATTTGAAGATTCTTTTGCAGGCATCGAAGCAGCCGAAAAAGCAGGCATGAAAGTGATAATGCTTGCCACAACCCACCCCTGCTATGAATTGCCCGGTGAGCATGTCTGTATCCCTGACTTCATTAAATTAAATTTGGAAATGATTGAGGGGATGATGGATGGGAGAGGTTAGAGGGGGAGTTTTGGAGTTTTGGAGGGATAGATGTTAACCTAACAGGTTTACCCCCGGAAACAGCGTAAAACTGATTAGAGAATATTGATACTGAAAAACAGATCAACCTGTTAGGTTTTAGGTTTATTAGTCATCCGATGAATTACTCCCGAAAATAATACCAGCACTAATCGCATAAGGTCATTTGCTTAAACAATATTCATCGGATGACTTTTTCCCGGTCACCCGATACTGTGCAAACCTAACAGGTCTATCCCCCGGAAAAATCAATAACTTTAAAACTTTCATACTTCGCCCAAGCCGGGAGACCTGTTAGGTTTATTTGCTAAGTTTGCCTCTTGAAATGATTTAAAAACTATGAAAAAACAAATTACACTGCTGGCCTTATTAATCGGGCTTTCATTATCACTTTTTGCCCAGCCTGTTAAAGTTGGATTTTATGCTGAAAATAAACCGGAACAATCTGATTCAGCCACCAAAAGTGCTTACCATTTTTTAACTTCAAATACCAGCATTGAAGGCAGTTATCTTGACCAAAAAAAACTAAAGAAATTAAAAAAACTGGAACAACTCGATGTAATCTGGCTGCATATTGCCGACACATTGATAAATCTGGAAGATCATTTCGACCGGGAAGCTCAGGAAAATCTTCGCACTTTTGTAAGTAATGGGGGCGGATTATTACTTTCGCGCGAAGCTTTTGGGCTTATCAATCTTTTGGGACTTGAAAGTGAAATCCCGGAAATTATCCCAAAGCAGGCTTCCGACAACGGTTACGGGCGTATGCTCGGATTTCACGGTTTTCGCCAGCACCCCGTGTTTGACGGCCTCAATGGTGGGGCTTACCTAATAAAACCTTCCAATGATTTTAGGGTAAGGAATTACGGTTACTTTGGAGATCGAAGCCCTGAATCGGGGAAAGTTGTGGCCACCGACTGGGATTATATTTTCCTGC
>Ga0208900_1001155_pt1 | contig 14801 bp, 7 predicted proteins | sample AntAceMetag02UKK_FD_184763 | JGI IMG/M metagenome (GOLD analysis project Ga0208900, IMG submission 184763) | Saline lake microbial communities from Ace Lake, Antarctica - Antarctic Ace Lake Metagenome 02UKK (SPAdes) (version 2) | ecosystem: Environmental > Aquatic > Non-marine Saline and Alkaline... | reverse complement strand
TTGATTATTCAATTTACGATGCCATCAGGGCCGGATTTGGAAAGGTTGTACTTGTGATCCGTCCTGAGTTGGAGAACGACTTCCGTGAATTTTTTGCATCTAAGCTGGATGGGGAAATTGAAATCGAGTATGTTTATCAAACCATTGATAATGTGCCAGAAGGTATTGAAGTTTCAGCGGACCGGAAAAAACCCTGGGGTACTGGCCACGCTATACTTGTAGCGGCTGATGCTATCAACGAACCTTTTCTTGCCATCAATGCCGATGACTTTTATGGTGCTGAAGCTTATCAGGCTGTTTCCAATTTCTTCAATACAAATGAAGATAAAAACACGCACTGCATGGTGGGCTATGAATTGGGACTGACACTTTCAGATTTTGGAACAGTATCACGTGGCGTTTGCCAATACGACGAGAATCTTATTTTAGAAAACATCACCGAAGTAACCAATATTGAGAAAAATGCTGGTGAAATAGGTTTTGCCGATCCTGACAAAGGATGGTCTCTGGTTGATCCTAAGTCTTTTGTTTCGATGAACGTTTGGGGATTTTATCCGGGTATCTTTGATGTTTTCAAAAAAGGATTTGAACAATTTATCCTCAAAGCCAAAGATGATCCCAAAGCCGAATATTACATTGCGTTGCCCTTGATGGATATGGTTGCCGATAAAGAAGGTGTCATAAAAATTTTACAATCGGAAGCACGTTGGTTTGGCGTGACTTACCGCGAGGACAAGCAATTTGCCATTGATAAAATCAATCAATTGGTGACTGAAGGGAAGTACCCTGAGAATCTTTGGGGGTAATGTGAATGGGTGATAGATTTCTTCTATCCCCGAAAAAGGGGCCTCAATGTGTGATGACAAATCCCAAATGCCTTAGTTTTGTGGTTGACTTTATTTATGGAGACCAGGTTTTTGCTAATAAGACTTCATTGTTATAAAATTCTTCCGTGATCCAAAATGAGAAACCTGGAAGGTCTGGTTATTCATTTCTATTTTAATGTCCACCAAATTTGCGAAATGATATTAGCCCGTATGGATTCGTGTGGATGACCTTATTTTATTCAAACGCCAATTTGTTCATATAAAATACCCTGCGTTTGCTTCCACCACCGAGGGTGCTGTTCCTTAATGTTTGATAACCAAACGTGATAAAATAGTCATCGTACCAGTGCCTTATCATTCCACTGCCTGATTCGATTTGTACATCACCGGAATGGCTGGTGGCTATTTTCGATTTTTCCACATCTCCCACCTCATTGTATCCATTGATAACTTTTGAAACAACATTGCCTTCGTGGTTGTAAAACATTACAATATCATCAGCATCCCTGTAAATTTCCACCTTTTTTTGCAGCCTTTGCGACAACATATCCCAAATCTTGATGCCATTACTCCAGATGAGGTTTCCCTCGCTATCGAAGTTCACAATAAATGCATTAAAGTATCTGAAACCATCAAACACAGTGTAATAGTAAGGCATCGGCCTGCCATAAAAATCGTAACTCATGGTCGAGATCTGATGGTATTCGGGGTAATAAGCTTCGGCAAGCATGATGAACTCATCACCTTCTTTGTACAAATCATGAATTAAAAACTCGTAATTTATAGATTGGCTCTTATCTTTTTTCTCATTTTTTTGGATGATGTTTTGTATGTCTGCCAATTCCTGATTGTTAAGGATTTCAGTGAAATTTTTAAAATCCATCAGTTTATGTAACTTAACGAAGACCTGCTCACCATTTGCAACCTTTGCAATGTAAAACCCTTCGGATTCTTCACCTATATTTTCTTCTTCAGTCCTGGATAGTTTGCCATTTAGGCTGTTAAACGTGCCCAGCAAAAAAATAGGGCCATCATCATCGAGGTTTATCTGAGCATTCATCAATTTTTCGTATTCACGCGCCGGTGCAATTGCCACTGAATTATTAATTGTACCCTGAAGCTTATAAATGTTGAGATACAAAGTGCTTCTTTTTTTTGCCACATAAACATTTAAGGCAATATACAATTGCTTGTCATCAGGGTTCAGTTTCAGGTCTTCAATAAAAGTAGGGGCTTCCTCTAATTTAATTGTGTTTTCATTTCCCGTTTCAAGGTCTTTGATAATTACCAGTGCTTTTTCTTTAGAATAATTCAAGCCAAGGGCAAAGGTATTTCCTGAAACATCAAAATTAACCAATCGGGCTTTTTCGGGAATAAAAACCCCGGTGTGGCTGAAGGTGGCATCTAAAATATTGATTTTTAATAATTGAAAATTATGCACATCAGTCCGTGATTTTTCCGTATTCTGAAAAGCCAAATATACGTCGTTGCCAACAATATGATGCTGCTTAAAAACCAAATTCTGAATCACTGGTATTTCCTTCGACCAAAGGGCTTTAAGATTTTTATCATAAAAAATAAAAACCCAGGCCTTGTTCAGCCCATCCACCTGTTTTGCACTTTCATAAAACATTAATGCACCCATATTGCCACATGGGATAAGATCGAATACATCTGCCCGCGCATCAAATTCAACCCGAATTGGTCCCGATCCATCCTGTGCCAATGCAGGCAGGTTAAACGAAATTATCAGAATTGAAATAAGGATGAGGTATGCTTTCATGAATTTTCTTTCGTGATGATCAATATTAATAACATGAAGTGGCTTGAAATATTTTTATAGTTTAACAATAATGCCTACGGATTGTGATTTGATTTAAAAAAATGGTGAAATGGCTGAGGAATTTGATGATTTATTCATGAAAATTTTAAACTACTTTCGCCGTCAAAATGAAAAAAGCAGGTTTTTTTGGTAAATTACTTATTTGGAGGATTAGGAATATTGGCGACCGCCAGTTCGTGATCTTTCTCAGTTTTATTATTGGGATATTGAGTGGCCTGGCTGCAATACTCCTTAAAAACCTGGTTTATTACACCCACTATTTAATGACCAACGGCTTTAAGTTTACCGAAGAAAATTTCTGGTACCTTGCTTTGCCCGGCGTTGGGATTTTATTGACAGTGTTATTTGTAAAGTTATTCGTGAAGGACAATATTGGCCACGGTATAAGCAGGATATTGTATGCTATTTCCAGAAATAGTGGCAAACTAAAAATCCACAATACCTACTCTTCGATGATTGCCAGTTCTCTTACCATTGGATTTGGTGGTTCGGTAGGCCTTGAGGCCCCGATTGTGCTTACCGGTTCGGCCATTGGATCAAATCTTGGGCGGATGTTCAGGCTGAACTTCAAAACAATTATTTTGCTTATCGGGTGCGGAAGTGCAGGGGCAATTGCTGGCATTTTTAAAGCGCCCATTGCCGGGGTTATCTTTGCTATTGAGGTATTGATGCTTGACTTGACAATGGCAACACTCATCCCCCTGATGATAGCTGCGGTATCGGCGGCCACGGTTTCGTATTTCCTTCTCGGGAATGAGGTGTTGTTTTCATTCGATGTTACATCACCATTTATAGTCAACGATATTCCCTTTTTCATTTTGCTTGGTATTTTCTCGGGATTGGTTTCCTATTATTTCACCCGCACGGCCATGTTTACCGAGTTGAAGTTTAGGGGGATAAAAAACACTTATCTGCGTCTCATCATAGGTGGTGCCGTACTTGGCCTGCTTATTTTTATTTTCCCCTCACTTTTTGGTGAGGGCTACGAAGCACTGGAGGATGTGCTTAAGGGCCATGGCGAAAGCATCATAAACCAGAGTATTTTTAAAGATTTTATCGAAAACAAATATTTGTTTTTGCTACTGTTGCTGTTGATTCTTTTTTTTAAAGTCATTGCGATGTCGGCTACCACAGGAAGTGGCGGGGTTGGTGGAATTTTTGCCCCATCGTTATTTATGGGTGGGATATCGGGATTTTTTGTTGCCCGGTTTATCAATTCCCTTAGTTCTTTTAAAGTTTCTGAGAGTAATTTTTCGCTGGTTGGCATGGCAGGGATTATGGCCGGGGTGATGCATGCACCACTCACTGCTATATTTTTGATTGCCGAAATCACAGGCGGTTATAAGTTACTGCCACCGCTAATTATTACGTCCACCATTTCATACCTCACTATCATGTATTTCGAGCCACATTCGATTTACACTAAGCGTCTGGCCAAGCGTGGCGAGTTGATGACGCATCATAAAGACAAGGCAGTGTTATCGATGATGAAGGTAGGAAAGCTGATAGAAACAAATTTTAAATCCATACATCCGGATGCTACTTTGGGTGATCTTGTTAAAGTCATCTCAAATTCCTCGCGTAATATTTTCCCGGTAGTTGATGATGATGGTATATTTTATGGGCTGATCTTATTGGACCATATCCGCGAGATCATGTTTAAGCCCGAGCAGTATGAAGCTACACTTGTGTGCAATATGATGTTTGCACCTGAAGAATCCATTTGCCCATCAGAGTCGATGGAAGATGTGGCGCAGAAATTCCAAAAGTCAGGCAAGTTTAACCTGGTGGTATTGAAGGATGGAAAATATCTTGGTTTTGTTTCCAGGGCTAAAGTCTTTTCAGCTTACAGGAAGTTATTGAAGGAATTTTCGGATGATTGATTTTATTGATCTGCAAAATCGCATCCCTAACACTCTCAACTGGTTGCTTGCATTCCTTGCCGGTACAAACGTAAATCATATTTTTTCCACTGATAAATCGATTTTGCAAGAGCGGAAGTTCACTTTTAGTGGTGCTGCCTGCAATGATTTTGAATGGCATGCAGTATTGCTGGATTTCTTTGCGGAAAGCCTCAATTCCGTTTCCGGTGAATGCAAGTTCAACAATTGGCCCGTCAACCATTAGTGCTAAATTTAGCCAATTTGAAAATGATGAAGGGTATTTATTGAATTGATCCGTTAGCCCCGAAAGCATTTTTTCTGCTGCATTAGTATATTTTTTGTTGCCCATCAGTAGGCCTAAAGTAAACAATGAATTGGCAATAGATGAATTGGATGAGGGCATTACACTATCATGTATTTCTTTTTTTCTTGCCACCAGATTGTGCGAAAGTTTATCCGTAAACCAAAAGAAGCCATCTGCTTCATCAAAGAAATTTGTGAAAACATAAGTCATCAAATGATCAGTTTTCGTTAAGTGTTTTTCCTCAAACGTTGCCTGATAGAGCGCTATCAGGGCTTCAATTAAAAATGCATAATCTTCGAGGAAGCCGTTAATTGTGGCAGTGCCATTTTTATAAGAATGGTTAAGCCCGCCTTTGTTGTTGGTCAGATTTGTAATTATAAAATCCATTGCATTATTTGCCGCATCAAGGTAGGATTTTTTGCCGTTTGCATTATACAAATCCACAAATGCTTTTATCATCATGGCATTCCACGAAGTGAGGGATTTATCATCCAGCCCCGGGCGGGTGCGTTTATCTCGTTCTTGCTTTAGGATTAATTTGGATTTAGACAGGATGTTTTCGAATTCATCCAAATTCATTTGATTGTCAGAAGCAAAGGCCTTATTCGTGGCAGTTGTTACCAGCACATTTTTATCGCCCTCCCACCAAGCTTCCTTATCTATACCAAAGTAATCGCTCATTAATTTTGCTTTGTCTCCAAGCACATCAGTAAATTCCTGTTTTGTCCAAACATAAAATTTGCCCTCTTCACCCTCCGAATCTGCATCAAGTGCAGAATAAAACAACCCTTCTGGAGATGTGAGTTCATGTAATACAAACTGTGCTGTTTCTTCGGCAATGCACAAGTATTCTTCATCTTTAAATAGAATGTAAGCCTCGGCATAGAGCGAAATTAGCTGGGCATTGTCGTAAAGCATTTTTTCGAAATGTGGCACATGCCATTTTTCATCCACCGAATATCTTGAGAAACCTCCACCCAACTGGTCATAAATTCCACCGGCAGCCATTTTATTTAGGCTTAGTTTTAGATAGCTTCCCAGGTCGGGATTTTGGGATTGGTAATAATGCCTCAGCAAAAAGATCAGGTTACTTGGTAAAGGAAATTTTGGTGCTCCCTTAAACCCACCATTTATAGGGTCAAGGCCCTTTTCCAGCTTTTGATATGCTTGTAAAATTGAATTTGAAGTATGGGGTGTATCCTCCTTAGGGTTTATAATCAGATCATCCTTTAAACCTTCAGTCACTTGCTGTGCCTGCTCTTCAATTTTCTTGCGCTCAAGGGAATACAAGTTTGCAATATTTTCTAAAAGGCCTTTCCATTGTTCCGGCTGGAAATAAGTTCCCCCATAAAAAGGTTTTCCATCGGGTAGCGTAAAACAATTTAATGGCCAGCCCCCGTTCCCATGAATCAGTTGAACTGCATTCATGTAAATGGCATCTACATCGGGGCGTTCCTCGCGGTCAACTTTTACACAAATGAAATTGTCATTCATTATCTGTGCAATTTCTTCATTTTCGAAAGATTCGCGTTCCATCACATGGCACCAGTGGCAAGCGGAGTATCCAATACTAACCAACATTACTTTATCTTCTTTTCTGGCCTTTGCCAGGGTGGCTTCGTTCCAGGCGTGCCAATCCACAGGATTATGGGCATGTTGCAAAAGATAAGGGCTGGTTTCGTTGATGAGGTGGTTGGTATTCTTAGTCATAAAATATGTTTTAAATCATAACACTATTTTTATCGTAGTGTTCAAAAAAAAAGGACCGGTTTCCCGATCCTTTAAATGTTTTTATTTCTGGTGAAATTTCTTCTCAATGTTTATCATGGTGTTAATATTCGATGTTCATTATTTGACATTTAGAATCCCTTTATCCATTCTTGACATCTCATATCAAAAATCAAAAATCTGACTTCTTATATCTCCCCAACACTCCGTCTCCCTATCTCTCCGTCTCTCCATCACTCCATCTCTCCGTCTCTCCATCACTCCGTCTCTCCATCTCTCCATCACTCCATCTCTCCGTCTCTCCATCTCTCCGTCTCCCCATCACTCCACCGCTCCATTCTTCCACCACTCCAATCCCTATCCTCTCACTTGCTTTTTAATCCTCTGCACATGTCCGCGGCCAAGGGCTTTTACCTCGCAACCCAGCTCGAAATAGCGTTTGATGTTTTCATCCGAAAGCATACCAAATGCATCAACAACGGCAATAGGGCCACCGGCCCATTTAACGATGTCGTCGGGCGATAAATCATCGTATGCTTCGTGAGGTACTGCAAATATTACAGCTTCCACCCCGTTCAATGATTTTTTCAGGTCGTTGCTCACCTTTATTTCATTTAGATGATCCTGGTTACGGAAAAATCTTTTCCATGATGAATCAGGAGAAGGATATGTTTCCTGGCTTTCCAATTCGTACCAATGTTCAACATATGGATCGTGCACCCGCATTTCGGCGCCAAGTTCGGTAAGTTTGCGTACCACTAATTCGCTGCCGCTATAGCGTGTGTCACCCACATCCTGCCTGTAACTTGCACCTAAAATCAGTACCTCAGCACCGGCAATGTATCTGGCCATGTTGCGTAAAGCATCACGAACAAGCGTGGCTACATGCAAGCCCCTGGTATCGTTTATGTCGATGGCGGTTGGCGTAATTTTAAACAGTTCATCACCATCTTCGAAACCAAGAATATGGCGATAGGCCCAATAGCCCAGGCCGCCATCCTTTGGCAAGCAGTATCCACCAATGCCTGGCCCCGGAAAGATCATATTGCTGTGCGTAGGACGCATCTTTATTGCGTCAATCACCTTGATCAGGTCAACGCCATTGCGTTCGGCAAAAATGCTCCATTCATGAAGATATGCCATGGTGGTTGCCCTGTAAGAGTTTTCAATAATTTTTGTGGTTTCTGATTCGATGGGGCGGTCCATTACCGTTAGTGGAAAATCTTTTGTATTGAGGACTTCATGCAGGAATTTTTCGACCCGGGTGCGGGCTTCATCGTCGCAGCCGCTGCAAACCCGCCAGAAATCGCGGATGCTCGAAACATATTCGCGGCCAGGCATTACCCTTTCAAAACTATGTGCAAGCAATGGAACCGAGTCAATTCCTCTTTTGGTAAATGCTTTTTTAAGGATCGGCCATGCTACAAATTCGGTGGTGCCGGGAGCGACGGTTGTTTCTATAAGTGTAAGGCATTCCGGGACAATCTTTTCGCCAATGGTACGCATGGTAGCTTCAAGGGCAGCCATGTCGGCTTCGCCAGTGCGCATATTGCCAAGGTCCTTTTTTTGATAATCACACTGTACGTCAACCACCACACAATCGGCCAATTGAAGTACATCGCTGTTGTAGGTGGCGATGAGTGTTTTCTTATCTGTTACACATCTGCTAATTAACTCTTCAACTTCAGGGTCTTCGGCTTTTACTGGCGAGGTGCCACTGTTGAGTACAGGAATTTTCCAATAACTCCGCGTACTTGGCCTTTGGCAGCCAACCACGAATTTATTCGGATTTCCGGCTTCGTCAACTGTATCAGCAACAATAGCAGCCATCACAGCACCAACAAAACCAACTCCCATCACTACTACAATCTCTTTTCCTTCTTTGCGGGCCTGGTCAGCTAGTTTTTTCACCCTGTCGAATTCAGCCTTAAATTCACTTTTTTCAGGGATTGGAAATTTTTCACCTGTGGGGCTTTCTGAATACATTTTTTTTGATTCCATAATAGATTTTTTATAGTTTTATGTTTTTAATGCGCTAATGTTGAGCGAAGCGCCTGTCCCTTTCGTACGGGGAAATCCCGCCACTGCGGGGCTTAAATGCTTAAATGATAAAATGCTTAAATGATAAAATACGAGTCCGCTCCGAAAAGTGTTTTTTTGCCACTATAGCTAACTCCTTGAATTTCATTTTTGTGGGTTTTTGTGAATTAGTGTTTTAGTGGCATGGTTTTTATGTTTGGTCTTTTTGGTGTAGGCTTAACGTTTAGCAAAAATATAACTGATTCACGAAAGCGATTGAAATGACAGAACTCACTACCTTCAATCATTCTCGCATTTACTCATTCTCTCCTTGTCCTAACGGATTACAGCCTGTATATGCTGTTCATAGGCTCCTTGCAACCTGCGCATGGTTTTATCGATAAGTTTGTCTGTTAATGTCTTTCGCTCATCCTGAAGAATGAAACTGAGGGCATAAGATTTTTTGCCTTTTTCGATCTTTTCACCTTCATAAACGTCGAACAAGCTCACCTTTTTCAGGATATTTTTTTCGGTCTTAAAGGCCAGTTTCTGCAGATCTTCGAACTTCACATTTTTATCAACTAATAAAGCAAGGTCGCGGCGAACCTCAGGATATTTAGGAACTTCCTTGTATTGGATTTGATGCGATTCCATCAGGCTAATAATCAGGTCCCAGTTAAAATCGGCATAATAAACTGCTTGCTTGATCTCAAAAGCATTCAGCACATTTTTGGTCAGCATCCCAAGTTCAACAATTACTTTATTGTTTTTACTGAATTGGATTCCATTTTCAAATACTTCGTTTGAAAGGCTGGCTGAATCCAATGATGTGGTATCCAGCTTTAGCCTATTTAAAATATTAACTACAATATATTTCAGGTCAAAGAAGTCGATATTTTTCTGTTCCTGCCGCCAGGTTTCGTTACCGGATTTTCCGGTCATAAACACTGAAAAATGCTTTTCTTCATTGTATTTGGCCAAGGCATCAGTTGTACTTGAATTTCCTGTTTCAAGGGAATAAATGGTGCCAAACTCATAAATTTTTAAATCGAAATTTTTGTGGTTGTTATTATAAATAATGGTTTCCAGCCCTCCAAAGAGCAGGGTCTGGCGCATCACATTTAAGTCGGTGCTCAAAGGGTTGAACATCCTTACGTTTTTTTGCGCTTCAATAAAATCAAATTTGTCTGCATAAGTGCCCTTCGTCAATGAATTGTTCATTGTTTCAACAAATCCGTTGGCAGTAAGGTAATCTGAAACCAGGTTTTGAACTTGTTCACGATCTGGTTTTGGCTGATAGGATAAAGATGCCCTGAGTTGTTCAGGGATTTCAATGTTGTTGTAACCGTAAATCCTCAATATTTCCTCAATAACATCCGCTTCACGCCGCACATCGTTTTTAAAAGTTGGCACAGATATCTTTAAAATTTCATCGTCCTGATCAATAATCTCCATTCCAAGCCATATCAAAATATCTTTGATTTGGTCATGAGGGATTTTCTTTCCAATCAAGCGGTCAACATTTTTGTAAGCAACTTCAATTTCCCAGTTTTCAATAGGTTTCGGGTAAACATCCACAATATCGGATGATACCTTTCCTCCAGCCAATTCCTTAATAAGTTGCATTGCCCGTTTTATCACATCAAAAGTATCGTTGGGGTCGGCACCACGCTCGAAACGGAAGGATGCATCGGTATTAAGGCCGTGGAAACGTGCGGTCTTCCTTATGGTCTTTGGATCAAAATATGCACATTCCAAAAATATATTTTTGGTCTTCTCAGTAACCCCCGAGCCAATGCCGCCAAACACACCTCCCATACACATGCCTTTTTCGCTGTCGCAAATCATCAAATCGTTGCCAGATAATTCTCTTTCAATTTCGTCAAGGGTAGTAAATTTTGTTCCCTTGGGTTCTTTTTTTACAACAATTTTACCCCCGGCAATTTTATCAGCATCAAAAAAATGCATGGGATGCCCGGTTTCGTGCAAAATAAAATTGCTGATGTCAACAAGGTTGTTGATGGGCCTGAGCCCAATGGCCAGCAAATGGTTTTTTAGCCAGTCAGGCGATTCCTTTACCTCAATCCCAGTCATGGTCAGTCCTGTATATCTAGGGCATGCTTCAGTGTCTTCGACAATTACGTCAATAGGTAAGTCATGATTGTCAGCCTTAAAACCTTTGATGCAGGATTGGAAAAGTGAAATAGGATCGCGTTCGGGGCGTTGCAGATTAAGTGCTGCAACCAGGTCGCGGGCAACACCAATGTGCGACATGGTATCCGTACGGTTCGGTGTAAGGCCAATCTCAAAAACATGATCTTCTTCCACGTTAAAATATTCACTGGCAGGAGTTCCAACTTCAGCTTCGGCTGGCAAAACCATGATGCCATCATGCGAAGTGCCCAGGCCAAGTTCATCTTCTGCACAAATCATCCCTTCGGAAACCTCTCCCCGGATTTTGGCTTTTTTTATCACGAAGGAATCATTATCGGAATAAAGTGTTGTGCCAACGGTAGCCACCACTACTTTTTGTCCGGCAGCCACATTAGGTGCTCCACAAACAATAGGAAGGATTTTTCCTTCGCCCACATCAACTGTTGTAATACTCAGTTTGTCAGCATCAGGATGCTTTACGCAGGTCTTAACTTCGCCAATCACTATTCCACGAAGTCCACCTTTGACGGTGTCGATTTTTTCGAGCCCCTCCACCTCGAGGCCGGTGTCAGTTAATATTTGTGAAACTACATCAGGATCAAGGTCGATATCTATGTATTCTTTGAGCCAGTTATACGAAATTTTCATTGTGTGAAAAATTTGATTTTAAGTCGGCAAATGTAATAAAAAGAAGGGGAAGAAAAGGGAATTGGAATAATGGAGTTTTGGAATTAGGGAGTGATGAATATTGGGAAAAGGGAAGAATGAAAAAGGTGTGGAAAATCGGTAATCGGTAATCGATAATTGGTAATCAGTTCATCCTCTCTATAAACCCTATTCCCCCTATGTACCCTATTTCACCTATAAACCTTATTCCCCCACTGTTCCCTATACCTTCTTCCCCCTAACTTATCTTACTCCAATCGTACTTATATTTTTGTAATTGCTGAAGCCTGTTTGCCAGGATAGCATTTTGGGGCTTTTGCAGGAGAGGATCGTGCTCTAAAATCTCAGTGGCAAGATTTCTTGCATACTTCAGTATTTTTTCGTCGCGGATGATATCAGCCAACTGCAAATCGAGGACTCCACTTTGTTGGGTTCCATGCATGTCGCCGGGGCCTCTTATTTTCATGTCAACTTCAGCAATTTCAAAGCCATTGGTAGTTTTTACCATGGTTTCAATTCTAAGCCGTGCTTCTTTTGTTAATTTAAAGCTTGTCATTAAAATGCAAAAGGATTGATCGCCCCCCCGGCCAACCCTTCCCCTAAGCTGATGTAACTGCGACAGGCCAAAACGTTCGGCATTTTCTATCACCATTACTGAAGCATTGGGTACATCCACACCCACCTCAATTACAGTGGTTGCTACCATAATCTGTGTTTCGCCTTTTGCAAAGCGTTGCATTTCATAATCTTTTACATCGGTTTTCATTTTTCCATGTACAATGCTGATGGCATAATCCGGTAAAGGGAAAGAGCGGCTGATGCTTTCGTATCCATCCATCAGGTCTTTTAAATCCAATGTTTCCGATTCATTGATCAAAGGGTAAACCACATACACCTGGCGGCCTTCCGCAATTTTTTGCTTCATAAAATGGAACAACTTCGCACGTTTGCTATCGAAATAGTGGAAGGTTTGTACAGGTTTACGGCCCGGGGGTAATTCATCAATCACCGAAATGTCCAGGTCGCCATACACCGTCATCGCCAGTGTTCGTGGAATGGGCGTAGCTGTCATCACAAGCACATGTGGCGGAACCTTGTTTTTCTTCCAGAGCTTTGCACGTTGTTCAACTCCAAAACGGTGTTGCTCGTCGATGACTACAAAACCCAGGTTTTTAAACTTTACTTTTTCCTCTATCAAGGCATGGGTGCCAATCAAAATATTGAGTTTTCCAGATTCCAAATCCTCATGAATTAGTTTTCTTTCGGCGGTTTTGGTAGAGCCGGTGAGCAACTTAATGCTAACAGGCATATTGTCAAGAAACTGGCTGATGGTTTTGAAATGCTGCTGCGCAAGGATTTCTGTCGGGGGCATCAGGCATGCCTGGAAGTTATTGTCGATGGCGATGAGCAAACACATCAAGGCTACAAGGGTTTTGCCACTGCCCACATCGCCCTGGAGCAGACGGTTCATCTGCCTGCCAGTTCCCATATTGGCCCTGATTTCTTTGATGACCCGTTTTTGTGCATTGGTTAGTTCAAAAGGCAAATGTTGATTGTAGAAGTTGTTGAAGTGATCGCCAACAATTGAAAAGTTGTGGCCGGCAACTTTTTGCACCCGGTTAAATTTATGTCTTAGCAAAGCCAGTTGAATGAAAAATAATTCTTCAAACTTTAACCTGGCAATTGCCTTGTTGAGGATGTTCTGGTTTTCGGGATGGTGAATGCTGATAAGCGCTTTTTCGCGGGGGATTAATTTTAGCTGTTGTATTATCTCAACCGAGAGGGTTTCGTTAATAACCTTGTGAATTTGATCGACAAGTGTTTTGGTGAGCCTGGCAATTCCCCTGCTATCAAGCCCCCTGGATTTTAATTTTTCGGTGGAACTATAAAATGGCTGGAGTGTGGCGTTCACACCTTTTTCGGCTTCTGCTACCGATTCAATTTCGGGATGGGTAAAATTATATTTGCCATTAAAGTAGTTTGGTTTCCCAAATACGATGTACTCCTCATTTGGCTTAATTTTGTCGCTTACCCATTTTAGTCCTTTAAACCAAATCAATTCAATGTCGCCAGTTTCGTCACGCAAATATCCTACAAGCCTTTTGCCTCTTTGTGCGCCGAGGGTTTTCAGTCCGTGGATTTTACCTTTAGTCTGGATGTAGGCTGAATCACTTTGAATATTGGCTACTTTTGAAAACTTACTTCGGTCGATATAACGGAAAGGAAAATAATTGAGTAGATCATCGAAAGTATAAATATCCAACTCACTTTTAAGTAATGCAGCCCTTTTTGGCCCCACGCCTTTTAAATATTCAATGGCTGTATTTAGAAAATCAAATGACATCAGTAATTTTGAATCAAGCAAAGATAAAAAAAACTCCTTGCCGGTATTGACAAGGAGTTATGAAATATTTTAGGTATTTGAAGGATATTATTAATACACCCACAGTTCAGCTTCAAACTCCCGGACCTGATCTTTAATTTTTTCAGCTTCAAGCAAACCATCTACACCCATAGCATAGTCGGCAATGTAGCGGTCGAAAACATTGTCTTCTTTTATGATATAGCTGGAGAATTTTCTTTGTAAAAAAAACTGATCGTATGATAAACGATGGGCTGAATTTTTTCTGTTAAATACTTCGAAGCGTGCAAGGATTGGCCTGATCTCAGGATAGTACAGCCAGAATAGGGGCTTGTATCCCCTGAATTCACCAGTCTCCGGATCAAGGTCTTCTTTAACCGGGCAAATGCCGATGATCCTTACCTGCATTTCTGAACGCTGCTTGTCGAAAATCCAGTCTTCTTTGATCCTCATGCGCTGTACATCCTGAGGGTTGAACGGGTTAATCACCTTTTTATTGATGGTTTGCGTAGGGTCGTTAGGGTCGGCAGTTTCAACGTAGAGGGTATCTGCCAGTTCCATCTCAATCTGGTTTGAGGTCTGTGGGATCAGTTCCTCAAAATTGTCTGTGCTGGGATCGTAGGTATAAGCAGTAATTTCACCACCAAGAATGGCATCCCAAAGTATTGTCATTAAACTCATCCATTTGCCTTGTGGCCTTGATGGAAAATAGAGCGGTTGGTTGATCTTTTCGCGAAAATCGATTACCCGCCAAATCCTTTTTTCCCAAAAAACATTTGATTCGCTGAGATAGGGGTAGGGGATAGGCTTTAGGTCATCAATGTGCGCCCTTCCATAGGCTTTATCTTTGGGTTCCGAAACCAGTTGTACCTGGTTGGCCGGCTGACCAAATGATAAAGCAAATAGCATGAGGAAGAATGCTGTAAATCCAATTTTTATGCTTCGCTTATTCATATTGATGTGAATTTTTATTGTCTTAATTAATCGTTAAAATTATAGGGGACAAAGGCCTGTC
>Ga0208900_1001154_pt1 | contig 14822 bp, 7 predicted proteins | sample AntAceMetag02UKK_FD_184763 | JGI IMG/M metagenome (GOLD analysis project Ga0208900, IMG submission 184763) | Saline lake microbial communities from Ace Lake, Antarctica - Antarctic Ace Lake Metagenome 02UKK (SPAdes) (version 2) | ecosystem: Environmental > Aquatic > Non-marine Saline and Alkaline... | reverse complement strand
CTGCGTATATTACCTTAAGCATTGTTGGGCAGCAGCCTGATGAGCGTTTGTACCGCAAGGAGTTTGTTCCGGTGGCTGCCAAAATTGAAGGGCAGTTTGAGTCGCTCTACAACAATCGGATTCCCCCGGAAATTGCCGACAACCCCGACATCGACTTTAAGGCCACAAGCAAAGAAACCAAAATGATTGTTATTTCCGATGGCGACATCATCCGCAATCAAATGCAACTGAGCAACGGAAACTATTTACCCTTACCACTGGGCTACGACAAATATACCCGCCAGCAATTTGGAAACAAAGAACTAATACTTAATGCCATGAATTACCTCACCGATGATTCCGGGTTAATTTCGATACGTTCGCGGGAATTGCAGTTACGGATGCTTGACCGCACCAAAGTTGAGAAGGATAGGGTGTTTTGGCAGGCAACCAACACTTTATTACCCGTAGTTCTTGTCATCATATTCGGCATCATTCTCGGAATAATCAGGAAACGCAAATACGCCAAATAATCTTTAAAGTTATAATGTTATGGGTAAAAAAGCACCTCAAAAACACCAGCATAACTTGCACGATCAGCATCGCGAAAAGCCAGTCCCGAGCTATATGATCTGGATACCTTTCATCTTTGCTTTTGTGTTGTATGGCAACAGCATCATGAACGAATACGCGTTGGACGACATCCCGCAAATTGTAAATCACCGCATGGTTCAAAAAGGTTGGGACGGCATTGGCGAATTGCTCACCACGAACTATTGGAGCGCCTCCGATCAAAACCTGGGTTATTACCGCCCCCTGGCACACGTTTCTTTTGCTGTCGAAAATGCCATCTATGGCAACAATCCACACCTCATGCACTTGCTTAATGTTTTGTTGTATGCCCTTACGGGGATGGCGCTTTTTGTGTTCCTATCTAAATTATTTAGAAGAATGCCTTTTTTTGTTTTGGTGGTTACCTTGCTTTTTATGGCGCATCCTGTGCATACCGAAGTAGTGGCAAACATCAAAAGTCGTGACGAAATTCTTAGCTTTCTCAACAGCATCATGGCCTTATTGCTTGCCTACAACTACGCTAAAAATAAGTATATTCCAACGATGGCTTTGTCGCTGATTTTTTACTTTCTGGCACTCATGTCCAAAGAAACAGCCATGACAACCCTTGCCGTTGTTCCTTTTATGCTTTATTTTTTCACGCCAAAAAAGGGCGGAGCAATTGCATCTATCACGCTTTCGTTCGTTATTGTGTCGGCCTTGTTCCTTGCTTTAAAATACAGCATGATCGGCACCTTATCCGGTGATCCGCCCAACGAAATGAACGTGTATCCTTACAAAGAAATGTCGGGACGAATCCCTACAATGCTATTTATTTTTGGCATGTATTTGTGGCGATTGGTAGCTCCGGGCCGATTACTTTACGACTATTCATACAATCAAATACCGGAAGCAAGCTGGGCAAACCCCGTGGTATGGCTTGCGCTGATAGTCCTTTTGGGCCTTGCATTTTTGGCCTTCAAAAACTTAAAGAAAAAAAATATCCTTTCATTCTCGATTTTTTATTTTGGAATTACACTTTCGGTAGGGCTTGCATTTATCATTACCCGCGGGGGTATTATGGCCGAGCGTTTCCTGTATGCGCCGGTACTTGGATTTATCCTTTTGGTAACTTATCTAATTTTCAAGCTATTGCCTCGTGAGCGCAAAACAAACCGCATAATTTACGATTTCAAACCAATGCCCTCAAAGGTTTTTGCTGCAAGTTTGCTTGTATTAGTTTTGTTTTATACAGGCCGCACCATCGCACGAAATCCGGTTTGGAAAAACAATTTTACACTCTTTTCAACAGACATAGCTTATGGCGGTGAAAGCTCCCTATTAAGGAAACATTATGGCAGCGAGCTGATTAATCAATCGGTAGCTGCAACTGATCCTGCCGAAAAAGATTCGCTGATGAAAATCGGGATTGCCGAGGTTGAAAAGTCGTTGGAGATTAACCCACACTTTAGCGAAGCCTGGTTTAAGTTGGGCTATGCGTACTACCAATTGCGCGATTACGATAAATCTATCGAATACTACAAAAAGACCAACCTCAACAGTTCGATGAATTTATCGAATATGGCACTGGCTTATTATATGAAAGGTGAACATGGGGAGGCGCTGCGCCTTTTGCAGCGTTCTTTGCAACTCAATCCATACAATACTACAGCCCGTTCAAATATGCCCCTGGTTGAAAATGCTTTTAACAACAAGCTAAAAACGATGCAGAATGAAAAGTCATCGGATCCAAAACACTATTTTGATCTGGGAAACCTTTTTGTTGATGTTCAAAATTTTAGCGATGCGCTGGTTCAATACCAAAAAGCCATTGATCTTTCGCCGGATTATAAGGATGCATTGCTTAAAAGCGGGGATTGTTATTACATGCTAAAAGATTACGAAAAAGCAACTCAACCCTTTAGAAAAGTATTGGAATTTGATCCTCAAAATAGTGAAGCCATTGGAAAATTAAGCCATTTGTATGGCTTGTTGGGCAATACCGAAATGCAACAGTACTATGAAAACAAATCCATGGGTAACTAAAGGTCTTAACAATATATTTGCTAATGGATTCTGCTTTTAAGGTTATTTTTTCAAAAAAAACATTCTTCATTATTGGCGGATTATCAATAGTGGCATTTTTAGTTAGCCTTTACAACAGATATATTTATATTGATGACGCATGGTTTGGTGAACAGGCTTATTGGCTTGCCCGGGATGGCATAGTTAAAGCTGTTTCAATTCGTGATTTTTTTGATTGGGACACTCATTTGCTGGTCTATCACAAATTACACATCATTATTGGTGCATTACTCATTAAGATTTTTGGATGGTCTGTTACACCTTTACGGGTTTTCAATTTATTGGTTTTATTGTTTTTCGTATTTACGCTTTCACAATATTTTCAGAAACGTAAATCTATTTTCATCAATGGAGAAACGATGATTGCCCTGTTCTTTGTTGCAATCAACCCCTTGTTAGCACTTTATGGATATACTTACCGGCCAGAAATACTGGTGATGACTTTTGGGTTCATTTCGTATATTTTGCTGGATAGATACCTCACAGAGGAGAAAAAACAATACAGGATAATCTTTGCAGGTATATTTTCGGGACTTTCATTCTTTACACACCTCAACGGGATGATATTTGGCATGGCAGGATTCATCCTTCTGCTGTGGTACAGGATGTACAAACAGGGTTTTATTTTTGGGCTTTTTACCATTGTCATAGCAGCATTTTACTTTTATGACCTACTGCCCCTTGAAAACTTTCATGCATTTTTATACCAGATGGCCAACTTCCCCGATTCACAAGGATCACAGTATTTTAATCATTCGATCAGTGAAATTTTACTTGCCATTTTTAGTAAGTTAGCTGATGAACACATGCGCTTTTTTTGGAGCTATAAAGTTTGGGGATTTTCTGCTTTGTTTATCCTCTTAACTATACTAAACTTTTCGTTCCTTGCTAAAAAACACAAACAACTACTTATTTACCTCTTCGCGCTTATTATCTGCCTTAATGTTTTTGGATCACAAATAGCTGAACGGTTTTTACTGTTGTTTCTCCCCTATATGATCATCATCATCTCGATAGGAATTGGCAAATTAATTTCTCGAAAAAATATAATTTTTAAAAGCCTTGTGCTCATACTTCTTGCACTAAATATAGCAGGACTGGTAATGGTATTCCAGGATATTTTCAAACGGAATGGTGATTCAATTGCAGAACATTCTCAAATTATGGCACAAATACCTGATGATGGATCATCAGTCCTGGTCAATTATGCTTTTGTGTTTGATGAATTAAAAAATTGCGATCTCATTACCTATAAAACATTTGAATACGATCAGGTGAGGCTCAAAAAAACTTTCACCCAAACTGAGTTTTTTAATAAATCTGTTGGCTTGCACATCGAATATATTGTTGTGCCTCCGGATATGACGATTGGGGATGATAGCAGGTTTCCATTCCTCTGCGACGGAATTATCGATGAGAACCCTTTGTATTTCCTGTGGCGCAAAGATGCCGACTATTTAATTTTAAAAAGAAAATAATAGTAAAATAAATATGTTTTCGTTCCATAGTATAATAAACGGAGTAGAATAATAATCTAAATATGAAAAATAATAAAATTATTGCGGTTTTAGTATTGGTGCTTTTGATAGTTGCAGTTGTGTTGATTTTGCAAAACAAATCAAGCACCCTAAAAGTGGAGATAGGTAACTTTGCCATTGACGACACGGCTTCGGTTACCAAAATTTACATGGCCGACATGCAAGGCAACGAGGTTTTGCTCAGGGAGGAGCAACCCGGAAATTGGTCGTTGAACGACACCTTAAAAGCCCGAAAGGAAGGCATGGAGCTGCTGCTGAATACAATTTCAAAGCTTGCAGTTAAAGCTCCTGTTTCAAAAGCCTCCTACAATACGGTGATAAAACGCCTGGCAAGCTCATCAGTTAAGATTGAGATTTATCAGATTGTACCTCGGATTAATCTATTCAATCTTGTTAAATTATTTCCAGGAGAAAAACTTACCAAAGTTTATTATGTTGGCACAGCCACTCCTGATAATATGGGGTCTTTTATGCTCATGGAAGGTTCTGACACTCCTTTCGTGGTTTACCTTCCGGGATTTAAAGGCTATGTTTCGGCACGCTTTACTGCATTTACCAGCGACTGGCGCGATCATACTTTGTTCGCCAAAAAACCTGCACATATCAAATCTATTCAGGTTGAATTCCCACAAGACCCAAAAGAATCTTTTCGTATTGACAAATTTGGAGATTATGATATAAAGCTCACCCAGCACAGTACAGGTAAAGTATTTGAGGGTTTTGATACCACCCGTGTTATCGATTTTATTAATGCTTATCGAAACATACGATTTGAAGAATCATTTCAGAATGTTACCCGGCAATACAAAGATTCGATTATTTCGCAGACCCCAATAAATATTATTCAGCTTACGGATAATAATGGTAATACACAAAAGGTAATCACCTTTAGGCGCGCTAATATTGCCAGGCAGGAAGATCTGGACGGAAACATGCTGCCCTATGATGTAAACAGGCTTTATGCCTTTTTGGCTAAAAACGATGAGTTGATGTTTGTCCAATATTTTGTTTTCGACCCGATTACCCGACCCCTTTCGTTTTTGGTGGGCGACAGATCAGAATAATAGAGTTAAAAATTTTATTGATGCGGGATTAACGGTCGGCAGCTATGGCCTGTGCCGCAAAACCCTCAAACCGTTAAGCATTATTTCTTTTCGTAAAAATACACATTTTCTCTTTTGGCCGATGCACTTTCTGCGGCATGGGCCATGAGCCGCTTGTTACCCACTGTTTTTATTTAAGTCTAATGCTATTTTCAACATTTTATCAATTTCAGTCAAGGTATCATAATTAACAACACCTAATTCACCTGAAAATATTAATTTATTTAATGTCGCGAGTTTATCTAATTTAATTAAAGATTTTTTCTTTAAACCAGAATTTAAAAAATCTTTTCTTTTAGAATCAAACAACAAATCTGTTTCAGATAATTCATTTGGAATTACTGATGATATAAAGGCCACAATCACATCTGTTTTGTATTTTGAATACTTCGAAATCACTACAGCGGGTCTTCTTTTTGAAGATGTTAAATCTGTAAAAGGGAAAAGAGTTAGAATAATAGTTCCTCTTACCATTTTAGTATTTTACCTTTAGGTCGTTATCTGTATAAATATCTTCTTCTTCATTATTTAGAAAATCAAAAGCACCTCCCTCTTGTGCAATAAAATGAAGTTCATCTGATGTAAAATCTTCAGTTGGATTCTCTAAAAATGTTATTATCACCTTTTTAGGAGATTTTATCAGAATTGTATCAAATACTTTTAATTCTTTACCATCATAAGTTCCTCGAATACTTAACATAATCTAAAATTTTAGTTTGGTACAAAATTAGTCAAAATTAGTCATTTTCAAAATAGTGGGTAACTTCTTATAAGCACCATTCCACTAATCCCATGTCACTTCATCGTATTCAATAAGGCTGGTCATAATTTCCACACCTTCAATTAGCTCGGTTTGCTCTTTTACTACTTCGGGGTAGCTTATGTTGTTGGGGCAAAAAACAAGGTAAACAGCGGTTTTTAAATTCAGGCTGTTGGCATAATATGCAAGCTGGCTTTTTCCTTCAACAAACTTGCCCGGGCTGTAATAATTCTTGGTTTCGATTACAAATTCGTTGTTCCCGATGTTGATAATCATGTCGGTTTTGCCGAGGCTGGTGTTTGCCTCGCGGTATATTTTTCCTTTCAGCTCGTTTACAATGGCATGAATAAATGTTTCGAAACTATAAATCAGCGCAACTTCTTTGATGGATTTATAATTCCCGGTTTCATCCTTTTCGCGGAACGCCCCAAAGCCACGCCGCTTAACATAAGCCTTGTAGTTCCCGATAAACCTGTCGAATTTCAGATTTCCCTTTCCATCGAAATAATCAGGGGCATACACGGTTTGGGTTATCTTGCTTTGTTCGCCGTTCATGTAGGGGTAAAAAGCATCGTACAAACGTTTCCTGTAAAAAGGAACCCAAAAAGCTACAAAACCATTTCCGTCATCTTTGATTAAACCATTGGTATGCAAAAGTTTTATACTTGGCCTGTCAATTTTAAAAGGAATTTTATCATCTGTAAAAAGTAATCTCTCAACAAAATTGCGTTCTTCGTTTGCCTTATTCAGGATGTTTGCAAAGTTCTTATCGATGGCCATTGTAAGATACCAGTCTTCAACTTTGAGGTAGTCATCGTAATCGAGTGCTTTTTTATCGGGGAAATCATCCACCAGTTTTTTGGCAAAGCCATTCACAAGCCCTGGTTGGTTGGCCGTGATTTCGCTGATTTTGTCTTTCACTTTAACATCGAACAACTGCCCGGTTTCGCTTTCGTGCTGCCCAAGCAATTCATAAACCTCATCGTTGGTGAAGTAGGGAATATTCAGGTTGTCGGCAATGTTAAAGAAGCTTACATTATTGCTAACCCCACCTAAGATATTTGAAACGCCTGCCAGGATTACACTTTTCAGACAATGGGTTTCGCGCGAATGATAAGCGTTTCGGATGGAGTGCAAAAAATCGCTGAAATAGGCCTGATTGATTTCTTCAACCTCATCGATGATGAGGACACATTTTTTATCCTTGATTTCAGTAATGAGATCAAAAATTTTCGCCAATTCATTTTCTTCATCAAAACTTATATTCCAATAGGTTTTTAGTTCTGATTTTAAATTATAAAGAAAAGTGTCCAATGAAGCGTTTTTATAATTCTCGAAATTGATGTGGGCTACCTTGTAGCCTTTGTCATCCAAACTTGAAGCGAGCTGCCTGAAATAAGTGCTTTTGCCGGTTTGCCGTGGTGCCCAGATGGTAAAGTAGCGCTCATTTTCAACCAGCTTTATGCCTTCTATTATTTCCTTTTCGCGCCGGATGGTATAATGCCGCGATGGAATATTGGGGCCGGATGTATTAAATTCTCTCATTTTATCTTTGCTAAATTTGTTTCAAAGTTAAAGATTTATTTAGATTTTGTTAGTCATCTGAAACATTCATATAATTTTCAACGCCTAAGTAATACCAATCCCATCGTTTCAGGATTCACCACGTTTTCCAAAATTAGATATTAATAAGTTGGAGTCTGCCCCTCGCCACCCTAATGCCATTAATTTAAGGTTTTCATATCTGAAAATTGAATATGGAATATCACACAATTCTTATCAAAAGAAAAAATATCATCATCGGATTTATCGGATTTATCGGATTAGATATCCGTGTAATTCGTGTAATACGATGATAACTTTTTTGGGAGATGATTTTTGACGTATGCTTAAGTTAATGACATTACTCGCCACCCCCGATAGCTATCGAGACCTTCGCACTACCTGTCCCGATACATTGGAATTCATACGATTCGATATGTACCCAGATGAATAATTCGGGTTAATTTTATACAAGATAATTCAAAGAAAAAAAAAGCAAAAAAGGCCGCCCATCAGGACGGCCTTCGCACTACTCATACTTCATTAACCAAATAAAATATCTTTTATGGAAATGTAATTTCACCGGGGGCAGTCATTTTTACAAAATAAGCCTTGCCTGTTTGCATCGACCCTAAAGTGTTGATGTTGTAAAAGGGCCAGAAAATTCCGACATCAGCAATTTCTTTTATTACAACAACATCAGCAATTACATTGGCAAAAAGTGTTTCAACATTCATGGGTTGGTCGCTTAAAACCGGTATCAGGTTCCAGCCTGCCTCCAGTTGCAGGGTTTTGCTTTGCTCTATTATACCCGTAATATTGAGGCTTACATCATCAGTTACTTTAATTTTATATGCTGACTGGCTTCCCCAGTCAACTAAGGTGTTTAACCCTCCATCCGGGAAATATACATCGGTCATGGTTTGCATCACCACCAGTTCATTTTCGATCTGGCTCATCAGCGCAACAATGTTAGTATCGTCGGGCAGGCGGTAACTTGAAAGGCTATTCCATCCTGCAAACAGTGTAATGTTGTGTTCTCTGTTGCAGGCATCGCAGGCACTAAAACAAACCAGATCGGTCACCTGATCGGTCTCTTCAACAAGCAAAGCCCTGTTAAAACCGTCATAACCATCGGGCACACCACATGCTTCCGGTACACTTTCCTGGTAATCGTAACTTGGCCCGTTCAAGTATTTGTATTGATGGTTATCACCGGCCACCAATGTCAGGGTTACCGCGTAAATTCCTCCGCCCATTAGTGTCATTTGTGTTGCGCTTGCATTATATTCGTTGAATGATCCGGCTACAAACACGCCCTCGGGCGATACAATCTGGTTGCTCATGTCCACCTGGAAAGTAACCTCGACAGGCACAGGTGCAATGCACGCGGTGCATGAGCTAAAGCATACTACCACCAGTAATGTATCTGTTTCCGGAACATCTAAAAATCTGTTAAATCCGCCAAATGTATCATCTTCGCCGCACTCAGCAGGAACAGTCTCTACAAAATCGAAAGATGTACCATTGATGTATTTGTAGGTAATATGCTCACCCACAACCAAGGGAAGGGTAATAGCATAAATATTGTCTCCAAGATCTTCCATTAATGCTACGGAAGGATCAAAACTGTTAAATGATCCGGCAAGATGTGGACGGTCAAATGATACTTCTTCATTACTCATGTCAACAAAGAAAGTAACATTAACCGTTGGCGGAGGAATACAAGGGCCGCAAGCACCAAAGCAAACATCATCAATTATTAAATCTACACCGGGAATATCCACAACACGGTAACCATCTCCCTGGGCACATTCACCAGGCACGGTTTCTGCCCCCGAAAGCTCATTGCCGTTAACAAACTTATAAGTATGCTGATCGTTCTCGGTAAGAACTAATGTAGCCTCATATATTCCATTGCGGAGTAGTGTCATTTCGGTGGCTGTAGGATCAAATTCATTAAATGAACCAATAAGATGCACGCCATTTTCTGAAACTTCCTGCTCGCTCATGTCCACCTGGAAAAGTACATCCACATCAACGGGAAGCAGGCAGGCTTCACATGAGCTAAAGCAAACAAGTTCAAGAACTGTTGCAGTATCAGGAACTGTGAGATAACGGTTTCCATCGTTGGAGGCGCAACCAGCAGGAACAACTTCATAACCATTAGTAGTAGTGCCATTGATAAATTTATACTCATGGTAATCGCCCGGAAGAATCGTTGCGGTATAGGAATAAGTTGCATCCCCTGTAAGGGTCATTTGATCGCTTGTAGTATTCCATCCCTGGAAAGAACCTGCAATAAACACTCCGGCAGTATCAATTTCTACGTTTTGCATATCCACCAGAAATGTTACTTCAACCGGGGCTACACAAGCTGTGCAAGTGCCAAAACATACCAGATCGAGGGTTAGGTCTTCCTCGGGAATGATAAGGTAGCGGTTGCCGCCACCATTGGTACATTCACCCGAAATAATTTCTGCATCGTCCCAGGTTATGCCATTCATATATTTAAACTCAATCGAATCGCCAACGACAAGTGCCGTAGTGTAGGTGTAAATATTGTTCTCGGTAAGTGTCATGGCTGTTGCAGCAAGTGTCCAGTCCTGGAAAGTTCCAACGATAAATAATCCTTCGCTTGAAACTTCTTCATTGCTCATGTCCACACTAAAAATAACATTTGCAGTGGGTGGAGGAATACAAGGGCCGCAAGCAGCAAAACATACATTTTCTAAAACGAGGTCTTCGCCGGGAATATCAACAATTCGGTATCCTTCAATATTGGCACATTCTTCGGGGACAGTTTCTTCGCCGGAAAGTTCATTGCCATTTACGAATTTGTAGCTGTGCTGATCGTTCTCGGTAAGTGTGAGACTTGCAGCATAAATTCCATCGCGGAGCAGCGTCATCTCAGTTGCTGTGGGATCGTAATCATTAAATGAGCCAATAAGATGCACGCCATTTGCAGAAACTTCCTGCTCGGTCATATCCACCTGGAAAGTTATATTCACCTCGGCTGGGGGGATACATTCTGTACATGCACCAAAACAAACAAGCGGTATTGTATCGGCTGATTCCTGAACTGTGTAATAACGGTTTCCATTACTGGAAGCACATTCTTCGGGTATCAATTCATAACCTTCAAGGGTATTGCCATTCAGGAATTTGTATTCATGATTTTCACCGGCTGTTAAAGTTGTGGTAAATTTGTAAACCTGATCTTCGAGCAGGGTCATTGGACTACTGGTGGTGTTCCATCCCTGGAATGAACCTGCGATATATACTCCGGCAGTATCAATTTCTTTGTTTTGCATATCCACCAAAAATGTTACTTCCACTTCCACAGGAACAACACATTCGGTACATGAGCTAAAGCATACAACATCAAGAATGTTGGTAGTATCCGTAACATCAAAGTAGCGGTTGTATCCACCAAAGCCATCATTTTCACCACAACTTTCAGGCACATCTTCTTCACCATCAAATGAATTTCCGTTCAGGAATTTATAGATAACATGCGTGCCAACTTCAAGGTTTACGGTTGCTTTGAAAACATTATCTCCAATATCAGCCATTTCGCTTGCTCCGGCATTAAAACTATTGAACGAGCCGGCGAGGTAAACACCACTGTCTGAAACAATTTCATTGCTCATATCCACATAAAAAACTATATCAACTGTTGGCGGAGGAACACATGGTTCGCAGGCGCCAAAGCAAACATCATCAATAATTAAATCTACACCTGGAATATCCACAACGCGGTAACCATCTTCCTGGGCACATTCAGCAGGCACGGTTTCTTCGCCGGAAAGTTCATTTCCATTAACGAATTTATAGGTATGCTGCTCGTTTTCGGTAAGAACTATTGTAGTTTCATAAATCCCGTTGCGCTGGAGCGTCATGGCTGTGGCTGTAGGATCGTAATCATTAAACGAGCCAATGAGATGCACGCCATTAGCAGAAACTTCCTGCTCGCTCATATCCACCTGGAAAGTAACATTTGCCTCAACAGGTAATGGGCATGGGCCGCATAAGGAATAACAAACTGTATCCATAATTGTGTTAACATCAGGCACGGTGAAATACCTGTTTCCATTGTTTGAACATTCTTCGGGCAAAAATTCAGCATCATCCCAGGTAATACCATTCACAAACTTATATTCCTGGTAAGAACCGGAAGAAAGAATGGCGGTAAATGAGTAAATGCCATCGCCTTGATCGGACATTAGAGTTGCCCCGGGATCCCATCCCTGGAAACCGGCACCAAGATGAACGCCATTGGCAGAAATGGTTTGGCCGGACATATCCACGTTAAACGTTACCTCCACATCTACCGGAGGCGGGCCACAGGCATAACAACTGCCAAAGCAAACAGCTTCCAAAGTACTGGTAACATTGGGAATTTCGATATAGCGGTTGCCTCCTGTGGCACAATCTGGTGGAACAGTTTCGTTGTTTGCCCAGGCTACACCGTTTATAAATTTGTATTCATAATAATCACCTGCACCTAAAGGGAGTGTTACTGCATAAACACCATTTCCCTCTGGAAGCATTTCTGTGGAGCCGGGATTCCAGCCCTGAAATGATCCGGCAACATGTACACCGCTTGGTGATACCTGTTCGTTGGACATATCAACTCTAAAAGTTATATCTACAATCGGTGGGTTACACACGTTGCAACTTCCAAAACATACAACATTTAAAGTAACATCTTGCTCCGGAACAACCAAAACCCGGTTATTGTCGTTGCCTGTTACACAAAGGCCTGCGCCAACGAGGTTTTCAACTTCACCCCATGTTGTGCCATTGACATATTTCCATAGGATGGTTTCGCCCGGAGTTAAAGTGGCTGTATAAGTGTAATATGAGCCAAAAGGAGGGGGAATCATTATTGTAGCAGAAGGATCCCATCCCTGGAAACTGCCTGCAATATGAATCCCGTTTGGTGAAAGGGTTTCTACTTCCGACATGTCAACTTTAAAGGTTACCTGCACGGTTTGCGCAGTTATTAGAGGACTGCCGGCAAAAAAAACAATTAGCACAGCTATTGCTGCAAATAATTTCTTGTAAAACTTTTTCATAAGGTTAAGTATTATAGGTTAGTATTAAGATTTGAATTATTCGATAATTAATTTGTGATATTTAGATCCTTTACGGTTTTGGATGAGTAAATAATATATGCCTTTACTTAAGTGCGAAACGTCCATCGTTTTTCCTTGTGGAGCCTGGTTTAATACCATTCTGCCTTCGATGGTAAAGATGGATACATGGCTTGCATCGTAAAAATAAATTTCCCGGTTGGCCGGATTTGGATAAAAACCCAACTCGCAGGTTTCAACAGCAATGTTATTTTCAAAGCCAACCAAATCGCAACTTACGCAGTGTCCGTAGCAAAATGCCGTAAGGGTATCATCATCGTTAGGCACAATCAAATAGCGATTTCCGCCATTTGAGCAATCTCCCGGTACCATTTCAGCATTATCCCATCCAAGGCCATTAATAAATTTATATTCCTGGTAAGTACCCGAAGATAAGGTGGTGGTAAACGCGTAGATATTATCCTCAAGCCACAGCATTTCCGTGGCTTCCGGATCCCAGCCCTGGAAAGCTCCCGCGATATGAACGCCATCAGTGGAAATAGTTTCCAACTCCATGTCAACCAAAAAAGTAACCTGAACATCCGTTGGCGGCGGGCCACAAGGATCGCAACTACCAAAACATACCGCCGTCATAAGGGTATCTTCGGCAGGGACGGTAAAAAACCGATTCCCGTTTTGGGCACAATTTGGAGGCACTATTTCTGCGCCATCAAAAGTATTCCCATTGATGTATTTAAATTCGTGTGCCGAAGTTTCTTCGAGCATAAGTGTAATTTCATAAATACTGCCTGTGGTGAGAACCATTTCCGTTGAGCCGGGATTCCAGTCCTGGAAAGTTCCAGTTAGATGCACTCCTTCGGGCGAAACATCCTGGAAAGTCATGTCAACCCTAAAAGTTACCGCATGGTCGGGTAATGGCGGGAGGCAGGGTTCGCAACTTGAAAAGCATAATGCTTCCATAATAGTATCATAAGCAGGAACGGTAAAATACCTGTTAAAGCCCCCCTGACCATCATCAACACCACAATCTTCAGGTACGACTTCGGCAAAATCGAAACTGTTGCCGTTAATGAATTTATACTCGTGGCTGGAGCCTTCTTCAATCATCAAAGTAACTTCGTAAATATTATCGGCAACAAGCATCATTTCGGTCGATCCGACATTCCAACCCTGGAAACTACCTGCAACATGAATGCCTTCCGGCGAAATATCCTCATTGCTCATGTCAACTTTAAAAGTAACTGAATGGTCGGGCATTGGCGGAACACATGGCTCGCAACTACCGAAGCATAAAGCAGGCATAGTTGTATCGTTAACCGGAACTGTAAAATACCTGTTAAAACCACCTAACCCATCCGGGATTCCACATTCCTCCGGAACGATTTCCGAAAAATCAAACACATTGCCATTGATAAATTTGTATAGATGGTCGAAGCCGGATTGGAGTGTAAGGGTAACTTCATAAATATCATCAGCCACAAGGCTCATGGGCGTGGCATCAGCAATCCATCCCTGGAAAGATCCGGCAACATGAACGCCCTCGGGCGAAATTTCTTCGTTACTCATATCCACCTTAAAAGTTACATTAACATCAACCGGCGGCGGGCCACAGGGGCCACACGAAGCGTAACATACCAAATCGATCAGGGTGTCGTTCCACGGAAGTGTGGTGTAACGGTTGTTGTTGGAACTACACTCCACGGGTAAATTTTCGGATTCTTCCCAGGTAGTTCCGTTAACGAATTTGTATTGCTGGTAAGTCCCGGATGACATAATTGTTGAGTAGGTATAAATATTATCTCCGGCATCGGTCATTAAAGTAGCTCCGGGATCCCAGCCCTGGAAAGCACCGCCAATATGAACGCCATCTAACGAAATTACCTGTTCCGACATGTCCACCTGAAAAGTAACGTTGATGTCGATGGGAGGAAGTCCGCAGGGGTAACAGCTCCCAAAACAAACCGCCTCAAGGGTAGTTGGAACATCAGGAATGGTGATAAAACGGTTTAATCCACTGGCACAGTCGATAGGAACGGGTTCATCGAAACCCCAATCGTTGCCATTAATAAATTTGTATTCGTGGTAATCGCCCGAACCAATGGAGAGGGTAACTGCATAAACATCATTCCCGATAAGCAACATTTCGGTAGCTCCCGGTTCCCAG
>Ga0208900_1001153_pt1 | contig 14828 bp, 13 predicted proteins | sample AntAceMetag02UKK_FD_184763 | JGI IMG/M metagenome (GOLD analysis project Ga0208900, IMG submission 184763) | Saline lake microbial communities from Ace Lake, Antarctica - Antarctic Ace Lake Metagenome 02UKK (SPAdes) (version 2) | ecosystem: Environmental > Aquatic > Non-marine Saline and... | reverse complement strand
TTTCTCCCGAGCAAAGACGAACTTAATCAGATGTACCTGAATCTCAAAAATGAAGGAATTGGGGGTTTTTCTGGCGCATTCTACTGGAGTTCCTCCGAGAACAATGATAGTAACGCGTGGCTCCAGGACTTCGGCAATGGGCATCAGGGCTACTACGCCCGGTGCAGCATAGGCAGGGTCAGGCCTGTACGGGCTTTCTGATGAGCTATTTAACAATTTATCTATTTAACTATTAAGGGGGTGCAGGGGGCTTAGCCCCCTGCTGAATCAAGATGGCATTGTATTATGATCTTCCCGTCTTTCAGGATGTATATAGGATGGTGCTTCTTTTGTTCCAGTACACGACAAACTTCCCCCGTGAATATAAATTCACGTTAGGTCAGGACATGAAGCGTGATGGGATTGTCCTGGTACGAAGCATCTACCGGGCAAACAAGGCAAGAGAGAAGGAGCCGTATCTCGAACAATTCCTGGACGACTATGAACTGTTGAAACTTGAGATCAGGCTGGCAGTAGACTTGCACTTGATAACAATCAAGCAGCAGGCTGAGCTTACGTTCCTGCTTTCTAGTATCGGAAAACAAATTACCGGTTGGCGAAATGCTAGCCGATAATGCCAGAATCCCATGAGCCAAGGGTTGTGGGAGTGAGCAAGGCTTAGTCCAAAAGCGGCGGAAGGTCTGCATGTAATAATGCAGGTAGGGCGCATGGATTTCAAATGCTTGGATTCCATCAATACACTTCTGCGATACAAGGGGGTTTTTCTGACGAAAACTACTGGAGTTCCTCCGAGAACAATGCAAATAACGCATGGAACCAGAACTTCAACAATGGGAATCAGAACAACAACAACCGGAACAACAATAACAGGGTCAGGCCTGTACGGGGTTTTGGACAAGCAGGTGCCAGTGAGAGGTATAGAACCAGATCTGGCACCTTTTTCTGGGTACAAGCAGCTTGAGCTTTTTCCTGTCTGCCTGATTTCCCTTGACAAGGTGTTTGAGGCGTATTATTCCTGCAGAAAGCACAAGAGAAACACTCGAGAGGCGATGGCGTTTGAGGTGGACCTGGAAGAAAATATCATCGAACTCTGGACGCAGTTGCATGATGGTACATACCAGATCGGTCCATCAAGTGTATTCATTGTAGAGCAACCGGTGAGAAGGGAAATATTTGCGGCAGCCTTTCGGGACCGCATCGTGCATCACCTCATCATAAACGCACTTAATCCTGTCCTTGAGAAGCGGTTGGTATACGATGTCTACGCCTGCCGCCAAGGGAAAGGCACCCATCTGGCAGTCAAGAGGCTTGATCATTTCATGCGAAGCTGTTCCTGCAATTACCAAAGGGAAGGGTGGGTGTTGAAATTGGACATCAGAAGTTTCTTCATGTCCATCGACAAGCGCATCCTCTTCGATGCTTTTGCTGCCTACATCAGGGATTCCTACTTCGGGCAGGATAGGGAACTGTTGCTTAAACTTTGTCAGCTTACGATATTCAACGACCCCACGCACGACTGCACCGTCTGGTCCCCGTCCTCCAGCTGGGATCTGCTTCCAAAAGATAAAAGCCTGTTCTTCGCAAAAGAAGGGTGCGGCCTACCCATTGGTAACCTTACCAGCCAGGTGCTTGCTAATTTCTATCTCTCACCACTTGATCATTACATCAAACACGATCTAGGCATTCGGTTCTACGGAAGGTATGTGGACGACTTTGTATTGGTACATGAAAGCAGACCATATCTGGTGGAATGCATCATGCATATACGGCAGTTTCTCCAAAATCTATTGCGTCTAGTGCTTCATCCGAGAAAGATTCGGTTGCAAAGGATATGTCAGGGAGTCTCATTCCTTGGCTGGTCGTTGCAAGTTGGTCACATCAATGGTGGCAATCGCTGCATCAACAATTGGAAGAAACTGGTTGAGGATGAAAACCTCTTGATAGAGGATCACAGACCTGCAAGGGTAGAGCAGTTGGCTTTCCGTTCCTCGATGAACTCGTATCTCGGTATCATGGCTCACTATGATACCTATAGAGTTCGGTGTAGCATTCTTGGTGCATTGGATTCAAGATGGACAAGATTTTACCATCCAGATCCTACAAACAAAAAACTGGTGGTAAACAGAGATCCAAATGCGATGCGCAAAAAACCGAAACTTGCAGCACCCGATTGAAGAGCCTTTTCAACCCCTCACCTCCATCCCATTTTTGAAGGTGAATAGTATAGTATCTTTGCTGTAGACCACAGCATGGTCTGATGTGGCATACCAGAGGTTATCTGAAAACTCGTGTATCAAGCCGTCCTGTTTTTTCAATGTTTTGAGGAATAATTCTGTTTTGGCCTTGCGATACTGCTTGTCTTGTATGACTTCATCTAAAGCTGTTATTTGTTCGTTCGCGTTGTGGTACCGCTGTGAAAGCCCTTCGAACTGAGTCTTGTACATTTCTTGGTCCATCGCCACCAAGGCATTTTCTTTTGTAAGTTTCTCCATGAGATTGACAATTTCATTGCGTGCCTCTTTCAATTGTTCCAGATCTGTCTCGTGTGCAGTGGTATCAAGAAGTACATCTTTGATTTTGCTGAAATCGTTCATGATTTCTTCGCGGGTAGAGATGAGCTTGTTAAGCGCCCTGACAAACGATTTCTTGAACTCATCCTCAGAAAAATGGGGGGAAGTGCACGTTTCTTCCTTGTTTTTATACTTATCGTTACATTGCCAGATAACCTTGCGATACCTATCGGCAGAGTGCCATACCTTTGAACCATACATACCACCGCAGATGCCACAGTGAATACGACCTGAAAAGATACTAGAGCTTTTTGTTGTTTCTACATGGGTCTTGCGATGTTTGATTTCCTGCTGCACGAGATCAAAAACTTCACGTGAAATGATAGCCTCATGGTTACTCTGCACATAATACTGAGAAACTTCTCCATTGTTTACAACCGGCTTCTTGGTGAGAAAGTCTGCAATGTAGTACTTCTGCAGCAGTGCATCTCCCTTATACTTCTCATTGCTAAGGATGTACTTGATGGATGATGTATGCCATACATTTTTCCCTGTAACAGTTTTATATCCATCACTTTCAAGTTGCCTGGCTATTGCATGGACGGTTATACCTTGGAGGAACAGGGTATACATGTAGCGGACAATTTTTGCCTGATCGGGATTCACAATTAGATTATTGTTGGGGCCTTTGTCGTAACCAAGAAATCGAGTGAAGGGAACGGTGACCTGTCCATCTGCAAAGCGCTTGCGTCGGCCCCATTTGACGTTTTCAGAAATGGAGCGTGATTCTTCTTGAGCTAGAGAGCTCATGATGGTAATAAGAAGTTCTCCCTTGCTATCGAACGTCCAGATTGACTCCTTCTCGAAATAGACCTCAACTTTATGCTCTTTGAGTTGTCTTATAGTCGATAAACTATCTACAGTATTTCGGGCGAAGCGGCTGACAGATTTAGTGACAATCAAGTCTATCTTGCCAGAAAGAGCATCAGCAATCATTTTCTTGAATCCATCGCGGCGAGAGGTACTGGTACCACTAATACCCGCATCAGTATAAATTCCAACGAACTCCCACTCAGATTTTCCTTTGATCAGCGTGGTGTAGTAGTCAATCTGTGCCTCATAGGAAGAGAACTGAGCATCTTTATCGGTGGAAACTCTCGCGTATCCTGCTACCCGTCGTTTGGATGTGGAAAAGCCTGTGTGTTGCCCTGTGGAAAACTCCCTAGAAGCTGGAATTACGCGTACTTCTCTCATGATTTTACCTCGTTGTTGTCATGTACTTTTGATTTCTGTTGTGCCAATTTGCGGCGGTGAGCCCACGCGTCGCGCTTGGCAGTGTTCTTCCAAGGCATCGTCAATACTTTGTCAGTTTTGAGGTGGAACTCAAGGGTGTCGACGAACACCACAATATGATCGACATACTCATCGATCCATGCTGACTCGAATGGTCCATCTGCTGGAGACCCTGCTATTGGACCAATAACCGAACAGCATACCTGTCGCAGAGTATAGACCGGCAAGCTTTTCGACTGGCAGGCCTTGGCTCCGTGTTTTCTTTTATGAGAACACTGGTAATGCCCTTGTTGGAATTGTGTGAGTTCTCCAGTTTTGGAATAGGGTGTGTAAGTGTATGTACTGCCGCAATAGCCACAAAGAATTTTCCCAGTGAAGCATGTGGCTCGTCTCCATCTTACCGCACCCTTCTGGCGTCGCATTTCTCGTTCGGCTTCCACTTTTTCATATAAGTCGTTATCAATGATTATTGGGTGGGTCCCTTCTACGACAAATCGCGGATGCTCCCCGTGGTTCAATTTTTTCTGATGTGTTATATGGTTATCAACAAAGGTGCGTTGGAGGATGCTGAAACCGCGATATTTCTCTTGATCGAGAATCCTTAGGATTGAAGTTTTGCCAAAGGGTAGGCCTTTTCGGTTGAAAATCCTCTGTTTTGCTAAGGCTTCGGAGATCTCAGTGAGCATCATGCCGTCGGCAAAGGAACGGTACATGAATTGCACCGCATCGGCCTCTTCTTTGATGATCTTGAAATGGTCACTCTCCCACTGGTAGCCATACATGTTGTAGGCAAGGAATCGCCCCTGTGAGAAGCGTTTTCGGATACCCCATTTCACGTTCTCGCTGATTGATAGGCTCTCTTCTTGAGCATAGGAGGAAAGTATAGTAAGCATCAACTCACCATCAGGCGAGAGTGAATCGAGGTTCTCCCGTTCGAAACGGACAGCGATGTTTCTCTCCTTCAGATGTCGCACAGTTTTCAGAAGATCTACAGTATTGCGTGCGAAGCGGCTGATTGATTTGGTGAGGATGATGTCGATCTTACCTGCATCGCAATCGGCGATGAGTCGTTGAAACTCAGCTCTATTTTTGGTCCCTGTGCCGGAGATTCCCGCATCCGCATATACGCCGACATATTCCCATGAAGGATTGGTCTGGATGCGTGAACTGTAGTAGCTGACCTGGGCTGAAAGAGATTGCATTAACTCTTCAGAGTCGACGGAAACCCGAGCATAGGCGGCCACTTTCTTTTTTACTGGCATGGATATGATGGAGTGATCTATCTTAGTTATTTTAGCCATGGATTCATTCCCTCATCCTTTGCATGTTTTTGTTGTTGATACGGGTGCATATCTTTCTCCTACAAGTAATTATTTTGTATTGTATCAATCACTCGTATCGCCACTATAGTCAACTGAACTCACTGAACAATATCCCGATGGGAGGATGATACTTTTCAAGCAGCAATACCTTAGCTCTTAGGAACTCACCGTCGGTCAGAATACCTGAACGGTGCAAGCATTCAGCGATGCAAAGGGTAGCCTGATAGTCCAATTCAGATGAGAATAGTTCATCGTCCATCGGAGGTTTCCGTGTAGTAGCGTGAGGTGATATAACACCCATGACTACAATACGTGCGTTTGGCATTACCATAGGATGTGAAGGGTTTGCCACAGGTTGGGCAAGTGTAGTGGTAAAGAGCTTTGGAAGATCGATCTACCAGAAAAAGATGAGAGTTCCACCACTTCTGGCGGCAAGTCTTAGAGCAGAAGAGTCTTTTCTTGCGTTTTGGGACTTGTTCGATTATCTTGCTGCACTGTTTACATAAACTAGCGGGTATTGGTTCGATAGTGGATATGTAGCCTCTCTTGGCTGTGCGCAGGTAGTAGGATTTCACTGTTCCTTCCTGCAATGAAAGGGTAGTTGCAATGTGTTTGTAGGTGTATCCCATTCGGCGCATTTCAAAGATCTGGTTCTTTTGGCTTTCAGTCATGGTAGTTCTCCTACTTACTACCGGAAAACCGTACCCCTAGATATAGAAAAAACCACTCGTTCGAATCCTTGGTGAAAACGAGACTGAGTGTGTTCTTAGGTCGGTTATTCAATTTGAAGGCTTTTGGAAGCCTTATATCTTCCGGATGTGAGATAGGATTTGTCCGATAGAAATTTGAAGAAAATGATACAATTGAAATTTGGTATCGTTTTGACAACCGTTTGGCCCGTTTGAATATTTTAAAGTGAATATTTGAATTGAAGTGAGCTTAAGCATGTGCTAGAATTATAAAGACTGTGTGTGTTTTAATGGATTAGCCTGCTTAGGAGATACTTAAATTGGACAGGGTTGATCTCATTCGATTCCAGTGAGAAGGAATAAGGATAGAATCAGCAGTAACAACAATTTTGCAAGATTTATAACCGAAATAACGTCTAAAAAATGTATGTAAGATGAAATAATATCAAGTAAATAAGGAGGGATATTGTGAATAAAATTGTTGCTGAGAAAGTTCTTTACATCAAGCTTGGCAGAGGTGGTATGTATGAAACTGAATGCATAGAGCACAACGATACAATAAAATTGGGTTACAATGGATGCAACCATGAATTCTGCATGCAAGGTAAATGGGGAGAACTAAAGGAAACTATGCGTGATGACTCAAAGGATGCAGGTTCTCTTACCCGACATGTTGATCAAATCAAGATGTTTTATGAAGAACCAAAAACCACGATGTGGATAACATTCCACAATCACCATCTCTGGTTTTGTTTTGCGGAAGAGAACATCATTTATAATAGTGATGGAACAAAAGAGAGAAAAACAGTCAACGGATGGAAGGATGTAGATGTTGAAGGTTCCTCATTGGAAATCCTTGGCCTTAATGGGAACCTAACTCAAGTACAAAGATACCAAGGTACAATTTGCACAATTCAGGAGCAGAAATACTTACTAAGAAGAATCAATTGCGAACAAAGCGAAGAACAAAAAAATATTGAATCCAATCTTATGGAAATCAAACTAAATCTTGCAAAATTGATCAAAAAGCTGAATCCCAAGGATTTTGAGATATTTGTTGACCTTGTATTTCGAAATGCTGGATGGTCGCGTTTGGGGCAGATGGGTAAGAGCATCAAAAACGTTGACATCCAATTGACTTCTCCCGTGACAAATGAGATAGCTGTAGTGCAAGTGAAGTCAAAATGTAATCGTGCAAAATTAATAGACGTAATGGATACATTCCAACAACTCGGGCAATCCTATAATCGGTATTTTATTGTGTACCACTCTCCCAACAAAAATGTAGAGAAATATCTCGCTGTTGAATCTACTATCGAGATGATGTTTGAGGAAAATATTCAAATAGTAGATGCTGCTAAACTTTCAGAACTTGCCGTTAATTCGGGTCTCATTGATTGGCTGGTAAGTGTTGTTAATTGATAGGAGAGGTAATCAGTATGAATAATCAAACAGAATGGAGAGAAGATCAGAAAGAATTGACCAGGAATATTTTGGACCGTGTAGATGTTGTTGCCTTCTCCTTTGATATGTCTGGAGTCAACAAGGGATGTACGCTCGACCATCTCGATGGTAAGTATGGCTATATTAGCCTTGAAGATGCAATGGCCTACAATTGGAGAGTCTTCGATTATAAGACCGATGAATTACTTGGTACCTATGATTCTATTGATGCGGTGATCGAAGGTGGATGGAAAGTGAGTACTTGATCACGATGAAATGAAGCCGGGTTCCCAATGGATGATTATGAAATATGAAAAAAATAAAACCTTATTTTGGTGCTGGACTACTAATTTGGTCGCAAGATGATCAAGGGACGATATTCGTGCTATTGGGTAAGCGAGCAATTAACCCAGGAATGGGCAAGTGGTCAATCTCTGGTGGCAAATGGGATGCAGAGGATATTGATGAGAAAGGCGATCCAGATTACTTAAAAACTGCTTTAAGGGAAACCAAGGAGGAAATCAAATTCATCATCAATTATGATGAAACCTTTATGCATCTCTGGAATAGTCGCATACCCTTTTTCCATTATATTGTATACGCACACCAGTTGCCTGCCCGCAGACAATTTAATCACAATAATGAGTTTTCAGAACTTGGATGGTTTCCTGTCGATGCATTACCTTCGCCATGCGAAGTGTTTGTAAGAATGCAGGTTTCATCATTGGTGAAACGAGTATCAAATTAGGAGCATGAATTTGGAGAAAGGTTTCTCGGCAGATACTATTGAAGTAGCTCATAAAGCGATCATCTTCCATTTCTGGTGGTAGGTCTTGGAGCAGAATAATCTTTTTTTACGTTTTGGAATCTGTTCGATTTCCTTCCTGCAGTGAAAGGGTAGTCGCGATGTGTTTATAGGTGCATCCCATTCGGCGCATCTCGAAGATTTGGTTCTTTTGGCTTTCAGTCATGATAGTTCTCCTGCTTACTGCCGGAAAACCGTACCCCTAAATATAGAAAAAGCCCCGATAAGTGGAATGAACCACAAATCGGGGCAATAGAGTAAGTGTTTATTCTAAATTCAATATATTTTTTATATATCCAAAAAGAGACAATTACTAATACTCATGTATTTGATTTGATATATTTGGGTCTGTAAATTCTGATTGAGGGATTTACTCTTTAATTTCAGTAAGCTCTTGTGTCTCTACTTCACATGTACGACACTTTTCAACCATTGAGCAGTTAGATTATTATGTTCTCATTGCCCCTCAGAAACAAATAGGTCATCTTTGATTTGATAATTAAATTCTTGGTCTATGGTCATATAGAAGCACATCCTGCCATCTATTTTTTTTGAGTAGCATAGAAGTCTTTCCGTTTGTTCTAATTGTTTTCTAATGGGTTCATATTCTCCACCCAATGGTCTAAATGGAGGAATGTATATATCACCTGTTGATTTTCTCATGTACGTACTATTGTTATACCCACTTAACGCATCTCTATTGATGTAATAACTTGTAATCTCATTATTATTTGCATCATACGAATAGATAGCATCACCATCGTTATCTAAACAAAAATTGAGTACATTAAATTTATATTCTTTGTCGAGAGCAATCTCCACATTAGAGTTCATGGTGATGTAAAACTTTGCGATCTCATACTCTCCATTAATATAATCAAGCTGAACAATACTTAGTCGTGGACTAGCAAATGTATCAAATATGTCTCCTGCAATAGAAGGAATCTGAATATTGATATTATCGAGAGTATCTTTTATTTTTTTTGTGTCTATCTGTGTAATCAATTCTTCAATCATTTATCCCTCCTAGGTCTTAGCTATTGCAGACTTTACGCTTATCATTCTTTTCTTTAATGCTGTGGTTATTTTAGTCCCTCTCAGTCCTGCTGTAGTGAGCCAAGAATCTGTTAGCGTGATGGTAGGGCCAGATGAACTAAGATGATAACGGTATGCATAGTCTAAAGAACGTCCATAGATATACTTACCCTTAACATCTGAATCATAAATGTTTGATGTTCCCACATTGTAAACTCTAATCCGATCATTACATCTGAAGCTCTCTCCACGTGTCGTTTGTACTTTGAATGCAAATAAATAGCTGTCGTTACCGTTATAACTAACAGCAGGAGAACCTAATGAAGTATCATTACATCGTACAGAATACGTGCGAGATGAATGCTTCCCTATAGTCGTATCATCTAGTTTTATCCATGATTGAGAAGAGATTGAAAATCGCCAAAATTCACAGTTAGCTTCTGGATGCTTTTGCCACATATTAGAAGCCTCCTCGGCTCCTGCCCTAAATAAAATCGAGTCTCCGAATGCCCATGTCCAATAAGCACTTGATGCGTCGTGTTGGCCAGAATCATATTCTAACCCTGTTGTATTTGCTTGGTTGATGAGTGTAGCCATTAGTTAAATACTGCTCCCCAGACATTACTGCCTGTGATATTATCAAATCCTTCGATATTACCACCTCCATATATATCACCAGATATAGTCATATTTCGAATTCTGAATGACGCAGAACCTAAATCAGTCCCTTCCTCTGTAATATTTGATGTAGCATTAACAAAAGGGATGAGACTTTTAGATTTAACAGAATCAACATCTGCTAAAATAGTAAAACTACCTGCAATGTTGTAAAATCCTAGTGAAGCTCCCTCAGCAGCATCAAGATACATTTCAAATATTGGTGCATTACTAAAGACAATTGAAAAAGAATTCGATGTTTTATAATAAGATATTGCTGTTTGTAAATTCCCATTAACATAGAAAGAACCAGTTATATTTGTGAGTGCATTATTAAGGTGTGCTGACAAAGGAGTTATTAAAGAATCTAGCCCAACGAAATTTATTTTAGCGTTTGAATTAAAAACAACAGGAGAAGAGAAAGATACTGCTGTTGAATAATATGTTCCTTTTTTATAGGCGGTTATCAATCTATAATAAATACTATTTATCACAGTGTATTCTGCCGTAAGCATATATGGGGGTTCCCTTCTTTCTCAGTTGTTACTCATGAGTGGACAGTTCACCAAAATTTAAAGCTATCCCTTGCATGAACTGCTGAATCTGTAACCCCAAGACGTTTGGAAGCACTTCTCGTTCTAGTTTCAAGTCCATAATATAAGGATTGCAAAGAGGTGAAGCCGTTCATGAGATATGAAACTTGACATAATTGAGGAGGCCTCTTATTGCCACTCATCATTTTCTAACATAGATCTGTATGACTCATCACTGAATATAAGGTGATCGAGCACCTTAACACCTAATAATTCTCCAGCTTCTCTTAATCTTCTTGTTACATTTCTATCATCCATACTTGGAAGTAACATCTTACTTGGATGGTTATGGGCAACAATTACAGCAGTGGCTCTTTCTCTTAGGGGGGTACTAAAGACTTCTATCTTAGCGTGATCAATGACACAATAAGATTATTACTTTTTTATGTGCAAAAAGGTTGCATTATGTAATTATTCGTTTCAATGGTTTTCATTGGGAGATTGGTTCTATGTAACTTCTTTCAGATAATAATTTTAAAACCATCAAAATTTTTCTTAAAAAAGAGGGCGTGAAAAATTAGGTTAACGGGGAGTTTATTTGTCGATAGGTTCAGCTATATCCAAGGGGTGCTTCATGCTGTAATGGGTACTCTTCCTAACCTTGTTCCCTTGCTCATCAACTTCAATATTGGTGCGTAGTCTCCTCATTTCCTGAACTTGGTTGAAGCTGGCTTTGTCGATGATCGGAGTGTGATGATTCTCAGATCTGTAGACTTTATCCGAATTATTCCGGACCCTTTTCATGGTAGGGTACACGGCACCAACCGTCAGTCCATAGACTGAATCTCCCACATACTTTTCATTGGAAAGGATATCGCCGATGGTCCTGACCACCCACCTTCGTTTTCCCCTGGGACTTGGGATGCGTGAGACTTCTAGTTCCTTCTTGATCCGTACGAAACTCCAACCCTTCATATACCATTCGAAGATCCTCCTCACAACAGTAGCTTCCGGTTCATTAATGACAAGGTTATTCTCATTATCACGATCATAACCAAAGCAGGTCCGGGAGAAGGCAGGAGAATTGGGATTTCTGGTACTGTTTTTGATGCCCCATCGGATATTGGTGCTTTTATCCTCGCTCTCCGCTTGGGCCAAAGCGGCATGGAGCGTCAACAGAAATTCCCCTGCTTCACTCAAAAGGGAAATATCTTCGTTCTGGAAATAGACGTCCACCCCGAGTTCCTTCAGCCTCCTCAGCACCACTAGGAAATCGACACAGTTGCGGCCGAAGCGGCTGATCGATTTTGTGTAGATGAGGTCTATCTTTCCTTGCTCGCAATCGGCCATCAGGCGCTTGAAGCCGGGACGGGTGTTGATGCTGCGGCCTGATTTGATATCTGAATAGGTACCAACGTACTCCCAACCTAGATGATTAATAATGTCCTCTTTCTGGAAATCCATCTGGGCAGAGAGGCTGTTCAGCTGCCGTTCCATCTTGGTGCTGATGCGACAGTACAAGGCCACACGCCGATACTTGAATGCATGGGGAGGCAGCGTGTTTTTAGGGATGGTTCTTATCGTGGGCTTGAGAATTTCATCATCCGACATGATTGCTCCTGTATAGCATGGATTGTAGGGGCTGGATAGGCAAATCAATCGATTACTATTATGAGAAACTATTTATTATCCTTTTTAGATGATTTTCTATCCTTTTAGTAAAAACAATGATACTATTGTTTTGAAATTAAGTTTTGCTTTCAGTTTTGTAGTTTCAATAATTTGCTTTTTGGATGTGAATCTGGAGATTAATAGACTTGGACTATACATAAGGGGTTACCTTGCACAATTTCAAACTCGATTGTTCTTAACAATCTCGATCATTGGAGGTAGTGATGTCATATAGAATTCGTTCATTGGTGTGCTTCGTCTTATTGCTTTCAGCAACTATGGGAGTGATTTTCTTCGAGAAAGATGATGTTGGAATCATGTACGGATGCCAGGCTGGCATGCGGATAACTTGGTAGGTACCAAATATGAAAAACAAAAATAATAAAAGTATAACTATCGTTGTTTTGCTTGCAGTGCTCGTTACCCTGTCGCTGCTTCTCTTTGGATGCCCTGACGGGATGGCTGACAACTATTCGGTTACCTTTGAAGGTGCTGCACAGATCGGTGGAGAAAGTACCATTGCAACATCGACAGGTTTGACATTGAGCTTTGATGTTGATCCTACCTCATTGGCAGCATCTGATATTACAGTAACGGGAGCAACCAAGGGAGAGTTAAGCGACAGTGGTGCAACAAGAACTCTTACTATTTCCGGCATAACGGTCGGCAATGGTGAGACTGTATCAGTAGCGATTGCAAGTCCGACAGGATTTACAATAAGCGGCTCGCCTCAGACAGCAACTGTATATAAAGATACAAGAACAGCATTTACTTTCCAAAGTGCAGTTCAGACTGGTGGAACATCAGGTACAGCAACATCGACAGGTTTAACATTGAGCTTTGATGTGGATCCAACCACTGCATTAACGATAGACAATATTACAGTAGATGGAGCGACTAAGGGAACTTTAAGTGGTAGTGGTTTAACACGACTTCTTACTATTTCAAACATAACCGCTAGTAATGGAGAAACTGTATCAGTAGCGATTGCAAGTCCGACAGGATTTACAATAAGCGGCTCGCCTCAGACAGCAACTGTATATAAAGATACAAGAACAGCAGTTACTTTTATAAGTGCAGTTCAGACTGGTGGAACATCAGGTACAGCAGACTCGACAGGTTTGACATTGAGCTTTGATGTTGATCCAACCACTGCATTAACGATATATAATATTACAGTAGATGGAGCGACTAAGGGAACTTTAAGTGGTAGTGGTTTAACACGACTTCTTACTATTTCAAACATAACCGCTAGTAATGGAGAAACTGTATCAGTAGCGATTGCAAGTCCGACAGGATTTACAATAAGCGGCTCGCCACAGACCGCGGTGGTGTATAATGAATATGCAGTTGGAGACCTTGGCCCTTCTGGAGGACATATATTCTATGATAAAGGCCCTGTCTCCGACGGGTGGAGATATCTTGAGGCGGCCCCCTCTGATCTTGTGCTGGGTGAATCGGACTATAGCCATATTTTCGGTTATTACCGAACCACTTCAGGTGGAACCAATGAACTGGTCGGCACTGACACTGGTATAGGGACTGGTCAGGCAAACACCACAGCATTGGTGAGTGCGATGGGAAGCGAAGCATATACTGGTAGTACCGGCACCACTACCACAGCTAATTATGCAGCTAGACTATGTGATACCTACACAGTAGGAATCCATGGAGACTGGTTTCTCCCGAGCAAAGACGAACTTAATCAGATGTACCTGAATCTCAAAAATGAAGGAATTGGGGGTTTTTCTGACGATTACTACTGGAGTTCCTCCGAGAACAATGCTTATTTCGCATGGTACCAGTACTTCAGCAATGGGTATCAGAACTACTTCAACCGGTACTTCAATGGCAGGGTCAGGCCTGTACGGGCTTTCTGATGAGCCATTTAACAATTCAACTATTTAACTATTAAGGGGGTGCAGGGGGCTTAGCCCCCTGCTGAATCAACATGGTGTTGTATTATGATCTACCAGTCTTTCAAGCAGAGAGCTACTCTCCTGGCGATGCCGGAGTTCTGCGGAGGGGAAGCGTATAGATGAGCCTCATTGCTAAATCATTAAATTATATCATTTTATTTAGACTGGCAACTATCGCTCTTAGCGTAGTGGTCGACACAATAAGATTATTGCTTTTTCATGTGCAAAATAGTTGCATAATTTAATTATTCGTTTCAATGGCTGTTGTTGGGATAACGGTGCAATATAATTCCATATATTAATAAGATTTAAATCATAAATCATTTTTTAATTAAATAGGGTCTGAAAAAATTAGGTGATCAGTGTAATTATTCATCGAGAGATTTAGCAATCTCATCTGCTTTAGTTGAAGGGTTCTTCATACTGTAATGAGTTTTCTTTCGCACTTTGTTCCCTTGCTCATCAATTTCAATATTGCTACGTTGCTTCTTCATTTCCTGAACTCGGTAGAAGCTGCCTTTATCAATGATCGGATTGTGATGATCCTCTGATCTAAAAATTTCATCAGGACTATTTTTAACGCGCTTTGTGGAAGGGAATTCTGTGGCGACAGTTTTCCCATAGACAGAATTTCCCATAAACTTTTCATTTGAGAGAATGTCCCCAATGGCTCTGAGTGCCCATCTCCGTTTCCCTTTTTGACTTGGGATACGTGAGCTTTCCAGTTCTTTTTTAATCTTTACGATACTCCAGCCCTGCTCATACAAACTGAATATTTTTCTTACAACTTCAGCTTCTCGTTCATTGATGACAAGGTTCTTCTGATTATCACGATCATAACCAAAGCAGGTCCGGGAGAAGGCAGGAGAATTGGGATTTCTGGTACTGTTTTTGATGCCCCATCGGATATTGGTGCTTTTATCCTCGCTCTCCGCTTGGGCCAAAGCGGCA